>ERZ778023.2596-NODE-2596-length-21087-cov-62.420359_pt1 | contig 21087 bp, 32 predicted proteins | sample MGYA00375753_ERZ778023 | MGnify/ENA primary metagenome ERZ778023 (study PRJEB29350, sample SAMN05389822) | bioreactor metagenome | isolation source: Ammonium sulfate bioreactor | place: South Africa: University of Cape Town | collected 2014-04-04 ... | reverse complement strand
GCAGAGAGACGATGGAATGCGATGAGAGTGCAATCGTTCCTTCAAGCGATTGTTGATGGTGGTGGTCAGGTTTAGATGATGATCGTTGAGACCCAATCGATCTCTCTCAATGACTCGTGTTTGATTTGTTGATGTTGATGTTGGATTTGATAGTCGCACCAAGATTGATAGAATAGAGTAGAATAGAGTAGAATAGCTTGTGTTTGTTTGATGACGATTGATGAATGACAACCATCTCTCATCTTCCCTCTCAATCAATCCGGCATCTCTCGCAATCAAGACTTGATCGCAACCAATGAGTCACCCTCACGAGAAGTCGAGCCTCTCCAATCAATTACTCACAACCAAACCAAACCCGAGGCGAGATATTCGAGGCCGACCAACAAGAGAGATATTCGTATCATCGATTAAGGCTCCCGGTTGAGCCGAGAAGCTCTACGCTGGAGAGCGTCTACTCTCTCGCCTTCGTCGTTCGTCTCTCTCTTCTCCTTCTCTCGTCGCCTCTGCTGCTGCTGCTGCTGCGTGTCCGTCCGTCCGTGTATCGCCTGCCTCTCGTATCGTTGGTTGTATCGCAGTCTCGTTTCACAAGTAGTTGTAGTAGTGTGTGTGAGAGAGAGAGCGTGTGTGCGTGTGCGTGTGTGTGTGTGTGTGTTCGTCTCTGTCACGCGCCTCAGTACAGCACGCGTACCTCGCTCGCTCACTCGCTGTCGCTCCTTCATATCTACGCAACCTCGATATCTCTTCTATCTCTCTCTATCTCTCACAGACTCTCTCACACAGAGTAAGCAGTCATTCACCGTTATCTGTTGCCAGTAGCAAAGATGGCGTCCTTTGGACTGTTTGCCAGCAGCGACGACACCGACGCCAAGGAGCACACACGCGCCGCGGTGGTGGTTGGTAGTGTCGCCGTCACGGGCTCGATCTCTCTCGATAGCGACGAGGTCTCGAGTGCCAAGTTGTTGGTGAGCTATCTCTTCGAGCCGACAAGCCAAGCGTACGATACGCTGCAGGTTCGACTGCCGCTGGGCGCACACGCCGAGCGTCCGACCGAGCCCGTTCGTGCGTTCGTGCTCGGCGTCGAGTCGTCGCTCGAGTTCGTGCGCCTCGACGAGCACGAGCACGACGTCGTGTACGTGCTCAAGGCCGTGCCCGAGAACGCCAAGGTCTCGATCAACGCCGAGTATCAATTGCGATCTCCGCTCTCGGACTCGACGCCCTCGGTGCAGCTGCCGCTGCCGGCCGAGCCGCTGGCGCTCACGCTGAACCTCTCGTTCTCGCCGGCGCACTATCGCGTCGCGGCGCAGTCGCTCTCGCTGCTCACGGCCGCCACGGCCGCCAATCCAGTCGTGCACATTGTCCACGAGCAGGCGACCAACAGCAACAACAACGGCGACGTGCGGCTCTCGTTCGAGGGCCCGGTGAACTCGGCCAAGCTGCTGCTGACCTTCACGTCGTCGGGCTCGGGTCGCTCGTCGATCACCAGCAGCCGCGAGAGCGTCGACGACGACGAGTCCGAGAGCGACTCGCAGGACGACGACGAGTCCGAGGGCGACTCGCAGGACGACTCGCCGGCCTCCAGTCGTCAGAACGGCGGAGAGGATCGGCCCAAGCTGCAGTACACGCTTGATACGCTGCGCCGCTTGCAGTTCGGCCCCGTACGTTATCCAATCGAACAGCACGCGAGACCGGAGAGAGAGAGAGAGAGAGAGAGAGAGAGAGACTGTGGTTGGAGGTGGCGCTCACCGTTCGTTGCCTGCTCGTTGTAGGGATGTACCGAGATGCCCGACACGCTCCGAGACAACACCTCGCTGCCGATCCTCAAGCGCGAGACCGACCTCCGCAGCAGCTCCGGCAGCTCCGGAGGAGGCAAGAAGGGTGGCGGCGGCAAGGGCTCTCAGAGGCGCAAGGGAGGCCGCAACCAAGACCGCCCCAGCGGTGGTGGTGGTGGTGGTGGTGGCGGTGGCGGTGGCAACCGAACGCCCAAGCGCACGTCAGGCACCAGCATCCCGACACTGAACGAGGCGCCGGTGGCTCCTCTGGTGCAGTCAGAGAACGCCTGGAAGCGTCCGGGAGCTGCCAGCGGTGAGGGCGAGGAGGAGCAGGCCGTTACCACTCTCCGCTCGATCAATGGGTACGCCCTCTGCCATCCATACTCGTGCTGCCCCGCTACTCTTTCTCTCTCTCTCTCTCTCGGTTGATCTAACACACACACACACACACCCGACTTTTGCGCTTCTACAGCATCTTGAACAAGTTGACGCTCGAGAATTTCGACTCACTCTCGAACAAGATCGTGTCGCTCGGCATTCCCAGCGCACACATTTTGATCTCGATGATCCGCATGGTGTTCGACAAGGCGCTCTCGGAGCCCAAGTTCAGCCAAATCTACGCCGACCTTTGCGTCAAGCTGGCTGCCGGCTGCCCAACCTTCGACGACTCGGACAACCCAGAGCAAAAGGTGTGTGGCCGACGCGATGCGATATTTGCGCTCGCTTGTGTGTGTGGTTGCTCACTCCTTGGTGCCCGCCCCACAGATTTCGTTCAGGCGAGTATTGCTCAACAAATGCCAGGAGGAGTTTGAGAGCTATGCCGCGTCGCAGGAGGAGATCATCAAGAACATGTCGGACCTCGAGAAGGAGGAGCATCAGGATAAGCGCAAGCGCCGCTATCTCGGCAGTACGTTGCTCGCGCCAGCCGCCATACTCTCCTCTCACTCTCACTCTCACCCTTACTCACGCGCACTCTATCGGCCCTGCGCGGCGCCACAGACATCAAGTTCATTGGCGAGTTGTACCAAAAGACGATGCTCAAGTGGGAGATCATCGTGCATTGCATCCAGCGTCTGTTCGACGAGGACGACGAGCCCGGCTACGAGTCGATGTGCAAGCTGCTGACGACCGTCGGATCTCAGCTCGACAAGAGCCAAAACAGCGCTCGCTTCCTCGATGTCGTCTTCCAGCGTCTGCAGGACAAGACCACCGCCGAGTCGCTGTGCGCGCGCATCCGCTTCATGCTCTTGGTACGTGCCTTGTGGCAGTCGCCGCTTCCCATATGCGCAACGCTCATGCCGCTGTCGCGCAGGACTTGATTGAGCTGCGTGCCAACCGATGGGTGCCTCGCCGCAAGGACGAAGGCCCGATGACGATCGAGGAGGTGCACCGAGAAGCAAGCCGCAAGGAGAAGGAGAAGGAGAAGGAGGCCGAACGCCTGCTGTCTCGCTCGGCCGAGTCGATTAACTTCCGAGCTCGAAGTACGTCACTGCTGCGCCTTCTAACTAACTCCTTCCCTCCTTCCCTCCCTCTCTACTTACTTGCTTGCTAACGTCTTGTGCCAATCTCCTGTTTCGCAGATGCGCCAAACTTTGGCAGCGGCAAGAGTCCGCGCAACAACAACGCCGCGGGCGGTGGAGGCAGCGGGCCGAGCAGTCCGGCACCACCCGATGCGTGGACCGAGGTCTCGACCTCGAAGCGAAACAACCGCAAGGGCAGTCTCAAGACGAGCTCGAGCGGAATCAACTCGTCACAAGGAGGTAGTGATTGGAACCGTCGTGCGAGCACCAGCGGCACCGCTGGCGGCAGTGGCGCTCCTGCGAAGCGCAGCGGCAAGGAGGATCGGCCGTTCGCCAAGCGAGCCAACCTCTACTCGTACGCCTCCCAGCTCGCGCAGTCGCAAACGTGTGGCTTCTTGCTGAGTAACACGTGCACTCGCTCGATCGTAGGGCACTCTCGTCCGAGGACTCGTCGCCGCAGCCAGTGAGCGCTGCTCGTCGCGGCAAACTCTCTCAAAGCACAAGCGACTTGCGGGTATGTCTGTGTGCGCGTCTCTGTCTCGTCGATGCACCAGTACTCACACGAGCGAAGCGCGAGATCGAGTCGCCCTCGCGGCAAGATACCAGCTCGCCGCCCATCTTGCAGGTGGACGTCGACACGGAAGCGAGCGACGAGGTGAATGAGAGCCCGAAGCTGAGCGAAGCCCAGCTGAACAGCAAGGTGTCAGCCATTCTGGACGACTTGTTCTGCTCGGGCGAGGTCGAGGACGCAGCCATCTCGATCAAGGAGCTGCAGTCGCCCGACTTTCATCCCGAGTTCATCAACAAGGCGCTCACGATCTCGTGCGAGAAGAAGGAGAAGGAGCAGGACCTGCTGCGGCAGCTGGTCAGCGCGCTCAACTCGGCCGATACACTCACGAACGAGCAACTCATCAAAGGGTACGCGCACCACATTGCTCGCTCCATCTTTGTACCCAAGGAGCTCACTCACTCACGCTCACTCTTACTCGTGGCGCAGGTTTTCGTTGTTCCTCGAGACGCTCGAAGATCTGGCGGTCGATGTACCCAAGGCTCACGAGCTTATCGCGTCGTTCATTGCCAGCGCTGCTGTCAAGCACTCGCTGCCGCTTGCGTGGTTGAGCGGTGCACTCGCGCACATGACGGAGTTCTCGCCGCTCGCTGGCAAGGTCGTCATCTCGCTCGTGGCGCAGATGGCCAAGCTCGCGCAGCTCGATACGGCCAAGTCGCTCTGGGCCGCCTCGGGCATCAACTTCCTCGATCTCGTGCCGAAGCGAGATCGAGAAGCCAGCAATTTTGAAGCCAAGTACTTTGCTCGTGTGGAGCCCGAGGTGAAGACAATTTTGTTGGTCGCTACTCCCGCCGATGCGCCTGCTGCTGCCGATGCTGCTCCTGCTGTTGCCGCGACGGACGCAGCTCCTGCTGCTGCCGAGCCGACACCAGCTGCTGTCCCTGAGCCGACACCAGCTGCTGAGCCAACACCAGCCGCTGTTGAGCCGACGCCAGCTGCTGAGCCAGCTGCTGATACAGCCGTCGCTCCGGAAGCATCGGCTGATGATGCGTCGCCGCCCGAAACATCAAGTACTGCCGCGTCGGACGCGTAGAATCTGTACTGTATACTACAACCCAGAGCCTCAACCTTTATTCCGACTCTCTCACTCTCTCGCGATCCTCCTCCGTTGCACTATCTATCTAACTACGATCCCACCGCCACCACCACCGCTTGTTATCATCATACCACTGTCATTCCTGGTCACTCGGTCATTATCTCCCTCCCTCCTCGTGTACGTGTTGTGTCGCTCGTCGCACTGACTCGTACCGTTCGTGCGTGCATTCATTCGTTATTGCGACAAGCCTTCTCTCTCTCTCCCCTTTCTCTCGCGTTCCCTTCTCCGTGTCTCTCGTCGCTGGCTGCTTCGTTCTCGGCACCGTGTCGAGTTTTTGTCTCTCGTTCTCGAGAAGGGGCTAAGTGTTATCAAGCCTCCCGACATCGCTCTCTCTCTACCTTCATCTCCATCTCTCTCGCTCGTTCTGTGTTACTGTTTTGTGCGTGTGCAATAAGCCCTTCCCATCTCCAATCCCTATCACCTCTCACTTCTCGCCCTCATCATCTTCTGTTCGCTATTCGTGTGTTCCGCACTCTCCTCTTCCTCCCCATCGCATCTCGAAAACAACAATAGAGTACCGCTCTCTTGCTGCGAAACGCGTTGGTTGCCGGTTGGTTCAACAACGGGAGTGTTTGTAGTGCCTTGCTGGATGGATAGAGAACAACGAACGATCGAACGAATGCAACGCACAACAAGTACACACGCGCGCGCGCGTATGCGGCGGCGGCGGCTCTAGAACAGGCGCGCCTCGGCCTTGAGCTGCTCGGCCTTCCAGAGCGGAATCTTCATAAACTCCTTGCGCGTCATCTTAAAGACTTGCTCGAACTCGGCGTCGCTCAAGTACGTCTCGAGCCGAGTGGGGTTCACGCCCGGTGGCAGCGTGTCCTGCAGCAGCTGCTCGAGCGTGTAGGTCTCGGTCGTGTAGCGCTGCAGCACCTCGTCGACCGGCAGCGCGACCGGCGCCGAGGTGCCAGCCTTCTTGGACGGCAGCCACGAGCGGAAGTGGCTCGTGAAGCCCAAGGTCTCGGTGCCCTCGCTGACGACCCACACCGGCGTGTCGGGCGGGTGGTCGGGCGACTCCTTGGCGTAGTCCTGTGGTTGCTCGAGCACGTGAGTTGCCGAGTACACTCTATCAACCAAGAAGAGAGAAATGAGCGACGCCAACGTACGACCGCGGTCTCCATCGCCATCTGCTTCTCGAGATCGGTCGCCGAGGTGCCGAACCAAACGTAGATCTCGTTCACGCCATCGACGATCGCACAGTGGTTGGTCGGCAGGTCCTCTTGCGTAAAGTCGAACACCTCGCTCACCTTGACGCTGCCCGTAGCGTTCGAGCACAAGAACAAGCGACGCGGAGCACGGCGTGACAGCGACACCGGGTAGTCCGGCGCGCCGTAGTAGCCGCCCTTGCCGCCCAGCTCGCTCCAGAAGCCTGCGGGCTCCGAACCCTCGGCAACCTCGGTCACAGAGCGCGCGTCCTTGAAGCGAGCCGCGAGTGCCGTGGCCGCTGCTCGCTCAAAGGCGTTGGCCAAGCGGCCGTGCCACACGTACACGCTCGAGGCGCCAGCAAGCACGAACGAGTGGAAGGAATTCAGCGACGCGGCTGCCTTCGTGACCTCGGTCGGACGCACGTTCAGCTCGCTCTCACCGGCGAGCAGGAACAGGCCATTGTGGCCGTTGCCACTTCGGTCAGTGTGCTTGCCCTTGTAGACCACGAAGCGGTCCTTGAGGATCTGCAAGAAGTGAGCCGGCTCGGCGTCCTGCACCACGCGATGCTGCAAGATACCAAACAAGTGCCACAGTGTCAATGACTGCCTCCCGCACGCCACTTGCCAGCTTGCGCCACTCGTACATGGTCGCCGTCGCCCAACTCAGTCGTCACGTCGACAGTCATGAAGGCCGAGGTGCCCTTCTCAGTCTGCAAAGCACACACAACGACACACGATCAGCTGAGCTCGATTCGTTTGCCATCGAGGAACACGACGACGACAACGTACGCGGCTGCTCTCGATGCCTTGCCAAAAGTACACAATGTGGCTCTCCTTGCCGCTCTCCTCGGCACGGTAGTTGTACAACAGCACGTAGCTGTCGCAACAGTAGAAGCTGCCGTACTGCTCCTCGGGCACATCGACCTTGTTAAAGTCCTCGATGCGCCAAATCTGCATCGCGCGAGTGAGTTAGAATGAGTGCCACTCTCGGCCACGTCTCTCACACGATGAACCTTGGCAATCTGGCCCTTGCCGTCGTCAAACATAGTCGGCGCTGGAGGTGCGTATCGCAACAGCTTCTTGACGTCAATGTCCTCTTGCACTTGCGCCGCAGCGATCTTGCCCTTGGCCTCTTGGCGAGCGACGTTGATCGGCAGCATGCCAGGATAGTTGCTAAACTTCTCCTTGAACAAAATGGTCTCGGCTTCCTCGGGAATGCGAGTGATCGAGGTCCACGACGGACGGTGAGGCTCGGTCGAGAGCTTCTTGGCCACCAGCATGGCGAGCTTGCGCTGATACACGGTGGCGCCTCGGCCGACCCACACAAAGATCTCGGTCTCGGCATCGACCACCGTCGTGCTGCGCGTGTCGAGGAACTCCCTCGGAGGCAGCTGCGTTCCGTCGTGAACCAACTTGATGCGGTTCTGCTTTGGCGTGTCACGATCCAGCACACTATCATCACAGCAACAGCAACAGCAGCAGCATGCGTCAGTCAGCTTCCTGCACTCGCGCGCGTTGCTTGGCACCTCACTCACCGGTAGAGACGGATGTATAGTTGGCCCTCCTCTTCCGGCGCCGAGTCGGCGATATTGACCTTGCCACCGAGAGGACGCCAGAAGGCCGGATTGTCGTCGGTCTTGCCTTGATCCAGCACAAAGACTTGCGACAAGCCGCCGCGCTCCTTCATACGAATCAAGTTGGCGAGATCGGCTGCCTTGGCGCGAGTGACACGCGGAGCTTGCTCACCTGCTCACCCAGCCAACCGACACTCGATCAGTACTGCAAAAGAGAGAGGGAGGAGAGTACGGCTCGATTCGTCGCACCGTTCCAAATGTAGATTGCACGGCCAGCATCGAGCACGAACGAGCTGCGTGTGGTGAGCGAGGCGGTAGTGAGAGCGACCTGCGCCACACGAATGCGGCGGCGGCCTTTGATCTGAATCAACAGCGGTCGATTGCCGTTCTTGACCTCGACCGGATCGATGAAGTTGGCCTCAATGCGCTCCTCGCTCACGGCCGATTCGACCTCCTGAACACGCGAATTGTAGTGAGCTCTCTCGCTCTCTCTCTCTCTCTCTCACTTGTGTGATCCATACCGAGTCTTGGATGCGCAAAAAGTCAAAGACATCAACCGTTTGCTTGCGCATAAAGTCCAAGCGAGTCATCCAGCGGTCGCGATCCTCTCCGCCATTGGCACGATGCAACCAGCCGGAGCCAGCCGGGTCGGTCACGAGCTCGATGCGGAACTCGGTAGGCGACACGGCCTCGACCAAGCGCACGTCCTTGACCGTGAGCTTGTCGGTGGCCTTCTGTGCCATGTTGGTCTTGTAGTACAAGAGCGTCTGGCCGGCACACGACATCCACACGCGCTCCCAGTTGGCGGCGGCCGAGCGCTTGAGGTTGACGTAGCCCTCGGTGGCCGGAGCGGCGACGAACGACGATGCGCCGTCGGTGCCGGAGCCGTGCTCGAGCGGCGACGACTGCAGCAGCGCCTCGAGCCATCGGTCGCGGTCCTCCTCGGTATCGGCCGCCAAGTGCAAGACCTGCCCGGCGGTGCAGAGCTTGAGCGTGAACTTCTTTTGCTTGGGATCGACGCCCTCGCTCTTGGCGATGGCGATCACCTTGGCGAGCGAGAACTTGTCGATCGGATGCGAGTGCAGCTTGCGGTTGGTCGGGTACGCCAGCAGCGTGCGCGTCTTGGGATCGAGATTGTACCACCTGCGCGACCACGTCATGGTGCCCGAGTACACGTTGCCCGGCATCAGCGTATCGAGGAAGCCCTCGGTCGGCTCGATGTCGATGCGAGCCGGACTCGCTGTCGGGCTCGCAGTGGGCGACAGCGAGCTGCTGCTGCCGCTGCTGCTGGACATCGAGGCGCCAGCCGAACCGCGGAGGCGAGAGACGCCGGGGCTGCGTGCCGGCGAGCCGATAGCAGAGCCCGACGAGCGCAGGCTCTTGGTTGCTGGCGGCTGCGCCGACGGTGCCCTCGTGGTGCCGATCTCGGCCACCAGCTGCTTGCACGCCTCGATGGTGCGCACCCACTTGCCGGCGCTCTCGGCCGAGTCGACCTTGAAGCGGTACTCCTTGCTCTTTTGCGTCGCATCGAGCTTGACCAGGAACTGGCCCTCGAGCTTCTCGTCGACCGAGGTCTTGGCCACGGCTGCGAACGGGATCGAGAACAACAACTTGGCCGAGTCCTCGTCCTTGTAGAACGCAAGCTCGGTCTCCTCGACGCTCGCCCAGCGACCGGCCCACGGTGCCGACCAGCCTCCAAGGAAGTGCTCGAGCGTTCCGGATTGAAGCTGCGAGACACCAACGAACGTCAGGCCCCCGGCTCGATGGAGCGTGCGGATCAAGCACGTACCTCTGGAACGGGGAGAGCCTTCACGGACTCGGGCACGAACGAGTCCAGGTCGCGCTGCGAGGCAGTAGCCGAACGCTTGCGCTCGTACTCGAGCTCAAAGTCCTTGCCGCCCTCCTCGGGCGCAATGTCGAAGATCGACACCATGCCCTCGGGCTGCAGGTTCATGTACGTGACCGGAGCCTCGGCGCCAGCGAGCCACTCGGCCGACGTGGTGGTGGCAGGCACGCCGCTCGGCACAGGCGAGTAGAGATCCTCCTGGAAGACGGTCGATGCGCTCTTGCGCGGAGCGTACATCGACACGGTCTCAATGTAGTTCTCGCCCACCGTCATGAAGCGTGCCAGCTCGCACTCCCTGACGTTCACCATTCGCTTCGGCAGCACGATGGCCGTGTGGTAGCTCGCGCACTTGACCTGTGCCACGGGGTGGATGTACGGCTCGGTGTTGTTGATCTCGTACATCATGAACTTGTCGCCCTGTTGGTGGTTGTCCGTTCGAGTTAGTGAGCAATCTCTCTCTCTCTCTTTCTCTCTCGTTCGCGAGAGAGAGATTGGGCGGGTGTCGTGGATGCGTACTCGACCCGAGACGTAGAGCACGCCGTCATCGTAGTGTGGATAGAGAATCGTCGAGCTCGGCTCGAAGGTACGCGTCGCGAAGCTCGTGCTGAGATTGCCTGCTCGTGGATCCCAGATCGAGATTTGGCTGGCGATCCACGAGTAACGCGCAGAGAAGCATCGAATGTGAGTCAGCAACGAGCAACGAGGCTCGTTCGAGTCTCTCTCTGGCAGCGTGTTGGAGCTCGTACAAGTTGCTAGCCTTGGCGAAGCCGATCGTGAGCACGCGATCATTCTCGAGGAACGTGGCATAGAAGCCCTTGGAGCCCTCGTGTGTCTCGGCCTCCTGCACGAGTCACGAGTGCACCAGTCACGATCACGAGCGACAGTCCCGTCAATCCGACTACATTCGAGCAAGATCACGATCTCGCTCGCTCGCTCGCTCTCGACGTACGTGCGTAGGAGCGGGGCCGGCACGTGGATCATAGATGCGCAGCTTGCGGTCCTTGCACGAGGTCGCGATCAGCTTGCCGGTATCGTTCCAGCTCATGGATTGGATCGCTTGGCCCTTCCATCCTGCTCGAAGGCGCACACACACACACGCACACACACATTCGACGCGTCGCATCGATCGCAATGAGCTCTCTCGCCCGAGCACGAGCATCAATCGAGCGCGTGTGGGTGTGTCTCTCATCGAACGAACCAGGCAACGAGACGGCCTCGGCTGCGGCAGTGAGGTCCCAGAGCTTGATCTCGTTGTCTCCGGCGACCGAGGCCAGCACCTCGACCGAAGGATGGAAGGCCACGAGGTCGACCTTGCTCTTGTGGCCCTTCAACTCCACGACGGGCGTCGTGATGTCGGCGGCCGCCGTCATGCTCCCGCCCTCGGGAATCTCCCATCTATCATCACCGAGCATGTGTAAGATACGTGTACGAGCCTCGAGGGCTCCCATCCATCGATCCTCACTCGATATCATTCGATATCATTGGATATCATTGGATATCATTGGATATCATTCGATATCATTCGATATCATTCGATATCATTCGATATCATTCGATATCATTCGATCGATTGCTCATGAGACACGCACCCTTTGATGACCGACTCTCGACTGGCAGTCACCATGAAGCTCGCTCGGAACGGCGAGAACGCAAAGTCCTGGATCGGCGACTGATGCGCTCGCACGAGCTTGCTCGAGTCCTTGAGCTTGCCGGCGTAGCCGAGCGGCACGACGTTGATGGCGCCGCCGACCGTCTCCCACGGCACGCCAAAGTACTTGTCGCTCGCTCGAATGAAGCATGCGGCCTTGCTGACCTTGACGTTCGACACGCACACCTCCTTGCGCCATGGTCGGCCGTGCAAGTGGCGGAACTTGGACTCGCGTACGATGGCCTTCTCCATGTGTGAGCGATACCCTGCGGTACCTGCGCTTCGATGTGAGCGAGAGAGAGAGAGAGAGAGCGCCTGATGCGTATGGGGGATGATTGATGGATGGATTGGATGGAGCGACGCGAGGTACGTACGAGCAGCCGATGTGCGCGCAACGAGGCAACCAAGCGAATGGACCTGTCATCCTCTTCCATCGCAACTATGAACTATTGATGAGATCCCAACCCTCACCTCGAGGGTCTGATCCACATCAACACTACACATATATGTAGAGTGTGGCTTTATACTCGTTTGTAGATGGGATACATAGTGTACGTCGAGAGCGAGGTCCTGCTTGTTGCTTGCTGCCGTTCGTGAGCAATCGATCCTCACGGAATCGTGAGCTCCTGCGTCGGCGACAGCAGATGATGGATGAAGCCGATCTTGGCCTTGCGGTTGGCCATCGGCTCGCTTTGTACCACTGGCGGCGGGCGTATCAGGACGCTCGAGAACACCACAGCTGCGAGGAAGCGACCGTGTCAGTCGAATGGACATTGAGCTGCATCGAACGAGCGAGCTCGGCTTCTCACGTACCAAGCTTCTCGGGCGTCAGCTTGTTGACTGCCGAGTGCGTCAGCAGCTCGCGCAGGAAGGCCATCAGATAATAAAAGACATTGAAATTTACAACGGGCAGCGAGGCCAACACTTGCTTGCATTGGATGTACGAGGCACTGGCATCGATCGCTTGCTTGTACACGCTGAATGGTATCACGGGCTCGGCCAAGCTCTCGAGGAAGCGAATGATCGTCTCGGCCACCGACTCGACGCCGCCAGCTGTCGTTCGACGTTGCGACGTGTCAGAGTCAAGGCAGCAAGGCGTCGGCGATCGCGCTGGCGTGCAAGCAACGTACTAAAGTCATCGAGAGACTTGCCGGTATCGAGGCACTCGACAATGTGATCGATCTCGGACTGGTCGCCCGACTGCAGGAACAAGTCGACCTTCTCCATTCCTCGTGTCGAGATGTAGTCCACCAAGCGCCATAGCTCCTTGGGGATCGAGAGCACCTTGTCGTCCTCCATCACCGGCTGGCCGACGCGGATCGGCAGCGGGTGGCGCACCAGTTGATCCAGGTAGCAGCCGAAGCACGAGCGCATGTAGTTGCCCGACACGAAGATCTGGCGCCAGGAGAGCGAGCATGAGCATCTCGCATATGCGACCGTGTGCGAGCGGCTTGCAGCGTACAAAGTGGTCTTTGCCTCCCTCGAGATGGAGGATGAGAATGTCCTCGAGCTTGGTGGTGGGCGCGTTGTTCAGGTCCGGAGCGGTGGCGTTGTCGACGTGCACCGTGAGCTCGATCTGCACCTTCTCCTTGGGAATCATCAAGCCAAACGGCGGGTTGACCCACAGCCACGGCTTGCAGAACTTGCGTTCGTCGAGCTTGGGAATGAAGCGGAAGCGAGCAACGACCTAAGCAGCCAGATCCAATGCCGAATGAATGCTGGATGTGAGTGTCACGAAACCGTACGGCGAGTCGAGCAAGCTCCAGCGTACCTGACCGGTGTTCTCGATGACGATGGTCTTGGTTTGCGGCACCATGTATCGTACGTCCTCGAATACCACCTCCTTCTCGTTGACGTCGGCATCGGGCAGCGTTTCGTTCTCCATCTTGTCGAGCTGGCCGATGATGCTGCGGTACACCTCGGCCTTGGCATCGGGTACGATGGCCTTCATCTGCACCGCAAACACGCAGCTAACGGGCCGATGATCCGACGACAGCAGCTCGTGTCGCAGATACTAGATGGAGCGGAGCACACGAGAGTTGAGTGTGAGTCGCTCTGTCTCTCTCTCTCTCTCTTGCGACGACACTTGAAGAGTGGCATGCAGCACGGCACCTACCAACAACGGCACAATGTTCTGACCGTAGAAGAGGACTCGATCGCACCAGGCGGGCGTTCGTCGTTTCTCGCTCGAGTCGTAGATGGTGGTTCCAGGATCGTACTTGTACGTGGGCGCGAAGGTGATCGGCGCCTCGGTGAAGTTCTCGAACACGGCGCCCTCTTTCATTTGGCAGTACAGCTGCCACACACCCGCCATATTTAGCATCGCACTCTGCTACTTCTTGCGAAGAGGCAAGCGAGCAATCGACGAATGAGAACGCGCGGCATTGCACGCACCTGGTCGTTCTGGAACAAGGTGTCCCACTCCTCGGACTTGCACTTTTTGCGCACTTCGTAGTCGGGCAGGTTGATGCGATAGTTCAAATCACCCAACCAGAACAAGTGGCTGTCGTAGTTTGTTTGTCAGGAAGAGGCGGCAAGCGTTTCAGTCAGTAAGTCAGTCATCTGATGGAGCTGCTTGATCCATCAACGAATGAACGAATGGCGCACGTACTCGTGGTCGAAGATGGTGCTCACTTCCTCGCCTGCCGCCTCGTCGCCAAAGATGATGCGGCGACACACCTCGCGGTAGTCTTGGTTGCGACGCTGAACCGCCTCGAAGTGGGCGCTCAAGTGCGTGTTGACGAAGCACACCGTGCTATCGTAGAACTGTGAGCGTGAGCGAGAGCGCCATTCGTCGTTTGGAACGTGGTGCGCGATGTTAGTAATCGTGAGAATAGGCTTCGTGTGGCTCGCTTTGACGAGGCTCGTGTGCGTACTCGGAAGCGAATAGCAACTCCTCCTTTGTTGCCCTACAACCATAGGCACCAGCAACGAATGAGTCGAGTGGCTCGTGTCGAGCGATCGCATAGGTGCATCCATACCATCATGCCCATGATACCGACGCCGGCGTTGCTGCTCTTGACCTCGGTGATGGCCGGCAGATGGCGATCGAGCACAAAGATGCACAGCAGCATTCCGACGAGCTGCTTGGTCATGACCTTGGTGTACGGCCCGAGAGCTCGCAGCGTGGTTTGGATCAGCTGCTCCCATGGCGCTGCGCGTGACGTGTCGCCGAGCAGCAACGCCTCGGCCGTCAAGTCGAGCTCTTGGAAGCTGGTCGATGGAATCAATGAATGAAAGAATGAATCAATGAGTCAGTGATTGATCGGATGAGTCAGTGGCATTGATATTGAGCGAGGGTCAGAGAAGGTGGATCGCGTATCGCGTACCCGATGGCGTAGATATCTGCAGGCGGTCCATCGAATCGAAACCATGGCGTCAAGGACTCGGTGGGTCGTTTGCCGTTCACGTTCCAGGTGCCGCAGAAGACCCTATCGACCACGAACGCCATCAGCCATCTATCCACCCCATCCAATAGGCTCACTCGCTCGTACGTGATGTTCATCTTCTCGGTGAACTCCTTCTCGCGAGCCTTGAGCTGGTTCTTGATCCATTGCGTCTTCATGTTCAGGATGCCGACAGGACCCTCGGCCTCGTCGACCGGATTGGCGGCCGAGCGGCCATACGGCGCGGTGGCGGGCGCGTTCGACGAGCCGAACGCCAGGAGATCGCTCTGCAACGCCGAGCCACCGAGCAAGCGCGAGAAGTCCAATGGCGACTCGGGACCCAGGAGACTCGTGAGGGTCGGTTGGCTCGCCATGGTGTGTAGTCGAGTCGATAAGGGATTGGATTGGATTGAGTTGTTGATTGGGTTGGATTGTTGTTGGGTGATCAGGTTATCTATTCAATGGAGTGATGTGCTATGGGTGTGATGCTGCTTGAGTTTGCTTTGGTTGTTGCTGTTGTTGTTGATGGGAAGAAGCAACGAGCGAATGAATGAAGGAACGAAGGAGAGGGAAGAATGACGAAGTCGAATTAAGGTGCGTCTGAAGCTCAAGATCGTGCTACGCTGTGTGTTTTTCGCCTCGAGTGCGACGTTGGTCGCTGCTCTTTGCTCTTCTTCTCCCTCTGTGCCGCGCGTGTGCTACTACTTGCTGCTTGCTGCTCGTGGCCCTTGTTACTACTCTCCCTCTTGCTCTCTAGCTCTCGTTTGGTGTTCTCGCGAGGAGCCTGCAGTTGATCATCATGGTGTCGGTCGTTGGGGATATCGAGGTACGGCGGCGTTGATTCTGTGTGATTGTTGTGAAGCGATTTTTCTGATGGGTATCGTGTGGCTCGCTGGCTTGGCTTGCTGGTTCGGCTGGCTCGCGTGGCTGGCGCTATGGTGCGACTGCAGACCGTTCTGGCTCTCAATCCCAAGGTCAAGCCCTTCTCGAACCTCGTGCCTACTCGCCAGACCAAGAAGGCGCGCAAGTACTGGAAGCGCAACGAAGAGTGTCACGTACGAAGCACGCGCCTTCTCGCGCTCTCGCTCTCGCTCTCGCGTGGCTTACCGGTCGTGTGCGGTCGCTCGTTGGCTGGTTCTCCCTCCACAGGGCTGCAACAAGGAGAAGAACTTTGATGACATCAAGCCAACGACGCTCACTGAGCGTGGCGCCTTGTACGAGGCTCGACGTTGTCTCAAGTGCGCCGACGCGCCGTGTCAGAAGAGCTGCCCGACGCAGATCGACATCAAGAGCTTCATCTCGGCCATCGCCAACAAGAACTACTACGGCGCCGCCAAGATGATCTTCTCCGACAACCCCGTCGGCCTGAGCTGCGGCATGGTGTGTCCGACGAGCGATCTCTGCGAGGGCGGTTGCAACCTGGCCGACACCGAGGAGGGAGCCATCAGTACGATCGCCAGCGTGCGCGTCGCTCGCGTCTCGCACGAGCTAACAGCAGCACGTGCTCGCTCCCTCGCTCGCTTGTTCACTTTGTGATCCTGCAGAGATCGGTGGCTTGCAGCAGTTTGCGACCGAGATCTTCAAGAAGATGAACGTCAAGCAGATCCGCGATCCGTCGCTGCCACCGCTCGACCAGCTGCCCGACAGCTTCCAGTGCGTAGAGCGTGCGGCTTGCGTGTCTCCTCGTTCCCGCGCTAACGTGTCGCTGCCACCACCTCGTCGACTACAGGGCAAAGATTGCGCTGATTGGAGCTGGCCCTGCTTCGATCAGTTGTGCCACGTTCCTCGCTCGCCTTGGTTACCAGAACGTCACCATCTTTGAGAAGGAGACTTTTGGAGGTATGGGCTCGCTCATCTCTCTCTCGGTCGCACGCACCACACACCACTACAAGGATGACTACAACATTACCTACATTGCCTGAAACATGGTGACGAGAACAAATTCGTGTCTGAACCAGCAGCGCTCTATCGCCCTCTCTCTCGCGCGCGCACTCATCTTCTCTCGTACGCTGACGCTGACTTTGTTCCCTTTGTCCACGTATGTAGGTGGTCTGAGCAGTCTCGAGATCCCTGCCTACCGTCTGCCGTTCGATGTCGTCCAGTTTGAGCTGAAACTGATGCTTGACCTTGGCGTCAAGATCGAGTACAACAAGGCTCTCGGCCACGATGGCTTCACGCTGCAAAAGCTCAAGGACGACGGCTATGAGGCCGTCTTTATTGGTATTGGTCTTGGTGCGGTACGTTGGCACTCGGTGATGTTGCATTGCGCTGCGCTACGCTACACTGCAAGATTGCGATGGGGCTTGCTGTTATGGTAGTGCTTTGTTTGCGGCGCTTCGTCTGTTGTTGCTGTTGTTCATTATGACGGCATATCTTGTGCATATTCTATATCCGTGCATGGATTGTGTGTTATGTGGTATCATGGAAGCGCTATGCGTGCTTGGTTGGTTGATTGGTTGCTTGGTATCATATTTTGTGAGGGCTGTGGTTTTTGGCGTCATGGCGTCATATGGAATAAATCGTCCTCGAATGCGTTTTGGCGTTGCGCAACGTGATATATCTATCTATCAGTATTACGTTTGTGCTTTGCTTTGTAGTGATATCGTTTTCGTTCATTCGTTCATTTCTATCGTGTCGTTCCGCATCGTCGCATTCATTCGTCATAAGAGTGCCGTTTCATTGCAAGCTTAATCTCACATTCATCGCGATGCTCTTGGTCGTCGTTGAATACAGCCAAACATCCACAAGGCCTTCGTGGGTCTCACTGAGGAGCAGGGATTCTACACCTCCAAGAGCTTCTTGCCTCGAGTACGTTTGTTCTCTACTTTGATTCTCTCTCTCTCTCTCTCTCTCGTGCTAATGATCATTCTGGCGGTCTTGTAGGTTGCCAAGGCTAGCAAGCCTGGTATGTGTGGCTGCAAGTCCAACCTGCCTCAACTCTACGGTCACGTACTCGTTCTTGGAGCTGGTGACACGGCGTTCGATTGCGCCACGTCGGCGTTCCGCTGCGGTGCCAAGCGCGTCACGGTCGTGTTCCGTCGCGCGTGCAGCGAGATGCGTGCCGTGCCCGAGGAGGTCGAGGTGGCTCGCGTCGAGTCGACCGACTTTTTGCCGTACTGCACGCCCAAGAAGGTGATCCTCGGCGGTGGCAACAACGACCACATCAGCTACGTCGAGTTCTACCGCTACGAGCCTCAGGAGGACGGCGGCTACAAGACCGACGAGGAGCAGATCACGCGCGTGCGCGCCGACTTTGTCATCTCGGCCTACGGCTCCGAGCTCGTGCCGGCACTGACCGACGCCCTCGCGCCGCTCGATCTCACCGGCAAGTGGCGCATCGACGCCGACGACAACGTCCTCCAGACCGCCGTGCCGTGGGTGTTCGCCGGCGGCGACGTGGTCGGCAACGGCACCACGGTCGAGGCCGTCAACGACGGCAAGGTGGCCGCGTGGGGCATTCACAAGTTCATCCAGGGCGAGTACGGCGTGCCCGTGTCCGAGACGCCGCAGCTGCCCAAGTTCTTCACCGAGATCGACCTCATCGATCTCTCGGTCGAGATTTGCGGCGTCAAGTTCCCCAATCCCTTTGGTCTCGCCAGTGCCACGCCGTGTACCTCGGCCGAGATGATCGACCGCTCGTTCGCCGCCGGTTGGGGCTTCGCTGTCACCAAGACCTTTGCTCTCGACAAGGACCTTGTCACCAACATCTCACCGCGTATCATTCGGTATGTCAGTCACACTACGAGTAAGACTGATCTGATTCAACAATACTCATCTCAGATGTGTGTGTCTCTCTCTCTCTCTAGTGGTACTACGACTGGACACTTGTTTGGCCCGAACCAAACCTCGTTCCTTAACATTGAGCTCATCTCCGAGAAGACGGCTGCCTATTGGTGTGAGGGCATCCGAAAGCTCAAAAAGAAGTACCCGAACCAGATCGTGATCGCTAGCATCATGTGCAGCTTCAACAAGAGCGACTGGCAAGAGTTGACCAAGCTCACTTGCGAAGCTGGTCCCGATATGCTCGAGCTCAACCTTTCGTGCCCGCATGGCATGGGAGAGCGCGGCATGGGTCTTGCGTGTGGTCAGAACGTACGCTCTAACTCGCTCACTCGCAAGATCATCGTGTGGATTTACACCACTCACTCTCTCTCTCTCGCTCTTAGCCGGACTTGGTGCGTGACATTTGCCGCTGGGTCAAGGAGGTCACCAACGTGCCATTCTTCGCCAAGCTCACTCCCAATGTCACGGACGTGCGAACGATCGCCCGTGCTGCGCACGAGGGAGGTGCCGACGGTGTCACGGCCATCAACACGGTCTCGGGTCTGATGGGCGTCAACTCGCGCGGTGTCGCGTGGCCTCACGTCGGCGCCGCCCAGCGAACCACCTACGGTGGCATGTCGGGTAACGCCACGCGCCCGATCGCACTCAAGATGATCTCCAGCATCGGCAACACGCTGCCCGGCTTCCCGGTGCTCGGTACCGGTGGTATCGACAGCGCCGATGCCGCGCTGCAGTTCCTCCAGTGCGGCGCGAGCGCACTCGAGATTTGCAGCTCGATCCAGAACCAAGAGTTCACGGTCATCGAGGACTACATCTCGGGCCTCAAGGCTCTCCTGTACCTGCTGGCTCGTGAGGACCTCGCTGACTGGGACGGCCAGTCGCCGCCGCGCATAAAGAAGCTGAGCGACGTCATTGCGTCGGGCCAGCATCTGCCGCGCTTCGGCCCCTTCCTCGAGAAGCGCCGAGAGCTGCGCAAGGAGCACGCCCACTCGCACGACGTGCTGGAGGTCGAGCAAGCCAAGGTGCACGTACCGCCCGAGCCGAAGCTTGCGCAGATTCCGACCGTGCAGTGCCAGATCGGCAAGGCGCTTCCACGAATCGGCAACTACACCGACCTGAACAACAAGGAGCAGGTCGTGGCCTTGATCGATGAGGACCTTTGCGTCAACTGTGGCAAATGCTGTACGTGATCCAACATATGAGAACAATCTCACACGCTCGCAAGCTCGCACTCGTTCGTGTGGCTCACTCTTGTTCGCTTCACAGACATGACCTGCAACGACTCCGGCTACCAGGCGATTCTCTTCGATGCCGATACGCATCTGCCGCACGTTACACAGGACTGCACCGGCTGCACGCTGTGTCTGTCCGTGTGCCCGATCCCCGATTGCATCACGATGGTGCATCGCTCGCTCCCCTACGTCCCCAACCGCGGTGTTCCGACCGGTTTCGAGCCATACACGCCCGTGGATCCAGCCACGATCGGCTGGGTCTAACGCGCAACCAGATCCGTGTCGCAGTGGTGCTCGAATCGATCCATCGATCGAGTCGTTGAGTATCGTGCTTCCAACAATCGATGTCCATCTATCTCACGCCTATCTATCAAGCCAACACCACTCACCCATTCGAATCCTATTGCAAGTAGTATCAACCTCAGCATCAGCAACGCCTCTCTCTCCGTCTCTCTCTCTCTCTCTTCCTCTGTGTGTCTCGCATATCGTAGTAAAAACAAATCTCATATCCCTCTCACTATCTCGATCTCACTATCTCACAAGCATCGTTTACCAAGCTCATCGTCATCGAGCTATCCAAGCCAACAAGCAATCGAGCGAGCTTGCACCATTCATTCCACTGCTGCCTCGCTCGCTCGTGCACCTCGTGTGGCTCTCCTTCCCATCCCATCCCATCGCACGAGGCTCCTTATATCTCCTAGCTTCGTTGTGGAGGGCCTTCTCCAATCTGATCCATCCATCGCTCGTTCTGTTGCGATTGCCGTGATCATTCGAACGAGGCTCGCTAGATAGACAGAGCGATATCAAGCGAGCGCGCGTCGGTCGATCGATCGATGATGGCGCTTCCAAGATTGTACACATCACGACGACAACCGACACAGACTCGACCTAACCTCTCGATACTATTACTATACTACTCTCTCGTGGTGATACTCGTGTTGGTACTTCATGTACAACCCACACAAGCTGGTACGCCATCGATCGCGATATCGCTCTCACAGCTCTCTCGCTCACGCTCGATCATCCTGTTCCATCGATCCGATCCAATCCAATCCAACACCACTCACTCGATGTCTCAATCAACCAATCGCCAGTCGAGCGATCCAAGCAAGTGTCAGTGTCATGGGGAGGCGGTACAGGCACTCGCAACTTCACGTGTGCGACGTGCGCCTTGGAGCCACCGCCGTTGGCCGGAGGCAGCGAGGACTACTCGTGCACGCTCATGAAGAACATGGACTTCGCCTGCATCGTGCAGCACGTCGATAACGACACCTCGCAGCACCAAGTCTCGTATATCGGTCGTTGGAATGATGGTGGACAGGTACGCGCGACATCGGGAGCTTGATTAGAGAGAGATGCATCGATACGTTAGACTCACCAATCACTCTATCGTGATCTATCTATCTATCTACCTATCTATCTATCGTGATCTATCTATCGTGATCTATCTATCTATCTATCCTGATCTATCGTGATCTATCTATCGTGATCTATCTATCTATCTATCTATCTATCTA
>ERZ778023.2594-NODE-2594-length-21100-cov-79.666001_pt1 | contig 21100 bp, 25 predicted proteins | sample MGYA00375753_ERZ778023 | MGnify/ENA primary metagenome ERZ778023 (study PRJEB29350, sample SAMN05389822) | bioreactor metagenome | isolation source: Ammonium sulfate bioreactor | place: South Africa: University of Cape Town | collected 2014-04-04 ... | reverse complement strand
AGCCTCGCCGAGATCTCCGATCTTCGCTCGTCCCGATCCATCGATCAACACGTTCTTGGGCTTCAAGTCCAGATGCAAGATCGGTGGCGTGCGAGAGTGATGCAAGTAAACCAGTGCTCGACTCACATCGAGCAAGATCGATGCGATTCGATCGAGTGTCATTGGCGGCCCTTCTCGAGGAATCGCTCCTCGAGGATAGATCTCGTCGTGCAGAGATCCTCGTTCCATGAGCTCGAGCACCAAGAATCGAGGCTCGTCGTTCAATGATCGATCGACTCCCACTCCGAGGAACATCACAATGTTCGGATGTCGGATCGACGAGTTGATCGAGCACTCCTTGATGAAGTCTCGAAGCACTGCCTCTCGACTGGTGGTGTCGAGAGCTCCTCCCATGGCTCGAAGAGCTGCTGCATCGGTGGACATGAAGAACAATCGCTTGGCTGCCACAGGAATCGAGTTGTTCCATGTGGCTCTCTTCACTTCGCCGAGAGCTCCTGATCCGAGATGCGAGCTCTCGTCGATCGTCAAGTGATCGAGTGGAATCATCCATCGATCGTCGAGCTCTTGTTGTTGTTGACGTTGACCATCGCGAGAGGATCGATGATCTTGATTCGCAATCCATTGATGATTGACATCTAATACCATCTCGTCGTTCAAAGTGGCCTGAGGTTCTTGACATGTCGAAAAACCCAACCCAAAAACGGAGGGCACACGCCACTAAAATGTGAGTGTTTGATCAAATGCAATGGCCGCGGATCACAGTTACAGAGAAGGATGATTTACAGATAATCGCAAATGTACCTGTAACTTGCCCACGGCCGCCTCTGATCGCACCGATAGCAGGCTGATCTCCCAATGCTGATGCATCAATCAAGTAAGAAAGCAAACTCGCTCAAGCAGTTGAGTAATTTTCAGACTCCCGAACCTTGATCTTCGATTAACCGCCTCAGAGATGGAGTCTTGGCAACCTGTGCTGCCGTTCCAGGAGCTAACGTAAGCGCCTGTATTTCAACAGTAGGCGGTAAGCGAAGGAGATAACAAAATATCGGGTAAAGAAGCCTGAAGATGGCGCACCGATATTACAGTGGTGATGGCCCCTCGATCGAGAAGCAATCGAACAACTGATTCGTGGCCTTTTCGAGCGGCATAATGCAATGGCGTATTACTATCTTCATCGATGGCATTGATAGAAGCGCCTCGATCGAGGAGCAGTCGAACTAGCGATTCGTGGCCGTTCAACGCCGCAATATGCAACGATGTCAAACCACTATCATCGTGCCAGTCGACGTTAGCCCCTTGCGCGAGGACGCGTGTCGCTTGCTCTTGGTTTTCTTGCCACGAAGCAGTATATAGTAGCTTTCCAAGGTGCTCACTGTCGTGTGACGCAGCCATGAGAGGGGAACAGGCAAAGGACAACAGGGAGAGATGTGCCGCGAGCGACACGATAAACTTGTTCCAGCCCCTCCGAAAAGCAAACCAAGGCCTCGGTTTTGCGCTCGCACGGTGCGAGCGAGCGATGCCTCAGGAGATTTAAGACCTGCCCAAACGGAGGCAGCTAACCCATCTATCCCTTCGTTGCAGCACAACTTTGATAATGGCAGACCTGCAGCCAGTTTACGACAAAACTTCTGTTCCTTTTGCGTTGGCTCCTTTCCCCGAGCGCCTACGTGCCATCTGCAACGCGGCTGCTGCCCTGAACCTTGCGGCACTGCTCACACCTGATGACGCAGTGGCCATTGAAGCGAGCTTGCAAGATGGAATCCTTGGCGATACCATTTCGCGCGGCGTGCGCGCTTACATCCGTGTGGATGCCTTTGGAATGGAGCGTGCTTCTCCTGGCGTTGTGGAGATTTGGCCACCTCGAAGCAGCTCGGCCATCCACGAGCACAACGGCAACTACGCAGTGATCATTCCACTCTTTGGGGAGTGCACTCTCCTCACGTTTGAGCGTGTCAACGGCGGCCATCCAACTGGCGAATATGCTCTTCGCGCTCCGAGCAATCTGGTTGCTGTCATGACCCCAAACCGGTTCCAGATCCACCAGATCCACAACCGCACGGATCGGGCGTGTGTAACCCTCCAAATCTATGCCAATGAAGATGGGACGCTCCCTCCGCACGAGCGATTTTTGTTTCGAGATCTCAATGGCGATATTCAGCGCTTTGAGAACCCGGAGAGTGACTTTGTGTGGGGTTCGCTTCGATTGCAGCTTAGGCGCGAACATCGCCAGCGGGAGCAGGTGCGCCACTCAACAAGCGTAGGGAAGACTCTTCTGTAACTCACGATAATTGTTCGCTCAGATTGCTGCGCTTGAGCGCCAAGTGGAAATCTTGCAGCGTCCGAGTGCTCTTTCTCGGATCTTTCCTCTTCCAGCGGACCCAACGGGCTTTAGTAGTGCACCAGTGCACCTCAAGACCAATTGGCGATTCGCTGAGGGCGTCAATACTATGTATCACGTCTCGCTCCGTGGATACCACTTTCGTGGCGGAAAGCCATTTAACATTGAGTGTGTGGGGTATCTCTATGGCATAACTCACTGCTACGAGTCAGTCCAATCCCTTGTGACCGGGTCATCTGTCACAGCCCAAGCATATCGTGCACGCGACGACTTTTTGGCCTTTCGGCTCACTGCAACTGCCGATTGGCACGCTTCTACGCTCACATGCGAGTTCCTCCCCGGTGGAACCCAGTATATGCAACTTGGAGCAAGCACTTTTGAGATCTCGGCCATCGTTCACTCGCAGGAGAATCTTTGGGGTTGCGAAACTCTCTCAACCATCTTCTTCCAACCCATCTCTTGCAGTGCCGACTATATAACTCGATAAAAATCGCTCCTTATCGCAGCAATATGCTTTGTGTGCATCTGCGGTGCGACCATACCGAGTGAACCAGAACACGGTCGACGCTCTCATGGTCTCGTGCATCGCCTTCTCTTCCTTTTCCGCGCTTCACTCTCCATCGTCTGAACATAGAGAACCTTATTCAAACTAGTAAAGCAAATGGAGACTCAATGGTTGCTCCTAAAGCAAGCCAAAGCGTTACCGTGCATCTGGCATGGGATGAGACTACAAACGCGTGCGTTGGTCATTTTGCTGCTCACCTCCCCTCGCGTAAGGCATGGCGAGAAACGCCGCCAGGAGGTACGCCTTCGCCATCCAGTGTGCTGCTGGCCTTGCCTTACCAATGAAGTCACGCACGTCGCCCAGGATTAAGAAGGAGCTCGATGAGATCAGCCTCGACCCGCCAACCGGCATCTCGGCCGGGCCCAAAGAGGACAACCTCTTCGAGTGGGTAGCGACCATCATTGGGCCAGCAGGTTCGCCGTACGCTGGCGGTGTCTTCTCTCTCGACATCACGTTCTCGACGGAATACCCGTTCAAACCGCCCAAGGTGCGACACAACTTCCGCAGCAGTGCCTCGCTTGTTCTGAATCCTCGCGTGGTTTGGTGAATGGCAGATTGTATTCCGCACCCGCATATACCATTGCAACATCAACAGCAACGGCCGTATCTGCATCAACATCCTCACCGACGATTGGAATCCGGCGCATACCATCTCCAAGGCGCTCCTTTGCATCTTCTCGTTGCTCGCCGAGCCCGTTCCAGGTGCGTGTCTACGATTGCGCGATTTGCTCCTTGCTGCTGACTTTGAGAGCAGATGAACCGCTTGTAAGAGACATTGGATATCAGTATATCCACGATCGTGAGAGGCATGATCGTACCGCTGCCGAATGGACTCGTCGCTTCGCAGACCAAGACTTCGGCGCCTTGTTGCGGATGTACTTTTGGCTGTCTCCAGCCTTGACCGAGGTGCTCGTGTCGCGGCCGAACTTGGGCTCTGGGAATCACGAGGAGTTCATTCGAGAGCTTCAACGCCTGTTTATTGGCACTCCTCTATGCTACGCGAGAGTTATTCGATTGCGAGGACTCGACGCGCGGCAGGACCTCAGCAACTTCAACCATAGCTTCTTCGAGCTACTTACCAGGTCCTTGTGCGAACCGGTGCGCCAAGATATTGAGCACCTCTTCTATAGCACCAAGCACGTGAAGCTTCTCCCGTTCCGTGATGGCACTTTTCACCATGAGAACGTATCCCAGACCTCGTGTCGTATCGGTCCTGGTGACTTTGTCCTCCCAGTCGCTGTCGACGTCGACAGCGAAGGGGCATCCATCGCTCGAAGTTCGTCTTCAACGTTGACAACCGAACAAACCAGTCAACCACGCACGATTTTACCGGCCAACAGTCTCGAGCGTGCACTTGAGTCTTTGGTTTGTTCCGTAGTCGAGGATCCTGTACGACTTCAGCTGGTGGAGTTCATTCCGCCCCCCGTGCTGTGGATCGACCTCAAGCGCTTCACGTACGACCAAGATGCAAATCGTACCATCAAGAATAATGCGGCGTTCGACTTCCCCGAGCGATTTTTTGCCGACTTGCTGTACCGCGATGGCGGCCGCACATTTGAGCTGAAGCAGCGCATCTCTACCCTTGAGGCCGAAATCGAGAAACACAAGCGCGTGCTCGATTCCGTCCATGTGGTGCATGAGTTCTTCACTCAGCGCGAGCAAGTTGGGGCTGACGGGTTCCCCGGCAAGTTGTGCATGTCGAGAGAGATGCTCGAGTTCTACTTTGAGCCTTTAAAGACACAAATTGCACAATGGCAGCTAGAGCTTGAAGAGACGCACGCCAAGCTCAATCAACTACGCTCCTCATTCACCAATAATCCCTACACCCTTTACGCTATCATGGTACACGTTGGCAACCCGCATCGTGGCAACCACTACTACGCCTTCGTCAACATTCCATCTCAGGGTTGGGTCAAGTTGGACGACGGGAAGGTCACACCGGTAACGAGCTGGCAACTCGTACGCGACGAGTGTATCGGCGGCAGTGACGTTGGCCCTTCGGCCTCCTGCCTCGTATACGTCGATCAAAACCGCATGCCGCACTCGATGGCGCAGCAAGCCCTGGAAGTCTTGTATCCACCCAAAACGCTCAAGTCGTGGGAGAGCTTGCAGCTCTACCTTGATCCACTTCCCGAAGTTCTGCTCCTCGAGGTTGACAAACTGCAGAATGCAGCCCGAAGGTACAGCAGGTCGCTCCTGACCTTTCGAGGTTCATCGTGTGCTCGACGTGGCTGAATGTATACCCCTCTGCGATTTCCTTTCCTCTCGTGAGCAGCCTTCAGAAGGAACTCGCTGAGATCACCCTCGACCCGCCAACCGGCATCTCGGCCGGGCCCAAGCGCGACAGCATCTTCGAGTGGGTAGCGACCATCATGGGCCCAGCAGGTTCGCCGTACGCTGGTGGTGTCTTCTCTCTCGACATTACGTTCTCCACCGCGTATCCGCTCCAACCGCCCAAGGTGCGACAAGATTGCTTGCCCTGAATAATCATCATTATCTCGGTAGTGGCCTGACAGTCGGAGGAGGAACCCTCACTCAGCCTGCCTCGAAAGGCGTTCTCGCTTGTACTTATCCCCTTGCACACGCTGTCCTCTGGTGATTCGCGGGCAGGTGATGATTCGCAACCCTATCTACCATTGCAACATCAGCCAGGGTATCATCGGCCTCGATGTCTTGAGGCAGCGGTGGGTGGCACCGGTGCCAATTCGTGTGGTACTCTCAGGCATCTACTCGCTGCTCGCTGAGCCCGATACAGGTACGTGAGAATCTGTCCGCCTTTTGCATCTCGCTGACTTGGTACATTATTACAGGCAACCCGCTCGTTCCCGTTATTGCCTATCAGTATGTCAACGATAGGGAGAGCCATGACCGTAAGGCTGCGGAGTGGACTTGTCGCTTTGCCATGAGCTCGTAGGTCTGCCACACGGGAAACCCGGCTGTTGGCCGCCTCTCTTCTGCTCTCACTCTCCGTAATACGATATCGGATAAACCCTTGATACATGACCCTTGTGTGTGACACACCAAGAGCGGGAGAAGGCAAGTCGGCAGGCGAAAGTACTTGGCCTCGGCGACGACCTCTCGCTGAGCTTCTCAGCCAGCAGCGACACTTGCATCTCTCTTCTTCTTCAAGTGCCTGTTGCTTCTCTTGAAGTTGTTGCGAGAGCTTGTTGGGCCTTGGCGAGAAGCTCGGCGAGGTCTGCCATGATGTGACGGGCAGGAGACACCGAGAGCCTTCGAGCTCGGTCGCTCTTGGTTCTTCTGCTTGGTCGTCTGCTGTTGCGCACCTCTCGTTGTCGCAGCACGCACGCGCCTTCCTTCGTTGATCATTCATACATATGATATAGCTGAAACCACTCCAACAGCCAGCAGTTCTCTTCATTCTTTGCGTGTGTTCGTTGTGTCATGGCTGCTCCATCTCTCACGCCTATACCCGCCATGAAGGCCACGGTGGTGGTTGCTCGAGGCAAGGAGACGATTCACAGCATGTTCGGCACCGTGCGACTGGAGCACGATGGCTCGGCCAGTACGTTTCGGTTGCTCGTGGTGCTGCTCTCGCACCGTGCTGAGGACCTCGGCGTTGCGTGCGTGCCACACAGAATGGATACGCATCGAGGATAAACACAACAACGAGTCGGCCTTCATGCTGGTTCGTGATGGAGGAGCGGTACTCGCTGTTGTTTGCGACGCACGGCCTGACGTCGCCTCCCCGTGTGCAGCTGGAGCAAGTGCGGCTACGATCCACGAGCTCCAAGAAGCTCTCGTACTCGCCGCACTCGAATGCTGATCTCACGGTCTCGTTCTCGTTCTCGACCGAAGATGCTGCCGCGATCGTATTGTCTTCGATACGCGGAGAGGTGCTGCAGCAAGTCTCTTGCCTCGACGAGAGTTGGGAGTCGCTGCTTCGTACCGACGAAGCGAGTGTGGCCCTGCGTCGGGCACCACCAATCAAGAAGCCGGCCGTCGCGCAGCCGATACACTCGCGTGGCCGAGAGCAAGTTGCTGCCACGGCCCCCTCGCCAGTGCGGCTTTCATCCTCGACGACGAGCTCAGGACAGCAGGATCTCGGCTTTGCTCCAAACAACACCGGAAGCAGCTCTGTACAGGCGTCGATCTTGGAGGCTTTGTCAGCCAAGGCCGGCGCGCTCCTCCAAACGCTGGACAGACTCAAGCAGCGCAGTTGCTTGTCGGATCTCAAGCTCGTCTTCCCACAGATCGTCGTTCTGGGCGAAGAGTCATCGGGCAAGAGCTCGGTGCTCGAGCGCCTCTCAATGTGCGAGTTCTTTCCGCGTGGCGAGGGTATCTGCACTCGAATGCCGATCGAGTTCGAGATGATACACAAGTCCGAACAAGAGATGCACGACTTTTGCACTGCCAGGAAGGTACCATTCGTCTCGAACGACTGCCACTGTCTAGTGTCGTCGAAGCGCCGCACCGGAACAGTCCATGAGTACGGACTGTTCGGAGCGACTACAGTACGCGATCACGTAAAGGCGATAATGGATCACGAGGTCAAATGCAACAACGGAGGTTCGTCGTTGTTGTGGCATGCGAGATGTGGTGCTGCTCATTCATCACACGCGCATCTCACCAGATGTTCGAGGAGTGACCGACCAAGTTCTCAACATTGCAATCATCGGACAGCAGGTTCTTGACCTGAAGCTTCTCGATCTTCCAGGCATCGTTCAAGGTCGAGGGCGAGGCGAGCCAGAGGACATGAACGAGAGAACCACGGCTCTTGCAGTCAAGTATATCGACTCTCCGCATTCTTTGGTATGGCTGGGCGTGACTGCGATCTACTGGACCTACTATTCATGTCGACCTGCTGATCATCTCGCGGTTGTCATCAAGTTTCTGTTGGTCGTTCCATCATACCAGCAAATCAACTGCTCGCCTGCTGGCTTGCTCGTTCAGCAATACGGCAAGGAGTCGATGACTCTGGGAGTGCTGACCAAGGCCGACAAGTGTATGACCGGGAGCACTTGTGGCGCGTCGTGAAGCGCTCTCGGCCGTAGTACACCAACTGATGACTCGTTCGATGATGTTCAACAGACACGGTCGCGAAAGCGTTCCCGCTCGAACAACTCCATCGAAAGCTGGCCGGCACCAGCGAGGACTGCATCCGACTGCCTCACGGCTATGTCGCAGTGGCGAACCGAGACACCAGCGGCCCTACGGTGCCGTCTCTCGCCGAGTCGGCCGCCGCCGAGGAAGCTGTGTTTAGCGCGATGCCAGCCACACTTCGAGACCGATGTGGATATGCGGCGCTGACGACTCGCGTCGTCGACTTGCTGTGCGACTACACCAGCAAGACTTCGGTGCCGCAAGCCGTGCAAGAAATCGACAACCAGATCTTTTCTCAGCAGCGATTGCTGGAATCTCTCGGCATGGCCCCGACCGATACACGACTGCCTCAAGCAGCTCTGGACGTTGCGTTGCAGCTCCTTGCGCGCGCTATCTCGCGCACTGAGGCTGGGGCATGCCCTTGGCCGCCAGTTCCACGCTTGGAATCGGAAGCGGCCAACGACTCAACCATGCCAACGATAGCAGCGACTCGCATTTGGAACGCCAACAAGATTGCTGCCGAACAGTGGCTGCGCGACTGTCTGGTGCGCTCGAATTCGACCATTTCGTCGGCAGTAGTGGCCGAGCTGCGCAACCATCGAGCACTCCCAACAGCGTTGCACCGATTCCACAAGCTCCGAACTGAGATTGGCACCATGTTACAACGCTCGGTTGACCGCTCCCATGCTCGAGTATGCTCTCATGACAATGTACGACGCAGATTCGAGACAATGACCTCAGCACTCGAGGCCACCAACCAGGAGATTACTCTTGAGCGTGCCGTCAGCAAGCTCGCTCGAATGCTCCAGAACGAGGCAACAATCGATGCCATTGACCAATTTCGCAGCGACCTGTCCCAAGCCCTCTCGGTTGACGGAATCTTTTTGGAGGACACTGCGACCTCGCAGAAGCGCCGTGAGCTGACGCAATTGATCGCGGAGCTCACTGCGGTGCGCGGCCTGGTCCAATCTCTCTCGATGAACGGCGTAACAGTCGACCATAGCTGCGGTGATGAACAACCCAGCGAGGATCTCAACGAACTTGACCAAACCTTGGTCAAGCCAGCGGCGATCGATTCGACAAATCTCCTCCTCTCTTCCCGCTCGAGATTGGCTCACCTCGACCAAGGCTCGATCTCCATGATTGCCAGTTTCGAGGATGCTGGCCGCCCGTTTGTGCAAATCATTTCTATCCGCCGCCTCGATTCAGGCACCGATGGGGCCCAGGAGCGGTATAGGTGCGCACCATAATGCGGTTCTCGGGCGTCTCACATCTTGCGTGCACTCACCATGGCTATTGAACATCATCACAAGGCTGGTGATCTCGGATGGTATCCACTACCAGCCAGCCATTCTGTCGACGCAACTCAACCATCTCATTAAGGAGCAGCAGATTGTTGTGCGTTGCATCGTGCGCCTCAATGACTACATTTGCAACGCTGTCGACGGACGCAAGTACGCGACTCTCGCACCTGCAGAACCTGTTGAAAGTTCTGGCTCTCACACTGGTGTTCGTAGGATTGCTACCATTCTAGCGCTCAATGTCGTGGAGGGACAAGTCGATCACACGATCGGTTCCCCTGTGAGCGTTGACCAGCCTCAGCAACATTTTGCAGGTCGCCCGCCGCCGCCACAGCAGCCGCCACAACAACCACATGAACGAGAGGATCACATTCCAAGCAAGTTGACGCAGTCATGGTGGGACTCGCCACCAACCTCTGCATTTGGCCAGGTAGACGAGCCAGCTGTCATCCTGCGGCGCCCCAAGAAGAAGGCAGCGAGGAAGTAGCGCTTGCCCAATAAATGAGGCGCCTGACAGTGATCCTGATTTGTGGGTGCCTTGCTCCGGAGGGATGGCACCATAAATCCAAGGTCGCGGTGGCGTACGCGAGAAAGTAGGAGCGAGCCCGCGATTGGAGCCCTCCAAAGAGTTTATTATTGGCTGCGCATTGGCTTCTGCGCATTGTCGTTCTTCCCCTCGTGCGCGCGAGTGCGATGGCCTTCCACTGTACGCGCTCTCGCCTGATACTTTTCCTATCTACGCTTGCGCGCAACTCATTGCTCGACATGTTGATGCAGGCCAACTCTTGAATAGCTCGAACGTGCTGACGCTTCCAGCTCCACCGGCGAGCTTGGAAGAGCTCACTCGACTCCTCAGGCTTCACCATGGCGCCTCGCTTCGCTCCGCTGAGCAGGAGGTTCGATACTTTCCGTCGTCGGTGCCGCATCCACACTTTCGCGCCCGTGGCTTCATTCTATCAGCTGCTGGGCTTCCCGAGACGTCGGAAGACACGCCCGTCATCGCTGTTCCCGAACCTTGTGCGTACTCAGCGCAAAGAGAGAGAGAGATTGAGATTGAAGGAGCGACAAGAGATCTGAGTGCGCGCGGCACAGGGTTCTTTGGCGAGCGTGATACCAAGCCACCACCAGAGCCCAAGGTGTTCCACAGACTCGAGCGCGCCTTGCAACCCAGCGAGTACCGCCTGAGCGCCTCGGGTGAGCTTGAGGTACCACTCTCATCCGATCAGAAGAAGGGGCCGTCGTTCTTTGTGTGCGAGTCGAGCTCCGCTGCTGCCAAGTACGCCCACAAGCGAGCTGCGAAGAAGGACACCTGCCAGTGCTCGACGAACCCTCTTGAAGGGCCACCAACGGATGCAGGAGTCGAAATGATCCTCGAGAAGCGTTGGCCAGGATCGCAACTCCAATGGTCCAAGTCCGGCCTCTCCCCAGACCAGATCGGTGGCTGGCATTACGTCGCTGCTCCAGTGCGACCACCCGGCTGCTCAGTGGCAGTACTGGAGGCCGTTGCTCGACGTGAGTGCGGAGAATGGTCGCCTTGCGCGTTCGCCGCGTCTGCAGAGCCGGCGGAAGACCTGCTCGATCTTTGCAGAACATCCACTGCCGCTGTTGCGGTGCAAGCCCTCGAGTACGTTGTCGCGGACGAGGAACGCGACCCAGCCGAGAGGTTCGTTGCCGCCATCTTGCAGTATCACGCTGCAATGGCCGAGGCGCCAGAGGTGGCGCTCTTCCACTCGACGGCGCTTGAGCTACTCTACGACGGTGCCGACCTGCTTCTGATGCACCAAGGCGAATCAATGGAGTTCTGGGACTTGCAGGAGCTCCTCGATGAGCTGAGCGCCCGAGCAACATATTGGAATCCTTGCTCTCCTGACCAATAGATCATATCTCACCTTCCAGAGTATCACGTGGAGCCACTGGCAAGGTTTGGTACTGCAGGTAGACGCCGCAGGCGAGGATATTCGTGTAGGCGATGAGACCACGACGCCTTCCATTGTTCCCGAACCAAGAGATTGCCGTGGCCTCGGGGCGGTACATCTCGCCACCCAGTCCGGTCGCGGAGGTGCACCTTCTCGTTGGCGGTTGGCCGCGGCTCCATCGCCAGTACCGAACGAAGTGGCTGAGAAATGCGAACGAGCCAGCTGATCGTACTACAACCAACGTGGGCACATTGCCTCCACCGACAACTTCATGCCTGCCGCGCCCCGTGCGCCTGGCATGTAACCATCTACCGTGACATCTTTTGGCTTCTTTTCGCTCTTGGCGTGGCCACCCGATGAGCGAATCAGAGCGTGTTATACTCCGCCACCGTCCATGGTGAGAGAGATGTGTGGTTATCAACAAGATGATGTTGCGTAGCCACCGTTCGATATATTGCGTGGATAATAAGCCTTCTTGGCGCAAGCTGAGCGGGATTTAGTATTCGTTGTCCGAAGCGCGCAATGCGTTGTTTGCTTCCTGATTGCGGGGTCAGGAAAGAGCCCTCGCCAATGGCGTTCAAGGAGTAGGAAGGAGTAACACGCGAGCACGTGTGAGCGGAGCCACGCGCTCGATCCCGTGATACCCACCATAGTAGGGGCTGTCGGTTTCGAAGTGCTCCCGGTCCCTCGAAGACGAGCCGATGCGACAAGCACCAAGCCGACCAAGAGCATCAACACACAGATGTAATACGGATGTAGATACTGAGCGAACAAGCCAAAATACCACGGAGACGGACACACAGAAGGATGCGCGCCTAGTATAGGATGCACGTAAAGCAAGCGCGGGCTCCTCTGATTCTATCCTAGTGCATCGCAGCAGATTTCCGAGGAACGTGATCGAGGGGATGATGATTAGCGACATATGCGGGACCAGTCATCATGATGTTCGAGATCTTTACTTTCTCGATCACCAGTAGACTGTCTCCCTCATCAGCTGCCTGCTATTCTGGCAAGCAGTGGTGATCTTTGATGATGGTGCCTTCTGCGATGATGCTCTCGCCGACGTATCGTCGTATGACTTAGTACGTCGTTTCGATGAGACTCGAAACCAAGCCTGCACCAACGCGTTGCTGTTCCTGTTGGAGCTGGAGCTGCAGTTGATTGGTTTTATTGGCGTTGCAGCTGGCGAGATTGGGTGCGCTGGACATTGCATTAAGAAACAAGCACAGCAGGTAGTGCGTTGAACGAGGCTAACGATACTTGCTCCTTGCGGGCCCAGCGGTTGAGACTTCTTCGAGTTCGAAACCAAAATCACGGGCAAGCGTTGTGTTGAGCTGCTGCAGCTTACGACGGAATCCCTCCAACAAGTCAGATTGGCGAACCTCAAGCGAGAGCTCCGACCGGCTGCTGGCCACCGTGGATACCAAGCCCCAGGCTGCCTTGAGGGCAATGGAGAAGTCCTTCACGTCTTGCACTGCCTTGTTTCCCTCCGGGTTGAACAGTCCTCCCTTCGCCGTAACGCGAAGCTCGCCATATTTTCGCTCAAAGTCGCTCACCAAATCCCCACCGACGCAATAGTTGGCGAGCCACCAAATTGCGTTGGCTTTCAATACCGCCTCGGGGGTCGCGTCCGTCTTGCCGGTGAGGATGAGTCCGGTGATAGACAGAACCCAGGCCAAAGCAGGTCCTACCGAATCATCCAAAGGTGGGGAGAACGCCGAAAGTAACGGGCAACGGTTGTAGAAAACGATGAACATGCCCTTCACCATGTCGCGAAGCTCCAGCAGGCAGATTCGCATCATCTTGAGCTCGTCGGTCGTTGTTACCGGAGACCTGGGACCTACTACCATGCGAAGAACCTGGATCTCGACGGCAACCTCGACCGCCGCGGAGGTACTGCTGGACCCAAAGAGTGACATTGCAGGTGCGACAGCGTATGAGGGAATGAATGAGAGAATGAATGAGAGAATGTTGGACCAAAGTGTTATAAGCTCGAATGCGGGCTTCGCTGATTGGTCCGTTACAGTTGGGGTACAGCCTCGCACAGTGCGAGCTTCTCTGATTGGTCTGTTACAATTGGGGTACAGCCTCGCACTGTGCGAGCTTCTCTGATTGGTCTGTTACAATTGGGGTACGAACCCGCACAGTGCGGGAATCATGACTTTCCCTTCGCACGTTTGTCACAGTATCTCCACGCTTTGCTAACATCTGTTCAGCAAGAACGCGAGACGCGAGCTGTTGTACGACTTCCAGCATCGCACAATCACAACACGCCGCATTTGACGATCCCCTACACGTTCCCCTGTGCCTTCTGTTCACAGCAAGCTGGAGGATATCGAAGGGGACATGGAGACGTTGGGGACTGAGGCGCCCAAAACGAAGTGTGGTTGCTGGGGATGGTCCAGTACGCAGCGCAGCCAATACTGGCCCAGCTCCCAATCTTCGTAAGTCGATTCAAACACCTAACTCGAGAGAGTTCTCCGCAGAGCCGTGTATGCCGCATGGACTGCTCGCGAAACTGCAAAAACGAGAAGGCACTGTTTCTACGGCGTCAGTTCTGACGAGGATGTCACTTGGCATGTACAACCAACAGCTTCTTTTCATGGTGATGCTCGTTGTATTGCCGAAAGTCTGCGTAAGCACAACTATCAATGCTTTGGTTTACAGAAACTGCGTGGACAAGAATACTGATTACTGCACGTCTTTGGAGAACACCACAATCGCTTCCTTCGTTTTCGGAGGACTTTTTATTGTGGTGTTGTTGTGTTACGTCTACAAATTCCTTCGGTATCAGCTTCAGCTGTTTGCAAGACGGCCGATTTATTGTGTGTGGGAGAATCCTCGTTGTTCCTGCTGTTGCTTCCACCAAGTGGGAGAAAATGAGGAGCTCGTCAACATTTTCGATGATGATTCCATTACTCTTGCTGCCACTCACATGCTCTCGATTTACGTGGGAGTCCTCCTTGCGATTGCTCTCGTTCTGGCCGGTATCGACTTGGCGCAGTTCGTGGAGGTGTATGGTATCAATAACCAAGACAGTTATGACACTATTGTACTATTAGAGTTCATTGATCTGCTGATTGATGCTGCAATTCTCTTTTCAGCTATCTGGTACATGTTCCAGACGTTGGTGTTTTGTTTCTCAGCTCCTTGGACCGGCGCCAAGTTCGATCCATGCTCCCATCCCGTATGTTCCTGCATGCTGTTTGTTTTGGTAGCCTTCCTTCAGTCATTGCTATGCTGCACCTTGTGCGATGGCTGTTTCAAGTGCTTTCCTGTGTTTGCCGAGGCTACAGTCGACGGCACGGACCTACGGGGGGCAAAGTATTTCCACAGTGAGTTATAACCTGCCAATCATCACCGCGGCCGCGCCAGGAAGGACGTTAGCATTAGGAAGAGACCAACAGGCTGAGCACGATTCGCAACGTATACGTCTCAATGAAGTGCTGGAGAGCGTTCGCAACTATGACGGAAGACCTTTGTACTGGACGGAAGGAAGGATGCAGTACAGTCCCTTGCTTGTGCTTGAGCAAAAGAGAGATCTGACCTACCACGACCTGGTAGTACATGACGTATCGAAGCGTAAGCTTCCATTCTGGTTGGTGACTCGATTTCAGCACTCGAACCGCGCACTATTAGACCGTTTGCCGTAGTGGATAAAACCTGTCGTCGAGGTTTCATCCTACAGGAGCGAGTAGTGCGAAAGCCGAGATAATTGGAGTGTGATTTGGTTGAGGGGAGCGTACCGAGTGATTGCGGCAGTGTTGGAAGTCGCACGCAGGCGAAACATTCCCCAAAGGTGAGTCGCAGCTGAGTCGCAGGTACCTTGCCTGTTTGTCGAAACAATGCTTGAACAAATCCTTTCAACGTGACGCCATCGTCCGAGCGTGAGTCCCCAGTTTTCGTCCCGCACGTGAGAAGCTCACGTCCACCGTTGCAGCTGAGCGTTGACATGGCGTCACACGAGGACTTGGAGGAACTCACAACGGCTACCGCTGAGTTAACAATTAACGAACCCACTGCCCATCCGCTGGTGGTGCAGCTACAGGCGCTGCGAGAAGAGGTTCGTAACTATATTTGCCTCCACTGCAGGCCCAGAGGTTCTTTCCTACGCCTGTGGGCGCTATCCCCGAGGTTGCCAAGGTCCCGTATCCGGTGGCTTGTCAACTTGTGGGCGTAGTGCCGAGGCACTGAGATGCTCTAAATGCAAAACAACGTGGTACTGCTCACGAGAGTGCCAAGTTGCTCATTGGAAGGCACACAAAGAGGTGTGCGAGCCGCAAGCCGTGTATCGTGCATGGAAACAGCTACGCGAGGAAGCACGCGGTCATTTCCCCCCTGCATCAACACTTCTTGCGGTGGACTCGCGAACCGTCCGATGATTGGCGATCTTTTGGATCTTGGACTTTTGTATGGATATGTACGAGGACGCACTCTTGTTCCAAGTGCTCTCGAACTCGGTCAGCGTGCGCCACTGCTTCTTGATGGTCTTTCACACGTTTTACGTCGATCCGGACCTTGCGAACCCGAGAGATTTTCAAGTCGTCGGCTCGACGGCGGTGTTTTCGGTTGCGGACCTCGGACAAAGGCCACGAGACGACAAACCCTCGGCAGTGTGGTACATTATCGGCCAGTTCATCCTCGTGTGCGTGCTGTTATCGTTTGCTGTGCTGTTCTTTCCGCTCGTGTTCCCGTTGGCTCTTGCCTGGGCAGCTCTTCGTTGTTGCTACGGCTGTGTGGATGCCATTCGTATCTAGGTGGTGGAGATCTCTTACTTGATCCAATGTTCTTTCTCTTTCCATGGAGAGGTGGGCGCCAAAATGAATTGATGATTGTTCCTCGTAGATGGAGAGAATCAATGGATGGAGGCCGGTTAGTTGTGGGGTTTGAAGGTGGGGATCTCTCAACAATACAAACTGGTGGCTATACCACATGTACCATGGGTCTGCCCTGAAGCAACTTTGGTCGTCGTTGGTTCCTAACAGTAGCAAGGAGGGAAACTCAGTCGCACAGTGCGACCAAACGGACGCAGGGTTCGCCAAACAACAGCAGCAACTCGGGTGTAACAATGGCGCGCGCCTATCTCCGTTACGCATCGATTGCTGATCACATCCCACAGTCGTACCATGCGCTCGCCAGAGCCGCACCATGCGATCTCGCGCCACAGTCGCATCGTGCAACACGTGCCACACCACGACGCTGAGGTAAAAGTCCACTTGTGGCGTACTCGCTCCATCATGCTGCTGGCACCAATACTCTTTGTTTGCAACCCACCCGTACCCCTCACGCACCAATCCGTCCTTTCGTTATGGCCGACAGCAAGCAACCGGAGGAAAGCAGCAGCTGCCCGCAGAGCACGGAAACTGCGACTGGCGACGTACCCCACCATACTTCGAGCATTGTGAGCCTGAACGTCGGTGGCACTCGATTCGAAACCACGCGCGCAACGCTCACTGCCTGCCCGGGCTCGATCTTCGTCGAGATTATTGCCGGCCAACGAGCTGTCCAGCGAGATTTGAACAACGCTCTGTTCTTTGACAGAGATCCGACCTGCTTTCGCCTGCTACTGAATTGGCTGCGCCATCATCCTATTGGATTCGTGCCTGAAGGGTTATCCACTGAAGCACGTCAAGCGCTTCTCGTCGAGGCAGCATTCTACCGCCTACCGATCGAGCTTGCTCCTCGCCACGAACGCCCCCCACTCTACTCGTGGGCTCCCCCCGGAAACGATGCAGCCGTGACGTGCGGCTACCGAGTCTGCCGGGCGGAGATTCACGGCGAGGTCAAGGTTGGCTTCGGTAATTCCGGCTGCGCCGAGGTGGCCCACGAGAATCTGGCCTATCGCGTGGACCATTACGACGAGCTCATCCTGGCCCCACACGCGCGGCTGACGCTCGTCGACAACGATTATCCGTTCTCGGACCCAGAGCACGCGCCACCAGGTGCTCTACGCGTTGGTCCGCGTCCGTTGTATGCATGCGTAGCAAAAATCGATGGCGTCCCGAAGCCCGCATCCGTCAAGGGCCGCTTTGCCGAAATTCCGCACGGCGCCAGTCGCGGAATAACCATGGTGGCATTGTTCCAGTGGATTGTGATCTCCGAGCGTAGCTTGAACGATGTGGACCAGTGAATAGCGCGCGCACTGAATCAACTTTGTGCATCGCTCTCTCGCTAATACAATGCTGCATGCGACACCAACTACGCGCAGTTACACGGGAACGGTGATGGCTGCAAGTCCACTGATACCCCTTGCACGCAACGTACGCGAGAACCTCCATCCACGACGCGAGAGGTGGAACCACTGTCGGTAGCCATCGTACTTACAACAACCAACGCGGCCACATTGCCCTCTCCTGCTACCTTCCCATGCGCCCGGCGTTTACCGTCACATGTTGTGGATGCTTCTCGCTCTTGGCGTTGCAGCCCGATGAGTGTGTTATACTCTGCCATTATTACTGATGCGAAAAAGAGAGAGAGAGCTGTATGGTCATAAACAAGATCAAGTTGATGATGATGCGTAGCGACCTGCATTCGATATTGCGCAGATAATAAGCCAGCTTGGCGCAAGGTTAGTGGGGATTCGTATTCGCGGTCTGAGAGGCACAATGTATTGTTTTTGATTGCTGCAGAGCGAAGCGGAACATGAATCTCAGTGGCATTTCGCCCTTGTAGACGCCCGAAGAAGAGTAACGTGCCAACTAGTTGTGACACGGCGATGATTCTCCACCAAGCCGTAAAAGAGAACGAAAGCGAACGGACCAAGTGGATAGCGAGACAAAGGCGACAATGAAACGATGCCTCCTGTCTGTGACGCAAGTGTACTAGAACTGGCCCATGCTTCCTGATTGCGGGGTCAGGAAAGAGTCCTCTCCAATGGCGTTCAACGAGTAGGAAGGAGTAACTCGCGAGCACGTGTGGCAATCAAATCCATGTGCCAAATGGAACATGCGAATCTTCCAATACAACTTGAAGGCCAAGTACAAGGTCAACAGAACAATTATACCTCCTAGAACCGTGGAAATGCCCGTGACGAATGGGATTACCGAAGATGCTTTGAAGAGCGACGTAAAAAACCACGCTTCAGCACCGAATAATGCCAAACAGCAAACGAGAGCAAAGTAATCCAACCAAATAATGTCGACGTACGACAGCAAGGCGATTGCAAGCGGAACGAACAGTTCAACGCACTGTACGGTCGATAACGACGTCCAGTTACTAAAGAGCGTGTTGAACACCGCCTTGAAACCTCCTTTGATGCTTACCAACGAAACAAGCCAGTTAAGGAGCACGAACAAGGCAATCAACAAGGAGATACCAAGTGGAGAGGTGAGCAGAGCGTAGCACAGGCAACAACACGCCAGTAAGCATACGCAAGGGATCAAGAGAGTGGCAGCAACTGCAATGTAGAGAGTCAACTCACCAGCGCTGGCAGATTTGCACGAGCACGAGGAAGCAAGAGACCCCCCGCTCGACGAGCACGAAAACTGCATTGTCTTTCCGGCGCAGCGCGACTCACATTCCGCCTTGCAGCTCGAGCACGAGCTGCACGCTGCCTCACACCGCGGAAGAGCGGCCAAAACTAATACAATCAACAAAGCCAACGAGAGGAACGCCGTGGAGCGCATCGTGGGTGGGGGCAAGGAGCAAACAAACGAACGGTCCAACATCTCGTGGACGACCACGCGGTGCCGTGAGCTCATGTTTGCCTCCGCAGGCACTTGTTGTTTGTAAAGCAATTTCCTCAGGTAACTCCATTCGTTTCGTGAAAGTAAGCTCGCAAAGAAACCCTCTGCAACTCGTAGTGCCGGGCGATTCGCTGGAGTGGAGAACGACTTCTCCGAGAAAACTGTCTGTTATATCACAAATCACGAATCCAGCGAATCGCCCGGAACTTCGAGATATCTGCACGACAAGCAGCCGGCCAAGCTCCCGAACGAGCTCCTTCCAACTGAACAAGTTCGTCGCGTATTAGGTTGAGATTATCTGGTCGTTGGTGCACCAACAGCATCTAGGCAGTAGAATCATGCTCTGGTCCTCATGGGTTCAGGACATCCTTTTACTACCTGATCGCGCTTCTTCGAGGATATGATGAGCGTCGTGATTGACAAAGAGGCCGAGGACAGGAGGTCCAACAAACATCACCCAGATAAGCTTTCGAGTGCTGCAGCGCATTACTGAGGACGACGACTGCAATTTACACGTACTCAGCAAACGGAAGCTCGCGCATGTCGAGGGCTGTACAGCACCGCAAGCTCGTGGCGACACCTAAATGTCCGACATCTCACTCGGGGGCTCACTACTGTCTCTGCATCTCATTGTCCGCCCCGCCCCCAGCCCTCTCGATCCTCGGTTTGCTGATATGACCTCCGCGCCGATATTCATTGTGATTCTTGCTGTCGTGGCTCTCGGTGTGCGCGCGAACGTACCCGCTGCACAACGTACGAACATCAGCAGTTGCTCGGTTGGGTCGTTTGATAAGATGTTGGACCGAGGCTGAGCACGATCGATGCGCAGGTCAAGCTCTCGTGGATCTTTACAGTGCCACCAATGGTCCCAAGTGGCAGCGCAACACCAACTGGCTCAATGGCGATCCTTGCGTCAACCGATGGTATGGTGTTTCTTGCCCGTCGAACTCCGCCAGTATCAGTAAGCTGTACGGACATGCACATTGATAATGCTCCTCCTCCTGCTGCTCCTCGTTGATGCACGCGCGATGGCTGACGTATGGTCGTAGCTCATCGATACTGATGCTCACTTGATTATTCCCTGGGCTGGCGATACTTGTGTTGATGAATGATGGTGGTGAACAGAGATCTCTACACCAATCAATTGAGTGGTACCATTCCATCATCGATTGGCTCTCTCGTCAATCTCCAGCACTTGTACGTCGATACATTCAACATACTCTCTCGCATTCATCAAGATCATCATCATCATCACCACACGATACTCACTTCCATTCAATCATCGTGATGAATGATGGTGATTGATGCTGTCGAATAGGAACCTCCAAAACAATCAACTGCGCAGCACCATTCCATCATCGATTGGCTCTCTCGTCAATCTCCAGTACCTGTACGTCTTTTTGCAATATACTCTCTCGCATTCATCAAGGTCATCATCACATGATACTCACTCTCGTTCAATCATCCTCATTACGGATGATACCTGTGTTGATGAATGATGATGTTGAACAGTATCCTCGGAAACAATCAATTGACCGGCATCATCCCATCATCGATTGGCTCTCTCGTCAATCTTCTGAACGTGTACGTCGATATATCCAACATACTCTCGTCACTCATGTGATTGCACGAGATATACTCTCTCGCGAACCCATCAAGGCCATCATCACCACATGATACTCACTCCCATTCAATCACCTTCATTACGGATGATACCAATGTTGATGAATGATGATGTTGGACAGTAACCTCTACGACAATCAATTGAGTGGCACCCTGCCATCATCGATTGGCTCTCTCGTCAATCTTCGGTTCTTGTACGTCGATATATCCAAGATACTCTCTTCACTCATGTGTTTGCACGAGATCTACTCTCTCGCATCCATCAAGATCATCATCACCACATGATACTCACTCCCATTCGATCACCCTCATGACGGATGATACCTGTGTTGATGAATGATAATGTTGGACAGGGTCCTCTACTACAATCAATTGAGTGGCACCATTCCATCATCGATGGGATCTCTCGTCAGTCTACGGGAGCTGTACGTGATATGCAAAATACTCTCGTCACTCATGTGCTTGCACGAGATACTCTCTCGCATCATCAAGATCATCAATGGAATACCACATGATACTCACTCACTCTCTCTCTCTCTCTCTCTCTCTCTCGATACTGGGGGTTCACTTGTATCACCAACTCATCATTGACACACGTTCATTGCCTTGTC
>ERZ778023.2584-NODE-2584-length-21193-cov-7.396111_pt1 | contig 21193 bp, 23 predicted proteins | sample MGYA00375753_ERZ778023 | MGnify/ENA primary metagenome ERZ778023 (study PRJEB29350, sample SAMN05389822) | bioreactor metagenome | isolation source: Ammonium sulfate bioreactor | place: South Africa: University of Cape Town | collected 2014-04-04 ... | reverse complement strand
ATTGGCCAACATAACCGGTGGCGAGGCTGCCATTGGCAAGGGCGTGGGCGTTGGCCCACCACACCACTCGGCTGTTCCCGCTATCGGCGACCCAAAGAGTTGAAGCAGAGTCCACCCACAAACCGAAAGGAGAATCGAGGGAACCTTGTGAGGGAGTTGGGTGACCCTGATTGGCCCAGTGTCCCGCGAAATCGAGTTGTCCCAACACCGCCGCGGGCTCGCTTGTGGCCGAGAGGGTGTCTATCGAATCGTAACGCAGCACCCTGTTGTTTACGGTATCGGCCACGTAGAGCACCCTCGAAGCTTCCTCCACCGCCACACCCCGAGGTTCGTTCAAGCCGTTCGCGAGGGCAAAGTCTGCCGCGACTCCCTGTGCGTCCGCGCTACCCATGATCCCGTTCGACATCAAAACGACGACGAAAAGGAAAACAGCCAATCTGTTTGGCATCCTTTCTCAGGTCACACCACTGAAAGAGGGGATTTATTTACTATTGATTTTTGGATAAGTGAATCTACCCACCTTGCTGTGAGAAAGTAGAAAGGAGAACACCACCGATAGGGACCACGGAGTCTGTTCCAAAGTGTATTTTTCTAAAATGAAAAGATTAATTTTTGTGTTACGCAATAATAATAAAAGAATTACCCTTTTTTCCCCCCCCCTTTGCGCACATGTTCACCGTTCCTGTTGCTTGTAGCGGTTTTTGTGGTGCTTTGAAAGGTGTTCGACCATGATCTGCTCGAGCGCGTAAAACACACCGCCTCAAAACCGTTTTCGTGGAAACATCAACGCGCACAAAAAGAGAGCGTGTGAGTTTCGAAGGTTGGCGCGGGTCCCCTTTTGTGCGCTCCGACAAAAAAAAAAAAGAAGCTCCCCCTTTCTCCTCCCCCCTCCAAAAGCCATTTGTAGAACTGCAACCCTTTAAAGAGGAGAGGCGAAGATCATCTGAACACTGAATATTTTAATCTGGTGCTGGTGATACGTGTTCCTACTTCAAACCCCCCTCTCTTTTCTTCCCACCCCGGCATATTTGTTTGAAACAATTGTCCCTTACGACGATGGTATTCCCTTCTTTTTAGTTCGGGTGGCCGAGAAATTTCTAAGTCTGACAAAAAAAAAAATTTCGCGCAGAACCCAAAAAAGAGGGTGTCCAGCCTGTCCATCCTGTCCAATTTATTTCAGTGAATTCATCGATGAACAAAATAAAAATATGAGCTAGGGCATAAAAAGCCAAATTATTTTTTTGTTTGCCAACTTTGCAATGTGTGGAATGTGCGGAATGTGTTTAGGCAATGCCACTCTGGAATGTTTTCAGAATTTTTATTGGCATGGAAAATTATGATATCCTGGTTTCCCCACCTCACACCTCCCCCCTAGAAAATAGCGTCCAAAGCTGCTAACAGAGCATAAGGCTAACACACATATCGTGCCCGTTTTCCCCGCTGACTGACCTGTATTGTGGCGGGAGCTTTTTCTTTTGAGTGGATTTTAATGAGGGAAGAGGGACAAGCTCACAAGATCCGGTTGTTGTTGGTCATCACCTTGCAAATCCGCATTATCACCACAGAACAACAAATCGGAGGAAGGAGAAGCTGACAAGCAAAAGTGTTTTTTCTTTTTTAGCGTGTACAAAGAGGGAGGTCCATTCTTGTGGTCTGGGGATCTTCAACTCGGGGGGAACAAATCCTCATAAGTCCCGCCAGGTTCCCGGATCATTTCTCTCGACGGAGTCTAGAAAGTATTCCTCACCACCGCTATTCCTTACAAGAACAACAACACAAAGAAACCATCTGTCCAGACCTTCGAGAAACGCATTGTAAGTCACGAATAGCGTCGTCTTGCCCTTTGCGTTTATGAGCTCTGCCTATCATTTGGGGTTCCACATTCGAACCTTCGGAGCTTCGAACGCGCAAAACAAAAGATTACATACCCCCGTCGAATCAAATGGTTTCGCAGCAACAAAAACATAAAGGACAAAATTCACACACATAATGGCCAAAACGAGCACTTGTGACCATCCAACAGATGCTGCAGGATGATGAAAGAGATCTTCCAGAAGGGACCCAATTAATTTTGGGGTTGACTGACAAGCATCGCGGAACAAAACGGAAGATCTCGTTGGATGCTCAAGCTACACCAACGGCAGAAGAAGCTCAAGCGGGACCTTGCGAATCCAAGGGAAGCAATGATGCCGCGAAAATCCCAGAGGAATCTCCATTGGTGCGGCACACCCAATGGTCCTTGTGGATGGGGCCTGGATTTCTGACTCGGATGAAGAAGAGGAGAAAGAGACCGTCACAGCACATATCTCAGATCCAAAGGACAATGCTGTTGGGTCCTTTGTCAACCCCAAGATGCCAGAATTTCCCTCCAGAATTTTTGCTGTTCTGGCTGTGTCTTCAAGTACTCCTTAATTCTTTTGTTCTGTTCCAACAGCCGATGCAGAGGCACCTGAAGATATTGGAAGAGAGGATACTGCACCAAATTGCGGTACAATGTACGCAACTTCCTGGCGTAGGACACGGAAATATCGGATCCCCAATTGGTCTTGAGCCATGCCTCCCAGTTGAGTTGCTTCCTTGCTTCCTCTGACAGCTTTGGGTTCTTCTTTGCCTGCTTATTTCGGAGAAACACAGCTTGAAAGTCTCGTCCAAGGCAGAAGGCAGAACGGTTTGTCATATTCCGGGCAGATGTGAAGTTGTTCACATCTTTGTCCACTCTCTCGTGGACCTAGGTGAAAGGAATAAGAAAAATAAAAAAATAAAAAAAAATAAAAATAAATAGTAACATACCTCTTCTGCTGTCAAGCCTTGAAGAGGTGCGTCTTCTGCTTCCACAAACTCAATGACATCGAGCACATTTTGGTCAGGGACCAATCTTCGTTTCCATTTTTCCAGCATCTTGCCGATATTTTTCTCTTTGGTTGGGGTCGGAACTCGTCTGGGTTTCTTTTTGGCTCGCGTTTTATCAGGACCTTCTGTTCCCTTGCGTTTGCCGGTAGCTTTCTGTCCTTTCTCCTTTTCTTTACCTTTGTTCTTCTTGTCCTCACCTCCTTTTTCTTTGTCTTTTTCATTGTCGTCTTCTTCTTCTTCTTCCTCCTCGGCATCTTTTCCTGCTTCCTCACCTTCCTTTTCATCTTCTTCAGCGTCTTCTGGTTGCTCACTGCCTTCTTCCGCCTCACCTTCTTTTTCCATGCCTTCTTCGCCTTCTTTCTCACCTTCTTTTTCACCTTCTTCTTCATCTTCTTCTTCACCTTCCTCACCTACTACGCCTTGTTCATCTTGTTCTTTACTTTCGTCTCCTTTTCGTTGTGGCGGCTTTGTAAGCGGTTTTGTTGGCGTTCCTGTCTCACCAACATTATCGACCTCGTCATTCTGCTTTTTCCAAGTTAAACGGGTACCAAACAACAGCATTCAGTTACCGTTAGGTCAATCACTTCCACAAGAAGCGGGCGGAGGACTGTAACACGGATGGAGCGTTCCTTCAAGCGCTTTCGAAGTTCTTCTTCTCCCAGCTCTTTAGCTGACATGATAAATGTAACGAAGCAATCGTACAGTTCATCCCGCTTACAACGTGAAACACGCTGCTGGTTCGCACTTAGCCGGGTCGTGTGGCGCATGCCTTCTGTTTTTTTTTTTTTTTCCGCTCCAGCAAGAGCGAAAATCCCCGTCAGCATTAATTTCATTTAAACATTGTGTTTATTTTAATACCCTCCGCACCGCCTTCCTCCGGGACCTGGAGGAGATTGGTGTTGAGAGGCCAAGGAATGAAATCGGCATTATTGTCCACAGATTATAGAGCCATGTCCCTAGGTAATCGCTGTGTCTGAGAAAACAAGCTTCTTGTTCACAAAGAAAACGAAGACTGGCTGGTGTATGTGAGGAACCACCCTTTCATTCTGGCCGAACCATTGTGTACACATTTTATATAATGCAAAAACAACTCACGAGCAATGACTGCATTCAAATAAGACGGAGTGCAAGCTTGCGATATATATATTATGAGATAATATATTTGATTTGATATACTCAAAAGGGGTGAGGTTTTCAAACAATGTGACAGTGTAATGAGCTTGAAGCAAGAATGAGGAACATGATAAGAGTTAGAAGAGGAAAGAAGACTCTGACCAAATAATATCAGGTTCCAAAGTGTGTTCATATATATATGTGATATGACATCTTGACCCGAAAGTCACTATACTGCCTGATCTATCAATCAATATCTCGAGATCTGAGACCGCACGGCTGCAAAGGCCAAGGAAGAATTTTTCTGCATACTGCCTTTCTTGAAATAAGGACGGCACTTGCTGTCTGAATCACCGGGCTGGCAGACTTTTTTAACCTTGGGTTATCAACAAGGACTCATCTCCAAAGGGAAGAATAGCCTTGTTTATTAATTGGGCCATAAATCACTTTTCCATTTCTTTGGTGTCAGGGTGGGAAACAACCGGGATGTAGGGAATTCCTGTCTTAGTATCTCGCAGCAAACCCATCGCCAACCAAAAGGGCATGGCCTTGGCCCTGAATTGGGTGGCAGCCAACATACGGGAGCGTCCTTTCTGTTTGCAGACGCTTCTCATCCCTTCGACCAACCGGGTGCCGAAGCCTTGCCGTCTGTAGGCTCTCTCGATGAACAGGCTCTCGATCAGCATGTCCCTCGGGTTGTCCGGGGATTCGGAGAACATGATGGTGCCGGTCACTTCCTTGGCATTCTGCTCCCTCCATTCGCACCAGTCGTCGAAGGTGTTGGGCAACCTCAGTGCTTCCTCTTTGGGGATCGACTCGGGCGATACTTTGTCGCGTAGAAGGACATGCAACATGATCCACCTGCGTTCGCCTTCCTCGGTTGGTTCGTATAACACAAGGACGTCATCGGGTCCTCGAGCTTGCTTGTTATGTATCTTGTCGGTGCTGGCCTTCGGGTCGGTGGATTCCATTTCAACTATTCCGAGGAGGAGGGATTGTTTAGAATGTCCGGGGGTGCTAATTATTTACCGAACAATACTAACTTTGTTAACAAAACCTTGATAAATAAAAATAAATAAATATTAATATTAAAAAATAAAAAATAAATAAAAATGTAAAAAAAAAAAAATTATTCAGGAAAAATAGATTTACCAACACGGAGAGATTCTACCAATACAATGGAGGCGACCTCGAAGAAGGACAGACCATTACACCTCGCTCAAGCAAGGCACAGAGGAATGGGTGCAGGCGCGCAAGGATTTCGATCTCACCGCCTCCGAGCTGGGTCTGGGCAGGTTTCGCACGAGGCTGCAGTTATATCAGGCAAAGAAGATGTTGCTGCCCTCCAATTCCAAAAAAGAAAGAGAGCGATGAAAAGGCTTTCGAATATGGAAGGCTCCATGAACCCGATGCCGCCCTGGAATTTCAACGAGCATGCCTGGGGACAAAGAGCGGTGTGTTGAAGGAAACCGGCATCTGGCCCCTCTACTATGATTCCTTCTCGCTGGGAGTCAGTCCTGATCGGCTCGTGGTAAATGAGGAGGAAAGTGTTGTCGCTACTTACGAAGCCAAATGTCCACTGAGCGGCAAGCTGATGAATCCTCCCTCATCAGGAATACCTGTTGCAGGTCCATGCGCAGATACAGGCGGCGGGAGTCGTCGACGAGAGCTATCTTCACCTGTGGACGCCGGAGAGGAGTTCCTATTACCACGTGAGCCGGGACGATGTCCTGTGGGAGATCGTGGTCCGGGCAGCCGAGAGGTTTGTCATTGAGCACCTTCGCAAGGGTGTGCATCCTTCATCGACCAATGCTGAAGAGAACCTCCATGCGGCCGACATCGTGAACCTGTTGTGTGCCACGGTGAAGATGATCGACAGTTTGATGGGGAACCGATTCTTGTTCGCGTGAGAAATCATCAGTTGAATAGAACGCTTTCCTGATTGTTTGCGTACCTCGGAGGAGTCACCCCCTTTGTCCATCTATCCCGCAGCAACAAAGAAGGAGGGTGTGTGGTAAAGCACCTGCATGCAAATATTTGTTTCTTTTGGCGGCCTAAAGAGAGCATGAAAAATTCTTCTGTGCATGCATCAATGAAGTTCAGCAGCCCAATGGGATAATCTTCTCAAACGAACTCAGAAGCACATCCAGCGCCGGGTGATAAAAAAGAAAAAAGCGTCCAATTCTGGGAAGAGGCTTCATTTCATGTCGGAGTTTTTTAACCAATCGTAATTCAGGAATTAGGCCAGGATGGTGGCCAAGGGGGGGTATCTTTTGCGCAAAAAAAATTTTTTTTTCGACTTAGGATTTTTGCGCGGTGTCCTCCTCTTAGTTCTCAGGAGGATGCTTTTGGTTTGGCGGGAAGAAGAGAGGGGGGGGGGAATGGCTTCCACAACTGCTCAAAGGGACGAGAACCGCTGCTGGTCATACGTATCAAAGGTCCAACTGGTGGCGGTTGAAAGACCCACGCATGTGGTATCCTCTCTGTCTGAGATGAAAAGGCCTGCACCAAAAGATCTTGAACAAAAACTTTCTTCACACATAAGATGACTTTGGTGACCTCCGAAAAAATAGGAGAGTGCTCAGCGTGGAATAATTTTTAGTATGTAATCCTGCTTCGTGTTTTGGGGGATCATATCAAAAAATAACACATTTTCTTCTCCTCCCCCAAAATTGTTTTTTCCCCACCTCAAAGAGGAGACCATGATGGTACAACAAAGATCACCCTATGAACCGGGTTGAACAAGCAAAGGACATGATCCGCTCATTTCGATACAACGGAACCCCTCCTTCCCGCTCGGCAGCCCACTCTGGTCCCCTGTGTGAAGAGATGCCGTCGTTCGAACAATATGCCAGATCGAGAAAGGCGAACCGCATCTCCTCCAGAAAGATCAAGACCCTCATCGGTGCAACGAAGGCATCACCAGAGGAACTCGACAGGGTGCATCGGATCGCTCGGAATGGCTACTCCCGACCAACTCTGATCCAGATGTATGGCTTAGATGGAGAGGTCGTCTGCAAGAGATGGTTGGACCAGGCCCTCGGATGGCATGTGGCCGATGAGATCACCCGAACCTCGGCAAGCGAGCCTCTGCTCAGCGGAAAAGCTGACGGTCGACTTTCCTTGGACGGAGAGGAGCACCTGGTGGATCAAGTGCAGCGTTCATCTGGCCGACACCCCTCGCTTCCCCCTCGAAGATCTGCCGCAGCTTCAAGCCAATATGGAGTGTGCGGGCGTACGCAAGACCATCTATCTCCGATGGAATCGTTTTCTTTGTTGTGCATGGCTGGTCGAATTCGATGAACGCTATTGGACGCAATTCCTCTTGCCCGAGATCCAACTCTGCTTCTCTTCCCCCGAGGCGGGAGTGGATGACAGGAAGGAAAGGCGAGCACGTTTCTTGAACGAATCTCGTTACTCGGGTCCTCCGAGGAAGTTGCTCTTCTTTGCTCGCAGGCAAGGCTTCATGTGGTATGATCAACACTACAAAGCGTTAAGCAGCTGTCGGAAAAGAAAATGCACCCAGCAAGAACAAAGAGATGTGGATACCCGGAAGAGAAGGCATTCGCATGTAGCAGATGTAGGATCTCCTTTCTCTTCAATCAAAGAGATCACAATCCATGGCGGTGGAGAATCAAAGGTGTTAGTTGTTTCCAAGTACTTCAGCAACACGCACGAATAAAAACATTACTTTATTCACACCAGACCTTCATGTCACCTCCTGCCCCAAGCCTTCACTCTCCTCTCCATATTGTTCATTGGTACCCGAAAGCTGCTGGCTGATGGTGCTTCTGAGATTCTGCGTTTCGAGAAGGTTACTGAGGTCCGTCCTCAATGGTTGAACGCTCCATAGCTTTTCTTCTTCACGGAAGGTGAATCTGCACCCTGGTACCTTTGTGCAATCTGTCTGTGTGGCACAGTTTAGTGGACAAAAAAAGTAATAACCGTTTTTTTTACCAGGGAAGTTGCCCAAGTGGAATAAACGATTTCAAACACCTCCGTATTCCGCGAAGCATTTGTGTTCTTGCTTTGCTTGATCCTTCTTGTCTCCTGGAAAAAGCGGATAGTGTGAGCCTAAACATATTCAAAGAGAGCCAGCGCCATCTTTCCGGCAACAACAACTACACTGCTGGTGAGTAACGGATGCGCAAAGCAAATGCACTCCCTCTCCATCAAGCCTAGCACAATTGCAAACCCTTGTGGCCCATACCTAGCCCCAGTTCTTTTCGCTTTCCTAGAACTCCCTATATGGGCAAATAATTGAGAGCAATGGCAGAAGGAGACAGGCTTTGTTTTTTCCTTTCAACACACCGTCTCAAAACCAAGTCGTATACACAGCTATGCCCAATTTCATGTTCACTGGAAGTGTGCAGCTCATGCGTTCCACACCGTTGAAGTGAAATGGAAGTCATCAAACGAATACATGCCATCCCTACGATAACGCCACCCGTTTGAGGCGAGGAAGTGATTCAGTCGCTCACAGGTGCTGAACAGCATCGCATATAAATCTTGAAAGGAGAGGCCGTTCCATCTTCCCTCGCGCTCGCAGGTTTCCAAAAGCGTTGCAAAGGAGGTAGTGGTTCCCTGGCGTCATCAAGTTAGTAGGCATCCGTAGGTGACACCACCTTTGTTTTCTTTCATATGATGAAATGATGCTTGATGAGGTTCCACCATTGTTGGCCCTGGGTGTGTTGGATTGGCCCTGCGGTTAAGTAGGCATGGAAGTCCCGTTTACGTTCCCTTAATTGTTGCTTCTGTGATCCAATGCCCTCCTTGTTCGGGGCAGTGACTCTTTCCTGTATTTCCCTTCAGTTTTCGTCGACGGTGATGACTGAAAACAATATCAACTGCTAGCTTGCTTTCTTGAGTTCCTCAACCGCGCCCGGATAGGAAGTGACACAACCGTCCTCAGAATTAGTAGGACTTGCATACTGTCTCCCCCCAACACCTATTCATCCTCATAACTCTTTCCCTAGCAACACCCTTGCTTTTGTCGATGTGCCTTCACATCTTCCTCAATCCTGTTTTGCCTCTGGACCGAGACTTCTCCGCTCAAAATATCTTGATCTCGCTATCCGCATGTCTGCATCAGAACACCCCCGTCTGCACCAAGAAGATCTGTGCCGGTGCCGCCAATCCATCTATGGGCATTGTTTTAGGAACGAGATTTTCGTCGTTGTGAATGTACTGTGTGGTAATTGAAGAGAAGAGCTTGCACTTGCCTCGGTGGATCTTTTACATTTAAAACGAGGGCATTGTTTATATAGCTTAAAGGTTCCTAAACATGGGAAAGGTCGTGAACTTTTGCGAAGTAGGAGACTATCAGGGAGAGGATAGCAGTGAGCCAATGGAGCAATTCCTCCGAACGCATCAGTCCCCGCGAGCCTGTTCCAACCGAAAATCGAAGCGCCAAACTTTTACTTCAGCATCCTCTGCCGCAGAAACGATCATGGCATTGGTGAATTCCAGACAGCTAACTCCGGCGGAATGGCCCACCAGATTATACATCCATTTGTGGGTGCGCATATCCCATACCTTGATGCTTTGATCTGCTGAACCCGAGACGATCTTGGTGGCATCGAATCGCACGCAGGTGACGTCAGCGGTGTGTCCATTTAGCGCACCGATCAAAGGCGAGGGAGAACGAATGTCCCACAATCTTATCGAGGCATCCTTCGAGCCGCTGACAATCAGGTGTCCTTCGAACTGCACACTCTGTACCGTCCTCGTGTGTCCCTTCAGGGTGTGCAAACAGGAACCGGGGGCGGAGGAAGTCCAAGCCTTCAACCACTTATCCGATGAACCTGTGACCACGAGATCCTCCTGAGCATCCATACAGTAGATAGGTTTGCTGTGGCCGGACATTTCCACCATCTTCTTCCCATCCCTTGCAGACCATAAGGCGATGGACCCACTCCATGCTCCGGTCCATATTCGCTGGCCGTCAAACCGGAGCGAAATGATGGGCGAGAAAATGTCCTCGAGGTCGAATAGGAGTTTCTTGGTGCGCTGCTCATAGACCCGCACCGTGTCCGCTGTGCTCACCATCAGCTTCTCATCGTCGAATCGGAAGGTCAGAAACTTCTGGTCCGAATTTGCAAAGGACTCCTTAAGCTTCAGGGTTTCCAGATCCCATTCCTTGATGACGGTCTCATCGCAGGTCAGAAGCCGATTCCGTCGGAACTGAAGGTTCTTGATGGCCTTTTTGTGGCCAATTAAGGTGGTCTGTGTTCCGCCGAGCTCCCATTTGCGCGAAACCTTGCGGGCCTCAATAACGTGGCCTTTCCATGACAATCCTGCTGCTGCATGTCCCTTCAGGCTTCGGAGTATCAACCAAGAGAGCTCTAGCTTTGATCGAATAGTTCCTGCCATGGCTGTGAATCCGCCAGAGATTTCAGATGGGTGCAGGTGAGCGAGACCTGGCAGAGAGATCTCGAGTAAAGGTAGGCGAGAATGCACAGCACCAATTCGGGCAACAATCCCAGCACCGTATGATCGCGCACAGATCTGTGGGACTCACCCCTTTGCAGTGTCGTCCGGCGTCTCTTTCGCCCTTCCCATGCATAGTCTGTAGGAGTTGTTGTTGTATTGCCTGGCGGCGTTGTAGTTGTGGTGGCTGTTGGTCCAGCGTGAAGCTGTGCTATGGGAGGGGAATTCCTTGACAGTATGGCTCCCCCAGCAGAACATTCTTCTTCCGCGGCTATGATGAGCTCCATGCTGTTAAAGGCATTCAGGGCTGTGAGGAGGTTCCGTTGAAGGTTGATGAGGCTGCTTCGCATCGAGACCAGCTCCTTCTTGATTTGCTGTTGTATGTGTCCCTGTGAGCGCTCGCCTTCTTCCCCGCCTCTGCCATCCTCTCCTTCGGATCCGCTCGATGAAGGGAGGGAGGATGAGGATTTCCGAAGCATCTCTGGAAGTTGCGGGTATAGTGGCTGCTGAGGTTGTTGTCTCCTTTTTTGGTCCCGGTTGCTGATATCTGGTATGTATATGGCACCAAATAATTTTCAAGTACAACCCAACTGAAGAAGGTTTGAGGGAGAGGTTATTGGCACAGATTTATTTAGCGTTACTTCGTAATGCCATGGCTGCAACAACAATTACTACCACCAGAAGTTTTAACAGGAAGAAGCCATTATGTTTTAACCATATAATGATTGGTGATGGGGAAGGCACTGGTTCAACATGATGGATTCCCTCAATGGCCGACAGCATGCTGGCATAGAGCTTCAGCATCGTCATGTCCTTCAACGGGTCATTGTCGGGAAGAAGATTCTCCCATCCCTGCCGAACAAGCTTGTAATTCTCCACAGCCCTCCAATCGGGAGGATGATTTTCTGCAACCTATAGCAACTTGTTCTCATTTCCTTCGGCCCTCGTAAGCACAAACAAGGTCCGAACATCTTTTTTTTTTTTTTTTTTGTTTTTTTTGGGTGAAAAAAAGCTTCTATGTCGGCACTGAAAAGAGGCTCCTACCTTGATATCTGAGCTCACGTTCAAGGCCGATGGCTTCGCGAATCTTTTCTTCAGTTCCTCCTGCTGATGCAACCACCAGCACAAGATCAACGCCTTCGTACTTGCCGTTGGGTCGGATCTGGCAAGCTTTAGGTCCTTTGGCATCGGAGTGGTTTATCAAGGCCTTACCGAGCAGCTGCTGAAAGCCTTGCACCATGTCGCAAGCCATGCGGACCCGACCCTCGCGGTTCAGATAGGGACCGAACCCTTCGGCATCGAAAAACTGGGCACAAGTCTTCGGTGAATTCTCGTCGGACATCCGATCCACAACCGGGTATGGCCCACTGAAGTGCACTGTGCCTGCGAATCCTTCGGTGCCGATAGGCGCCAACATCTGGTACTCCCCTATCAAAGCAGCGATGATACTGTTGATAAGGCTAGACTTCCCACAGCGATGCTCACCTTTGTTTGGCGGAGATAGTATTAGATTATTGATAAAATGACAAATGAACAAATTTACCCACGAGCACGATACTTGGGATGCGTTGGCTTGAACGCAACATCAAGTCGGTGCTGTTAGTGCACTGCTTGAAGAGATCTCCAACTCTGTGCTCCAGCTGCTCCCGACGGTATTGTGCCACGGCGTCCTCGAGTGCCTCTCCCTGCAAGTTCGTCGTGTCTACTTTTTGGATCCGGACTAGAACCGAGGAATGCTTTGGTTGTGATGGGATCATCTTGTGCCACAAGAGAGGTTACTTGCTGTATTTGCTGCTTGTTCTAAGGTTTTTTTTGTTGTTGTTTTTTTTTTTTTTTTCTTGCATCATAAGTAGGGAGCGGTGACCATGCTGCTCTTAATGAATTTTTGAAGCATGCTGCCTTTGGAGCAGATGATTGGACAAAAAGACAGCGCAGCATGGCGGGCCTTGGGGCAGATGATTGGACCCAGGGAGAGCTAGCATGCTCACTGGAAGGCATAAAACGCAAAGTCCAAAGCGTTGGCTTTTTGTTAACATCAATTACAGCAAACGTCATATGTATCGCTTTCAGTCAGATACGGTCCACATTTTCATCCCCAGAGCTTTGAACCTCTCCTTCGCTACCAAATCCCAAGTGGACTTCATCCGTTATAGGGATAGTGAAGACCTTTTTAGAACAAATCAACATCTTCAAACCCTCATCGATTGAAGATGTGGCCATTCTCATTGTCGATGGAGGAAAAGAAGAAGGAAAATTCGGATTACGGGATGGACCTTATGCGGCTGCCATAGTTCTTTGTTCTTCAAAATTACAAAGTGCGCTTTCTTTTTCCCGTCTTTTGCTTTCTTTTTTTTTTTTTTCGTTCCTTTCGCTTTTTCTGAACAGTTTTTCCCGGAAAAGCAATCGTGGCAATGTACAACATGAAACAAGCGCCACAAGTATGGGAATTTTCCACAGCCACCCTTATTGACGATATAGTAACTGATGACCCAAGTATGCTTATCCAGATCTGATCTGAAGAGCTTCTAACCCAAAAATATGTGAAGGTACCCATGTGTTACTCTACGGGCAGGCATTGGATGTCTGCAGCAGAGCAAAAAGGAAGGAGAAGAGGAAGGAAAACTTCAAATGGGTGCTGAACTGGACGGGTGGTAGCATTCTAGCCGGGTTGATCTTTTACCTCCTCTTCTTACAGGGGCTTGCCCCTTGCGATAGTACCCTCGCAACAACAACAATACAAGATTTGCGGCCTTGCCTCAAACAGAGACTGGCGGCACGAAGTGACCGATGGGTTAGCTGCGGAAACGAAGGAGCTGAGGAACACGGCCTTGATTCTATTGGAAGGAAGCTCTTTCCCCGAAGTTTAAAGAGTCTTTGACTAGTTTGCAAGGCCTCACCGACGCCTGTGTGCACGCTGCTGAGATGACGCCGATGGTGGAGGACTTGAGCAAATGCGCTCTCACCACTGAACCCATCGCACTCTGTGCTGAGCTGCCGTTGTTGGGAAAGTGGCTGGTAACCTGGGGAGTAAGCTTCAAATCGGAGAGATAAATAATATGTGCGAGCACTCATGGAACAGCGCTGAAAGAAAAATAGGATTCCTTTTCTATTCTCCTCGCGTAAAGCCAGCGCCCCAACTCATAGGCACCAAGCCCACGTAAGGCAGTCTAGCGCACAGACGCACAACAATCTGTTTGCCGTAATGGCAGGTCTGTACTCCTTTTGCAAGAGCCTGTGTGATGATATCTTCCGGAGCTGAGTTCCTCCATTTATCTTTGCTCTCCTCGAGAGATGCCAGCAGTTCCTCAACATCACGTTCGATGAACACGATAAGCCTTGCAGGAGCTGCATCAGGATCGTGGATGAGGGATAGCGTGTGGTTGATTTGTTTCAATCCTATACCAACGCTTTTCAGAAGCGAAAGATGTTCAGACAGCCTGTCTTGAATGGGCGCCAGTTCTGCTGCATAGCAGGCAGTTGGATTGGGGTCACATTCGAATCACAGGGAACGAAGCTGCGGTAGAATAGCAAAAACGAGAGCAAGATTGCAACGACGGAACTAGTTATCCATGACAGAGCGGTGCTAGTCTGCGCTCTCTTTTGTTCTCTAATCGCTAATCTGTTAGCCACTTTCAGCGCTGCGGCATAGAGCACGGCTTCTGAATCTGTATAATAATAAAAATTAGCTTTCTTTATCCGCAGTTAAAAGAAATCTACCTCCATCTCGCTTCAAAGGAACACTAACACGAGTAATAACATCTGTACCAAAGCTGTTCTTAAAAGAATCGATCACACTCTGGCTGCAATTAGACAGCCCAATCACCTTTTACCGAAATCTGAGAAAGTTTTGACACCGGACCTGTAAGGCAGTTTACAAACATACCTTTCTTCTTTCGCTTCTCTATGAGAGCGAAAGTAGCAGCAAAGGGTCCCTCCCGCAGTCCCAACTTAGGAGAATCGATCAAACTGGACACATCAATTACGATGACCATCACCCGCGCGGTAGATCTCTTAATCGCGTCATACAATTCTTCGGGTGTGGCATAGCTGGATTCAGCACTTAGATATTGCAGTGAGAAGTCGCTATCCTTAGGAGTGAAAAAGTGCACTGCAGCCATCCGCACGACCTTGATTTTTGGTGAATTGTTTTTTCTGTGTGCATGCTTGCCACCTCAGCACAGCATGCAACAATTTCTCCCGGAAATTGGAGGGCATTGCTACGTCGGCAGGGGGTGGTGGCTTGTCTTGGTGGAGGAAGCCTCATAAGTATGGCCCGGAGAATGTCGCTACTCTGCGAAAAGAGTTGCTGGAGTATTCCCCGGGCGCTATTTTTAATAAGTTGACAAACGATCGCACACCTTTCCTCTGGATGTCTGGTGATAACATTCCAACAATAGTCGTTGCGGGTTTGTGTACACGCGCATCCCACACACTCCACAACAACAACAACAACAACAACAACAAAAACAAGCGATAACAATAACAACACACAACACGCCTTCAGCTTAACTGATTTTAGTTGGAATAGGAGATGGACGGAGTGGCAAGTCAAGCCTGATAAATAGCATCATAGCAGCTTTTGAGAATAGCTACTTTATGTTAGCAAGAGTAGGTAAACAAGAATACCCCGGCACGATAGCCTTTCATGGCCCTTTCACACTTATCGATCACGAACAAGAAAAGACTTGTGCGTATTTCTATGATTCGGAGGGCTTCCACACAGACGCCACCTCAAAACAACGTGTCAAGTACGCCTGCAAGATGATGCTTGGCAAAGTGCGAGCAGGACAGACTTTACAACAGAAAGGAGTGGAACAGAAGATCTTTCTTCCTGTTTCACACAGACAGTTCAAAGGCGCTGACATCGTGATTGTGGTGGCAGATGGTAGCAAGGGAAAAGATGCTCTCAAGTCGGCTGTGCACTTCGAAAACAGATTGCGCGTTAAATGTAGGCTAATTCTCTCTCTCTCTTTCTCACACGCACACACAGCTATCCGCACAATGTTGGTGGTTACGCGGGCGGAAGGCAATGAAGAAGTGATAACCGAAGCATTAGCATGTAGAGCGGATGACTGGGTAATGATGAATAACTACATGATGCAATACAATCCCGAACGGCAGCTGTTTGAACCGCCAGAGCCGGATCCCGTGAAGGACTTGAAATTCCTCAAACTTTACGCACAGATGCTCTCTACCATAGAAAGCGGCCCTATACTGGTACCGACGAAGAAGATCCTGGCTGCCAAGGCATGGAGAGTGTGCAAGCGCATTTATCCCTACTTGCCCATTATTGTTGTCTTGGCCCTTGTTGCAGTTATCATTTGGCAATAAAAGGTACTATTATTCCTAAACCACGGCGACTGGAATAACGACATCTTATTTTTTCACTCGGCATAAGTAGCGAGTTGTAACGACTCCCCATCGACATAGAGGCATTATTTCCAGGAAAAAATGTAGGACGAGTACTCGAGAGGCGGTGTTCGATATGGACCAATGAGAGGACGATTGTAGAGGCGCAACGGGATACTCCCGGAGTGAAGAGGTAGAGCGAGATCGGATGTCTTTATGTTTTCAGTTAAGCCTGGTTGGCCATAATATACTCGCTAGTGATTGATTATCATTAGTCCACATCACACTCGAATCACTGCTACAGAGTTAATATTTGTTAAACTCCCCAATTCTTGAAGTTGCAAACAAGCGGGGATGAGTTTGAGGAGAAGGGCTGCTCTCCACTCTTGACAACATACTCTGCGTGGGCTAAGTTTAGGATTACACATTTTAATAGGAAATCTGCAAGAGGTCCCGATCCCACATATCTGTTACAATTTGTGCCCCGGCCACAAGCCTACACGAGCGACGCATCTTGTCGGCAAATATTTGCTTCGCCTAGGGCGGAGTTCAAATTCTATCTTTGTGGTTTTGCTGAAGATCAAATTTATCTCAACAAAACCGAGAAGAAAAAAAAAAAAAAAAAAATTACAGCCAAACCCAGAAAACCGTTGTTTGCACTCTTGATCTGCTTTTTCTTGCCTTTGCAAAAGTTATACTTTCGCGGCCCGAGTACGGCATCAAAGACAAAAGAAATTTTTCAACTGATGCTTTTGGGCTTGTTGGTGCACTTACAAGAAAAAGTGTATCAAAAGCAAGCGCAGAGCATCAAGTGTATGAAATTTTTAGCAAATAAAACCACAGCAGTTTTTTGGATTTGGGTGTAATTCTGAACAATTTGGGATAAGTAAAAAAAAAGACATCATTATTCCGATTTTCATTCGTTACCTTGTCTCCGTGAACTCCGAGTAATAAGCACCCAGCATGCTGCAAGTTGGGGTTTTTTTTTTTTTTTTTTTTTTTTTTTTTGGTTTGTATTCAAAGCCTGGTTGTACTTCTTTTATTATTGCGGCGGATGATGCAATTTGCTTGCTAACCCATAATCCAGCCAGTCGACTGCATTTGAGGTGCCTTCTGTGAAGCGGCCAAAGGCAAGAGCCATGCAATTGGCGCACAAAAGGAACAAGCAGTGTAGACTTGAGCCTGCAACCCGTTATTCGATTCTTTCCGATATGATGTTATTGGTACAGACAGAAGCCCAAGCATCAAAAGAATAGCAAGCGATTAACATCGGGCAAGACGTAATAAGTAGCTCGATCGTGTAGCATGAGTTATCATTGTGGTCACTTCACAACACATCACAACATGTTGAAAAAGCTCGGAAGTAGGGCATAGGCGACCCCCAACGGGCAACCGGCCGCGCCCTCCGGCGGCCATGGGAGTGGGATGCGCGGCAAATTCGCGCAGCTCAACGATATAATGCAGGTCGCCAACGCGCTTCCAGCGCATCAACACTCCACCGACCTTCAAGACCAGAAGAACCGGGAGAGCCATCATTTGCTGATGTTCGCATTGTGTCCGAAGATCACATCGTCGTGACGAGGGTGTCCGATGTTCCCTATGGTAACCAGCTCTTGCCAATCTGCTGAATGTTAACAAACCCTTAGATAGGCCGAATGGGAGTGGACACTTTCAGAAAATATCTGTACCCGTTTGTACATGTACATCGCATAGTCCAGCCACCGACTTTTGACTTACCAACCGTTAGGGCGAAGCGGCCGGGTCTGACCGATATGAATAGACCGAAGTGAAGATGGAATTGATTCCCAAGAGTCCAGTTCGCCTAGAGTGTGGTGATTTGGGTACCCAACACCCTCCATCATTCTTCCTTAATTCATTTCGAACTACCACATGGCACAGGTGGTCATGCCTATGGAGTTTGGACTCCTTCTCCACAGGCTTTTATGTTGCGGAAGGACTGCTCGCCTGTGGTAATCAACAACTCCACAGACAAACAAGCATTTTTTGTAGAGGACAAAGTAAACGAGTTCTGGAACCGTTGGCACGCTGAGAAGGGCATGCAAATATGGGGTGAATAAATTCTGTTCACATGAAGTAACTTTATACCCGCGCGACTTCCTTAGTGTATTTCAAAATGGGTCTCATTCGTTGTACCACAACCGCAACAAGGTTGCAAATTCGGAAAACAGCGGCCTTTCTTCCGAAGCGGAGGAGGTTGTAGCTGAGCTAGCGGTGGTGGAATCGGTCGAATTTTGGCCGTTTGGATAGTAGCCTAGCTCGTTGTCCCACGCGTAGAGCGTTGCTGCGTCATAAGCGTTGAAGCCCGGAGTTCCACCGGTAGTGCTCCAAACCTCCAAAGCGGTCCCATTGTAGAGGAGTGCCTCAGCGATAACCGACCAGTTGACATAGGGTGAGCATGTTTGGTAGTGGATCGGGTATCCTAGAGTGCCCATGTACTGCTCGAGCAAGAGAGTGTTGTTGTTCTCAGGGGGTGCGCATGCGAGAGATCGTTGGGCCAAGATTGCTTGCGAACCCAGCACTCCCACCCAATAGACCATCAGATCCGGAGCAAAAGTGTAGTTTGATTTAGTGCCTCCTTGAATTGTCCGGAAGGGGTTGAACGCTCTGTCGATAGGACTCTGCTTCCAAGCTGAGTAATCCATCCAGGATTCGTAAAGACATGTGATGTATGCTTCATCCGTGTAGCCTGCTGCTAGGAGGTTGGGCACGTTATATGGACCCGCTTGTATGATCAACGGTTCTCCTGTGTGACTCATGCATGAAGTGTCGGTGACGGAGGCGATGCGGGGATCCGAATCATAAGCGGCGGCCAGGGTTGTTTGCAGCCTTTGCCAATCTCCACGCACAGTTGTATTCCAAAAATAAGGGATATGGATGATCGTGGTCTTGCTTCCCACCGTTATGCTGATGTTGAGGGGAGCAACAGTGCCGTTGAATGTCTTCACCCAATCAGGCGCCGCGGCAGCCGCCATTACGCGCAGTTTCGCGACAGTAGCGGGGACACCGGCGGGCCTTGCAGAGTTGTATTGATCAAGAGCAGCAAGGAAGTCTTCGATGAAGGTGAAGTTATAGCCGCCAGGTGTGGGCTCGAGTTGGAACCAGGCAACGTTCAGTACGACGGCGGACATAATCCCAACAGGATAAGGTGCGAGCATCTGCGGGAAGTTAAAGGTGGCTGGGGTGTTATCGGCGTCCAGAAATCCGAGAGGTCCCAAGTAGATTAGTCCTCGTGGGATAGGCTTCAAAGTTGCGGTATCCGCTGACTCACAGTGCAGCAACAGCAAACAAGCGGCGAGCATCGTGCGCAGTAACTGCGAGGTTGAGGTGAGGCATGGGCGGTAGGCCATGCTGAGCAAAGAGGAATGGCAGCGACTCCTTCACATTTAAACCCCGATCCATTTGAGAGGATTTCCTTCAATCACATCATCAGGGCACAAATAAATAGGAATTACATTTTACTAGGAAGAATTCTCGATATCGAGCGGGCACAGAAGGAATATATGTCGTACGAAACGAGCGTGGCCTACTGTGCAGCACGTGATGTCGGGAGCGAACAGTACTTTTTAGCAAATGGGGGGGGTTCTTACGAAATTTGAAGTTACAATTAGAATCCCTTCACAAGCATCTTCCCTCGGTTCAATTTAAAAGAATTGACTGAATTACTTGTGCCTAGAAAGAAAAACTTGTTCCCGACATCACGTGCTGCACAGTAGGCCACGCTCGCCACATAAGACATTTTGCCTCCTGCAGCTCTTTCCTTCTGGCCCAGCCCGGCACATGCGCAATAAGCAAAGTGGAAATTCCTCTATTTACCAGGAATCCTGCACACAGGGAAAGGGACCGACGCGGTGAAATACTTGTTCGAAAATAAAACTTCTTGCAGTACTTCAAGTTTATTGCTGCTTCAGTAAGGGTAGGTAGGCTGCGCAAAAACCTCAGCAGAGTCGGTCTTGTTGTAAGAACACAAGCCTTTCGCAGGCGGCAAGACCGTTGATGTCGCGTAGACACAACGGTTTTGGACCCATAAAAATCAACCAAAATTGAACATCCGCACATCCGCGGAACAAGCGAGTTTGCCAGGATATGTACAGTATTCCCCGACCGAATTTACGAAAGCAACTGTTTTTGACTATTTCTCAGGAGAGTTTTGTCACATCTACTGAAGACGTTTGCAATTTCGACATAAGTTGTAAAGTACTGCTTATTACGTACTCCGAAGCGGAGAAAAAGGTCGTAATACCGAAAAACACCCTAAAACTACCGTAATCAGTCTTTTGCACCGACCTAAGCTGAAACTGCAACGTTTTCTCACTCCGCTCTCGTGCGCTAAGTTTGAAGTTCCTTTTTCGATGCATAGGGATCACTTTTTGCTGGGAAGGCCTTCCCAAATATCTTCCCCTCTCCCATAAGAGGCAGCACTCCTAAAGGCTATCTTGCATCTTTTTTCCTACCACCTTTGTTTTTGTTGTTTTTTCCTTGCCAAGGAATTACTTTGGGCTAATTTAGGCACACCTACCGCGCAACTAGCAAGAGGCATGATGAGAGAACACATAGGCCACGTGATCGTAGTCCTCATGTTGGCGGTGTCGTGTTTCGCTTGCGCAGCGAGAAGCCAGATCGGTTACCTGTCGTGCCCGCTATCAGGCGGGACCGTGTTCATCAACCGGACCCGAGGAGGAGATTGGGTCGGCCGGGATATGCTCTTGTGGAACCGCGCACATCTTTTTCCTGATGAAGGGTTAGCCCTTCTCAATTTAGCACCCAATGCGACTGCGGAGGCGTGGTTTATCCCCCAGGTGCCACCCGGTGTAAGTGTTGCAATTTCTCCCCCCCCCCGCCTCCTCAAGGTAATTGACCGCAAGGCTTCTACCCTCCCCCCGGGGTTGTCAACAGACCGAATGGAGTTGTTCGTACCGATTCATTGTCACTTGGTCAAAGGATGACCCTTTCTCACCGGGAGACGGTTTTGCCTTTGTCATGCAGGGGATACCGCTTGGGGTCTTTTTCCATCTGCCCTCACAATCTGGCAGTCCGCTCGGGGCTATTCTCGCCAAATTGCACCAGGGCATTGCTGTGTTTGTTGCCGAACATTATCCCAACCGCACATCCAACACTGTGGGTTACATAAACAAAATTACAAAGCCTCGCCTAACACCCCCACCTACCTCTTTTTTTTTTTTTTTTTTTTTTCCTCCTCTTTCCCTTGTTGTTTGCTCAGACTCATGTTGGTATGGTGGCTACCCGAGTTGGAGCTGGCACGAACAACATCACTGTGCAAAACAGTTACCCCCCTCTGGCAAACAACACGTGAGTGCCAATGTTTTTTCATAGCGTGACAGAAAAAATAATTATCTCATCCCCACAACCCACACAAAAAAAAACAGAGCGTATACCATACAAATATCGTATCGGAATGGGACCATCGCCATAG
>ERZ778023.2562-NODE-2562-length-21386-cov-63.531761_pt1 | contig 21386 bp, 20 predicted proteins | sample MGYA00375753_ERZ778023 | MGnify/ENA primary metagenome ERZ778023 (study PRJEB29350, sample SAMN05389822) | bioreactor metagenome | isolation source: Ammonium sulfate bioreactor | place: South Africa: University of Cape Town | collected 2014-04-04 ... | reverse complement strand
TCTAAGATTCTCGTCCATGATCAATTCTTTCATAATAATGTGAATCAGCAATAGAATTACTAGCATAGAGTGGTGCTATATTCTTATTCGATGTATCGAATTGAGGAGACTTGAGGAATTTCTTTGAGTTGGACACGTTTCTATCTCAAATAAAACCAAAGAATAAATAATTATTCTACCTTTTTCTATATTTTCCTAGAGAATATTTCTTGGATAATTTATATAATTTCGCAATTTTCAATGAATTTTAAGAAAGAAAACATTAACAAATGATTATAAATCAACGGTAAAATTATTATTTCAATATCTTTCGGTAGAATCCTATTATAAAGTAAATGTATCACTTGTATTATAATTATTTGTTCTTCAACTGTAATTTCTGTGTATACTATATATTCTTATTTAATTTTCCGAAAAAAAAACATAAAAAGACGAATTCACGAATATGATCAAAATTGTTTACGAATGTTCTCTGCTAATTGATCATAATCAACTGAATCCTTTTTGAGTAAATCATTGATACGTTTGCGTGCTTTCTGGACAACATCATGCCATAATGATTTGAGTTCACTAAATCTACTTTCCAATACAAGAATAATAATAACAGAAGTTAAGATTTCATCATTAACATTTGCATTTGTTGATTGAAAAGTAGAAAGAGATTTTCCAGTAAGACTTTTAATGATGCTGTCGTCGGCATTCCAAAGGCCATCAAATTTTACTTTGTTAATTAAATCGCGAACGATTTGTTGATCGGATGGTGACCATGGATTAATACGCGAAAAAATACGCGAAAACATTGTAGTAGATTGTTCTTTTATCTCATTATTTGAACTCGATTCTGATCGTGATATCCGCATTTCCATGTCACGACGTTCTTGCTCCTTCAATTTAGCGTGTTCAGTTTCACGACGTTCTCGCTCCTTGAATTTAGCGAGTTCAGCTGCATAACGTTTTTGCTGCTTCAATATAGCGTGTTCAAATTCACGACGTTTTTCCTCCTTATATTTAGCGAATGCAGTTTCCAAACTTCTACATGCCATCTTATGTGCAATTCGGTCCAATTCCTGTTGACGTTTAAATGCGGCATTCCTATCAGAATCATCGTCACGACTGCCTCGAAAACTAGCGGCACTAGAAGCAGCAAACATCATCGGTTGTGGTCGATTGAGAAGATGTTGATCATCAACTGAAATTTGAATTGGTACTTCACGTAAATCCATATCAGCATTACTTCCATTTATTCGCTTTTCAATACCAACAAAAGCAGTATGTGGACTCAAGATATTATATTTCAATGATAAATCAATGATATGTTGTTTTCTTATTTGTTCATTTGTATGAGTGTCAACTTCCAATTTTTCGGCATCAGTTGTCGCTGATAAATGTTGAAATCGAGCTTGAGTCGAGCCAACATTTGGTTTTTTCGTAGTTGGCGGAAGTTTTTCATGTTGTAATTCGAGAATAAGTGCTTTTGCAGCTAAACGAGAAATTGTTTGATTTTCAGCAACAGAAGGAATTTGATTGACTTTCGCAACACCTAATAAACGATCATCATCACCACCTTCTACGACAAGTTCAACTGAAGAACTATGATCAAATGGTGTTGTTCGATCATTTGTCAATGCATAAATTATCAATCGATCATTAGCATAGACAGGTGGTGTTTGTTTGGGAGCATGTTCAACTGAAACGCCAAGATTCCATTTAACTTGAACATTGGTAAGACAAGGTTGAAGTGCTTTTTTTAATTGTTCAGCAACATAACTATCAACACTTGAATTCGGTGGAATGAAAACAAATCGACCATTCGTCGATCGAGCAAGACCTTTGACTAACGATCGACTTGATGAAGCGCCAAGACCAAATGAAAAGATTCGAGTTGATGTTGCCATCGATCGACATAAATCAAGAACTTCACTCACATTCGATATTTCACCATCAGTTAAAAGAAATATTTGACGAGCACGACCTTGTTTCGGAGCATTTTCTTCGATCCATTTCAATGGTTGCAACAATTCAGTTCCACCTAAATTAGCTCGCATTCCATTGATAAGTTCTTCTGCTTTTCGAGCATTTTCTTCATTGTAAACATCAGTAATTTGTTGAAATAAACGTTCATAGTGAGATCCAAATCGAATTATATTAAATTGACAACCAACTGGTAAACTTTGATGAAAAACTAACATTGCTTGACGAACTAAGCCAATTTTATTTTCACCATCCATTGAACCACTACAATCGACGACAAAAATAAATTCATTTGTTTGTTCAACCGATAATCCTTGTCGACATTCTTCTTCTGTTGGAGTAAATGAAGCCATCACTGCACCAGGTTCAACTGCAACAATTGTATTTGTTCGTTTACTAGCTAATTCAATATTAAGAAGAATATCTCGATCCAAATGAGTATTTTGTTGAGAGAATGTAATTGTATAAGCATCTTCTTGTGAAAAATCAACTTGAATTGGATGAGAAGGTGAATTAACACGAGTTATATATTCATCAGCTGATCGACCTAATTTATCAACTCGACAACGAAAATCGATTGTATATGGAGTTGATTGAATATATTTTGATGTTGTACCAGCTACTCCTGAAATACCACTTTTATCTGGATTATATCGAGGTGCAATAGTTGTTGGAACAACAAATCGAATGGTTGATCCTTGAATAAATTCTAATTCGGTAACATATGAAATGATGATTGTACATTCTTTCGATGGTGGTAAAGCACCAACGTTAATAATAAAATTATCTTGAGATTTTTCATCTTGTTCCAAAAGATAAGCTCCATGTCCTTGTTGTAAAGCATCACTATATTCTTTTTGTGCTTCTTTTTTTTCTTTTAATTGTGCAACTATTTCTCGATCATCAATTCGAGCTGTGAACGAATAAATTGCAGCTTGTTCTTCGATTGGAAAACAATAAACAGCTTCGATTGGTTTTGTTTCATCATTTCGGAATACTTGTGTAATTGTGACATCAGCAGCAAATGATCGAACTGTGGCGTCAACACTTACTTCTTTCAATGGAACAAAAGCTTCGTTTTCAGAAGGATTCTTAATACTAAGCATTGTGAATGTAATCTAATGTGAAAATATTTCGTCTTCTTATATACGCTGTGATTTGCTATAATGTGTCGAAATTATTGGGGAAAGCAGAGGCGGTGAATCAGTCAGGTATTGCTTTATTGGGAAAAAAACAAAAAGGTAACAAGAGTGATGTCAAAGGTGATTTGTTTTGTTATGAATGAAAGTATACGATACATTCTCTCTCTCTCTCTCTCTCTCTCCGTCTGTTACAAAATCAACCAAGCGTTCATTCTCAACAGATGAAGAGATTGATAGTAAGCACACCAAAGTTTTTTTTTTCCAAGCATAGGTGTATAGTATTGATTCAAGCGTTCCACTGTGGGAAATTTTTTGTTATTTTACACTTGAATGACTCGTCTAAATCGATACAGTATGATTACCTCCGACTGACTATTTTCTTTCGCTTGTTATTCATCACAATTTCATCTATGAAATAAATAACGCGAGTTATGGACTTTGCCTAACCCTAGACTGTCATTAAATGTTCAGTGATCATTCAATTTTTGTCTGTGGTTTAGAAAATATAAGTTTTGTTTGTAACGGAGAATCCTTTACTAGGAATACGTATACGTTTTTAACTAACGATTGAAATAATAGTTACAGTAAGAGCATTATTGTAAAAACTTCTTTCATGAATTCTATTTAAAAGAAAAAATAATAAAATATCTTATTTCTATTGCAGCACGGTCTCGAGAAAGAGGCGACGGGAGACGAATTTCATCTGTCAAAAAATGTGCTAGAAAAACGATAAACTTTACGAAATTGAAAAAATAAAAGCAAACATTGTCGAAGTATGTTCAAAGGAATCGATGGAGGAAGATAAACCCATTTTATCGACTTTTTTTATTTGAAATAAAAAAGAGAAAAAAAATAACGAAACTGTCTAAGATTCTCGTCCATGATCAATTCTTTCATAATAATGTGAATCAGCAATAGAATTAGTATCATAGAGTGGTGCTATACTATTAGTAGTGCTGACTGCACTTGTATACAATGGCGGTTGTTCGATGTATCGAATTGAAGAGACTTGAGGAATTTCTTTGGATTGGACACGTTTTCGTCTCAAATAAAACCAAAGAATTAATATTCCGACGAGAATAACAACAAATATCGCACAAAGAGAACCAATAACTGGACCTAACAGGTTCGAACGTGATCGACAATCTCCATCTTTACAACGTTCATCATAATCTTTAAACGAGAAATTTCAGTTTTTTTAAGTTTTTTATACTTTGATTTACCTGTTTGACCATAATGTTGTTCAGGTGGCTGAGTTGCTCTTATTGTTGGTTCTGGATTTTTATTTCGTTCGGTTTGGATTAAAACAGGCAAAGATCGCATAAACATGTTTAGAAAATGACACGTCTTTCAAGTAAATTGAATGGGTCTCGTTATTATTTCTCTATTCATTTATATAAATATGTAATCAATTATCGATTTAGATTCTATACATTTTTCGTTCTTCTCATTCAAAGGACTTCACATAAAAATTCGTATGAAAAGAAACGAAAAGAAAAATTGCTCAGTCGTATTTTTGTTATTGATATAAAGTGCGACGAGTATTTTTTTATTTGGTAGCGAGTGCATCTTCATTATCGCATTTTCTCTTATCTTTACTCGTAGGTGAAAATAACTCAAAATAAAATACGTCTTTCGTTTGAATATAAATACTTGCGTTATGATTCTATTTTTAATGAATAAAGAAAAAAAAATGTTTTCATCTTCGCTGTTTCCTAATAATCAAACGTAAGAGTAGAAACTAATAAAATTCGTAAGCTTTTTTGTCTTTTATTAAGAGATAAACACGATTCAACATCTCAAGACAAATGTCAACGATGCGGACAAACAGTTTGTTCTGATTGTCAACAGAAGATTTGTATCGGTGCAAGTGTAATAACTTATTGTGAAAAATGTACCGATGATATCGGATGTAAAATTCAATGAAATGTTTATTTTTGCTGAATAAAATATTTTTGAATTCGCTGATTGAAATAATCAGCAACGAAAATGTGATTAAATCGATCGAAATCTAAGCCAATGGGGTGATTGAGTTGAGTATCTGCGATGATAATCGTCGGTTGTTTATTTATCGATGACCATCGAACAATTCGATGATTTCTACAATCGGCAATGTAAATATTTTTGAAATGATCAAGATAAATCGCTTGAGGATAAGATAATTGATGGAGACGATTTCCTTCGTCATGTCCTCCTGCAACAATAATTCCTTGTTGGGCATTTCGAAGCCATTTCATAACTCGATGATTGTTCCAATCGGATATGTAAATTGAATATTCATCATCAACAACAAGAAAATTCGGATAATCTAATTGATGAAGTTGTTTTCCAGCACCATGTCCACCAGCAACAATCGTCATTTGATTGAGTTGACGATTCCATCGTCTGACAACGTCATTTTTCCAATCTGAAATGTAGATTTGTCCGAGATTGTCCAACGTAATTGCCCAACAATCGACATTCGAAAGAATCGTTTGTTGATAGACGTGTTTCGATCGAGACCATTGAACAATTCGTCGATTTGAATAATCACAAACGATCAACGAATCATTTGATTTGTCGAGAAAGAAATCTCTCGGATGATTGAATTGATTTGTTTGATTGCCTTGACCATTTCCACCAGCAACTACATCGCCGATATTTGCCGAACAATTCCATCGAACAATTCGATGATTATCATAATCAGCGACGTAAACAGATTGATCGTCATGATCAATACGAATTGAATAAGGACCATTCAATTGATTCAATTCATCGCCTTTGCCGTTGTTGCCGGCGATACTGATTCCAGTTTGATTCCATTCCGAAGTTGTTTCGATTGGAATCGACACGGTTGACGTTTCTGAAAAAAAGAAAATCGACTATTTTTTTCTTCGTCTTTTGAAATTCAAATTATACGATTCAAATGTAAAGCGTTGATTAATTGTTGAAAACGATTTTTCTCTCGAATCGATGGAGCTTCGAAAAAACATCGATTCGTTGGTAATTGTTGACGTAATTTTCTTTTTAAATAACGAAATACTTTCGGATTGTGATCAATAAAAACATCATCATTTGAATTCGACAGGTCAGGAAAATTTGCCTGTTGATTTGTAATCAATTGACCTCCGATATTCAATGTAACAATATTCTTTTCATTCGACAGCAAATCTGTAAGACCAAGTTTTCGAACCATTTTTTTAAATGGTAAAGTGAGTGAAGGATTTGAAGGTAAAAATAGTTGATTATCGAATAATTGTAATTGATCGAGTAAATGACGAAAAATAATTGGATTGAAATCGAGAAATATGTTTTCATTTTCATCAACAGATAATTTATCTTCCCAATGACCATTGAAAATGATCGAGAGAACTGATTTAGGAATACGAGTGAGACTTGAACGAGTTGTTGAAAGTAATTCACCACCAATATTTAAGTCGATTACATCAGACATATCGATGTCTTTTCCCAATTCATCATTACTCATACATTTTGGCAAAACAAGCAAAATCATTACAAGAGCTTTTACCAGAAACATGTTTTTTTTCGATTCTTTATTGGAGAAATAGAATTATTTAGGATTTTCTCCATTTATATACGTATGTCATATGTTGATGACAGGTCCTATCTAAATATATCAACCTCTTATCGCTCTTTTTAAAAGATAACAAAAATGAAACAAGAAAAAAACTTTTCATTTTGTTTCACAACATGTCTATTTTGGCACATTCATTCATCGTTTTTATTTTCTTATTTACGAATACCAAATCTGATCGTGTATCACTTGCAGGTTCTGATTGGTTAATTAAAAATGGAGCTGACCTACAAGCAGTTGGAACAGTACCTGGAACAATACATACGATCCTCTTCTCGGCTAAACTTATCGATGAACCTTATTGGAGATTTCATGATACTGATCTTCGATATTTAGTCAATCAATCTTGGACATTCACGAAATCATTTTCACTTCAATCACAATTTCTTGATTCAACTCAATTTATTCTTCATTTCGATCAAATTGATACTGTTTCAAATATCACTTTGAATAATTGTAATCTTGGTCAAACAAATAGTATGTTCTTCGCTTATGAATTCAATGTACCTCGATCATGTTTACAAACTGAAAATATTCTTCACATTGAATTGACATCACCTGTCATCTATACACGTCAACAATCGATCACATACAATACATCTTATATACCAAGAAACTGTGATGATTCCAACTCAACAGGTTTATGTTTTATTGATTTTCTACGTAAAGAACCATGTTCTTTTGGTTGGGATTGGGTAACTTGTTCATTCCTACGTTACACTCTTTCTTATTAGTAACTTTGATTTAGGGACCAGCATTTGCACCCATTGGTATTCCTGGTGATCTTTATATTGAAGGTCTTTCAACAACAACTCCATCATTGAAACTCGATAGTATCAATGTAATTACTCTTTCATCAACAACAAAACAATGGCAAGTCGATGTTCAATTAAGTGGAGGTGATAGTTCAACAACATATTCTTTCAATTTTCAACTTCAAAATACATCTTGGTCATTTTCAACATCGGTTAAATTTAATCAAAATACAACTATTTCTCTTTCAATTCCCAATGATACGATTGAATTATGGTGGCCAAATGGTCATGGTAATCAACCTTTGTATCAATTGAGTGTGAGTTCGAATGGTCAACTATTAGGATCTCGATTGATCGGTTTTCGAACAGTTGAACTTGTTCAAGAAAGTTATGGTCCGAATATCAAAGGATTGTCATTTTACTTTCGTATTAATTCTCGACCAATATTCGTAAAAGGAAGTAATTGGATTCCACCCGATTCATTTCAAGAACGTGTAACTGATCAACGATTAGAACGTTTATTAAGTTCAGCGAAGATTGTTGGAATGAATATGTTACGAGTTTGGGGTGGTGGTATCTATGAACGAGATTCATTCTATGAAATCGCTGATCGTCTCGGAATAATGTTATGGCATGATTTCATGTTTGCTTGTAGTTTGTAACGTATCTGAGAATGTTGTCGAGAAAATAAATACTTGAGAATATGTTGTATTTAGATATCCTGTTGATGATGAATTCTTATCGAATGTTCATCGAGAAACTATTTATCAAGTTCAACGTCTTCAATCACATCCATCCATCGTTATTTGGGCTGGAAACAATGAAATAGAAATGATTCTTGCTGCATTTTTTCCATGTAAAATTGCTGAAACCAATTGTCTTTTGAATTTGATCGAAATTTGAATTTGAAAGGGGAAAATGTGCGAAATGATTATCGAAAGTTATTTATTGGTACAATATCTGTTGCTGTAAACGAAATCGATCCGCATGGCAGTCGACCATATATTGCATCTTCTCCATCGAATGGACTCGAATCAATTCAAGAAAATTATACAGCAAAAAATCCCGACGATCCACTTTATGGTAAAATTGAAATCTGCATGAATAGAAATACAGTAAATATCTGAATGAATTTAGGTGATATACATTATTATAGTTTCTTCGCTGATGCTTGGGATGGAAATACTTATCCAGCAGCTCGATTTATCTCTGAAACTGGTGTTCAATCAATGCCATCGATGAGAACATGGAAACAAACGACTAATTTAACAGCAGATTTCGATTTCACAAGTTCATTTGTTGTCTATCGAAATCGACATACAAATGGACAAAGCGAAATGATGTTTGTTTCTCGTTTTACATTTGTTTTCGTTTAGTTTTATTTTTCGTAGGACACGAATTTCATTGAGTTTACCATTTCCTGTGACGAGAGATCCTTTGAAAAACTTTACACAATTAATCTATTTGAGTCAAATTAATCAAGCGATGACTCTGAAAGGTGTTAGTGATCACTGTCGAGTCTATTCATCGATTGACATGGTCAATCCAAATAATAGTCAAGGGTAACACAGAGTCTGTTCATGATTTATTGATTTTTGTTTGATGAATAGACATACGATGGGTCTGATGTATTGGCAATTGAATGATATTTGGCAAGCAGCAACTTGGTCATCACTTGAATATGATGTGACTTGGAAAATGTCACATTATTATGCTCAACAAATGTATACACCTGTTTATATTGTCATCAAACTAACGCCTTATTTAGCATCGATCGATGATCAAAATGCACAACTTTCAATCTATTTAATTAGTGATCTTACGGAGAATAGACAAAGTCAAATCAATTGTTCTGTACATTCATTTGATACATTTGATAGTCGATCGTCTTTTTCATATGATGTTCCTACGAATTCATCGACAGTGATCAATCTACAAACTTGGTCTTATAAATCATTTATGCAACAGGTTCAATGTTTGAATAATAAAGAATGTCTTTTCAGATGTTCTTTAATTAGTAACAACCAACAAACCAATGATTTACAAACATTGTTCTTTGTACGACCCAAAGATATTTCACTTTTCAATCCAAACCTTCGAATTGTTTCTGTTCAACAAAGATCATCGACTGAACTCGAATTAACAATCAATGCAGATAAACCTGCTCTTTTCGTTTGGGTCGAGATTCCCGAAGGTGTGAGTGGATATTTCAATCGAAATGGATTTCATATGTTCGAATCACAAGTCACAATTACATTAACATCGTGGACATCTCTAACAAATCGCACTCATAAAAGCAGTGATTTTACAATAATTTCACTCTATGATGTTACACAATCATAACAAATCTTCTTATAGTTGTAAAACTTGTTCAAATAAAAAAAAACATTGAGGTTACCATCATCAGTAAAGAAAAGATACGCACAACCACTCGTACTTAGTTATCTTCAATGATAACAAAAATATCTATTTCGTATATTTTCTTTGCAAACAAATATCTTTATTTTGTAAAACAACATTTTTCAAGAGATGATGATTACTTCTAATCTTTCCACATTATTATTTCTACTAACTTTTGGCTTATGTTTTCTCTCGATTACTGCTTCAATTCGAGTATCACTTGCAGGTTCTGATTGGTTAATTAAAAATGGAGCTGACCTACAAGCAGTTGGAACAGTACCTGGAACAATACATACGATCCTCTTCTCGGCTAAACTTATCGATGAACCTTATTGGAGATTTCATGATACTGATCTTCGATATTTAGTCAATCAATCTTGGACATTCACGAAATCATTTTCACTTCAATCACAATTTCTTGATTCAACTCAATTTATTCTTCATTTCGATCAAATTGATACTGTTTCAAATATCACTTTGAATAATTGTAATCTTGGTCAAACGAATAGTATGTTCTTCGCTTATGAATTCAATGTACTTCGATCATGTTTACAAACTGAAAACATACTTCATATTGAATTTATATCACCTGTCATCTATGCACAACAGCAGGCAATTGCCTATAATATAAGTGTCGGACCAACTTGTCCGAATACTGTACAACACGGCGAATGTAATGTTCAGTTTATTCGTAAGGAACCTTGTTCGTTCAGTTGGGATTGGGTAACTTCTTTATTATTATCTTACACTCTTTTCTATTACTAAACCTGACTTTAGGGTCCGGCATTTGCACCTATTGGTATTCCTGGTGATCTTTATATTGAAGGTCTTTCAACAACAACTCCATCATTGAAACTCGATAGTATCAATGTAATTACTCTTTCATCAACAACAAAACAATGGCAAGTCGATGTTCAATTAAGTGGAGGTGATAGTTCAACAACATATTCTTTCAATTTTCAACTTCAAAATACATCTTGGTCATTTTCAACATCGGTTAAATTTAATCAAAATACAACTATTTCTCTTTCAATTCCCAATGATACGATTGAATTATGGTGGCCAAATGGTCATGGTAATCAACCTTTGTATCAATTGAGTGTGAGTTCGAATGGTCAACTATTAGGATCTCGATTGATCGGTTTTCGAACAGTTGAACTTGTTCAAGAAAGTTATGGTCCGAATATCAAAGGATTGTCATTTTACTTTCGTATTAATTCTCGACCAATATTCGTAAAAGGAAGTAATTGGATTCCACCCGATTCATTTCAAGAACGCGTAACCGACGAGCGATTGGAGAGATTGTTGATGTCAGCGAAATTAACCAGCATGAACATGTTACGTATTTGGGGTGGTGGAATTTATGAACGCGATTCATTTTATGAAATCGCTGATCGCCTCGGAATAATGTTATGGCATGATATTATGTTTGCTGGTCGATTGTAAGTCGTATCTGTTGAGTGAAAATGTAATAAAAGTTGGCACGTTTAGTTGTCCAGTAAATGAAGCATTTCTATCAACTGTTCGAACTGAAATCATCTATCAAGTTCAACGTCTTCAATCACATCCATCGATAGTTCTTTGGGCAGGTAACAATGAAAATGAAGCGCATTTGGCTAGTTTTGTACAGAAATTATCACCAAGTGACGCCGCTCGATTTGAAGAAGATTATAGAATATTATATATTAATACAATAAAAGCGACTGTTGATATAATTGATCCACATGTTAGTCGTCCATTTGTTCCTTCATCTCCATCGAATGGCGTTGAATCTGCTCAAGAAAATTACACAGCCAAGAATCCAAATGATCCACTTTACGGTAGAAAAATCATATTCATTTGTAGATATTGTGTAATTTCGATCATTTAAGGTGATGTTCATTTTTATAATTATCAAATTGATTCATGGAACGGTGAAAATTATCCGATCACACGATTTCTTTCTGAGACCGGTGTTCAATCGATGCCGAGTGTAAAAACATGGCGACAATCGACGAATATCAGTGATGATTTGACCTACATGAGTGATTTTGTTGTCAACCGAGATCATCATCCCGATGGACAACATCAAATGATTACAGAATTGCAATTCAATTTACCATTACCAGTAACAAAAGATCCTCTAAAAAACTTCACTCAACTAAGTTATTTGACACAAGTGAATCAAGCGATGACATACAAAACTGTGAGTGATCATTGTCGATACTATTCACCTGTTGATATGATTAATCCAAATACAAGTCAAGGGTAACATATAAATCTATTTTTTTCATTGAAAACACAATTGTTATCTCTCGTATAGAAATACAATGGGATTGATGTATTGGCAATTAGATGATATTTGGCAAGCTCCAACTTGGGCAACAATTGAATATGATTTAACATGGAAAATGGCTCATTATTATGTTCGACATATGTATTCCTCGCTCTATATTCTCCTTCGATTGAATCCTTATCTACCTTCAGTGATGGATAAAACTGCTCAATTAAGTATATCTCTCGCAAGTGATCTTTCCAAGACGACACATAATATCATCAATTGTTCGATAAAATCTTATGATTCATTTCAAAGTCGCTATTCTTTAGAATATCCGATCATAACATACGGGGTAGAAGTTATAAGAGTGGATACTTGGCATTATTCTGATTTAATGGACAAGGCAAATTGTACAGAGAGTACTCAATGTTTAATGTTATGTACCTTAAACAGTGATAGTCAACAAGCAACTGAAGAACAAAGTCTTTTCTTTGCACGACCCAAAAATATTTCACTTTACAATCCAAATCTTCGAATTGTTTCTCTTCAACAACAATCACCCATTGAAATTGAATTAACAATCAATGCAGATAAACCTGCTCTTTTTGTTTGGGTCGAGATTCCCGAAGGTGTGAGTGGATATTTCAATCGAAATGGATTTCATATGTTTGAATCACAAGTCACTATTCAATTAACATCATGGATGTCGCTGATAAATCGAAATTTCAAAACTAGTGACTTTCAAATAACGTCACTCTATGATGTCACACAACCATAGTTTTTGATTAATGAAACACATTTTATTTCATGTCGACAGAAAAAATAATATACACGCACTTTCACTTAACCTTTATAGTTGAGAATAAAAAAACACGTTGGAAAAGAACATTATCTTGAATTTTTTTTTATCTCGTCTGATAACATCTCACCACTGAATATTTAAACACCACACAGTTTTGTGTTACTCCTCTTAATATTTACAAGATATGGCTCGCGCCTCATTATTCATAATCACTTTTTGTGTGGCACTTGTATCCAGTGCTGCTTCAACTCGAGTATCGCTCGCAGGTTCTGATTGGTCAATTAAAAATGGAGCTGATCTACAAGCAGTTGGAACTGTACCTGGAACAATACATACGATCCTCTTCTCGGCTAAACTTATCGATGAACCTTATTGGAGATTTCATGATACTGATCTTCGATATTTAGTCAATCAATCTTGGACATTCACGAAATCATTTTCACTTCAATCACAATTTCTTGATTCAACTCAATTTATTCTTCATTTCGATCAAATTGATACTGTTTCAAATATCACTTTGAATAATTGTAATCTTGGTCAAACAAATAGTATGTTCTTTGCATATGAATTCAATGTACCTCGAACATGTTTACAAACTGAGAACACACTTCATATTGAATTTACATCACCTATCCTCTATGCAAAACAGCAGTCAATTGCTTATAACAAAACCGTATATCCACTTTGTCCAAATGCAGCACAACATGGTGAATGTCACGTTCAATTCATTCGTAAAGAACCTTGTTCATTCAGTTGGGATTGGGTAACTTCTTTATTATGATCTTACACTCTTTCTTACTACTAGTTTTCATTCAGGGACCAGCATTTGCACCCATTGGTATTCCTGGTGATCTTTATATTGAAGGTCTTTCAACAACAACTCCATCATTGAAACTCGATAGTATCAATGTAATTACTCTTTCATCAACAACAAAACAATGGCAAGTCGATGTTCAATTAAGTGGAGGTGATAGTTCAACAACATATTCTTTCAATTTTCAACTTCAAAATACATCTTGGTCATTTTCAACATCGGTTAAATTTAATCAAAATACAACTATTTCTCTTTCAATTCCCAATGATACGATTGAATTATGGTGGCCAAATGGTCATGGTAATCAACCTTTGTATCAATTGAGTGTGAGTTCGAATGGTCAACTATTAGGATCTCGATTGATCGGTTTTCGAACAGTTGAACTTGTTCAAGAAAGTTATGGTCCGAATATCAAAGGATTGTCATTTTACTTTCGTATTAATTCTCGACCAATATTCGTAAAAGGAAGTAATTGGATTCCACCCGATTCATTTCAAGAACGTGTAACTGATCAACGATTAGAACGTTTATTAAGTTCAGCGAAGATTGTTGGAATGAATATGTTACGAGTTTGGGGTGGTGGTATCTATGAACGAGATTCATTCTATGAAATCGCTGATCGTCTCGGAATAATGTTATGGCATGATTTCATGTTTGCTTGTAGTTTGTAACGTATCTGAGAATGTTGTTGGTGAGAGAAAGTAATGTTTGTTTTTCTGGTATTTAGTTATCCAGTTGATGCACCTTTTCTATCAACTGTTCGAACGGAAATCATTTATCAAGTTCAACGTCTTCAATCACATCCATCAATCGTTCTTTGGGCTGGCAATAACGAAAATGAAATAAGTCTCGCTGGTTACACGCATAATTTACCTCCGCCTGAAGCTGAAGCAGCGCGGGAAGATTATAGAAAATTATATATTTATACTGTAATGGCTGCTGTGAATGAACTTGATCCACATACAAGTCGTCCATTTGTTCCTTCGTCACCATCGAATGGTGTCGAATCTGCAAAAGAAAATTATACAGCTAAAAATCCCCAAGATCCTTTATATGGTTTGTATTTGATTCGATTATTGTTTCTGATGAAAAATTGAATTGAAATTTGTTTAGGCGATGTTCATTACTATAATTATCAAATGAATACATGGGATGGTGCAAATTATCCTATCACACGTTTTCTCTCTGAAACCGGTGTTGAATCGATGGCAAGTGAAAGAGCATGGCGACAATCGACGAATGTCACCGATGATTTGAATTACATGGGCGAATTTGTTGTGAATCGAGATCATCATTCAGATGGACAACATCAAATGATGTATGTTTCGACATTTTGCTTAGATATTATATTCATTCGAACAAGGTTCGTTTTAGTTTGGAAATTATCAATAATTTACCATTACCAGTAACAAAAGATCCTCTAAAAAACTTCACTCAACTAAGTTATTTGACACAAGTGAATCAAGCGATGACATACAAAACTGTGAGTGATCATTGTCGATACTATTCACCTGTTGATATGATTAATCCAAATACAAGTCAAGGGTAACATATAAATCTATTTTTTTCATTGAAAACACAATTGTTATCTCTCGTATAGAAATACAATGGGATTGATGTATTGGCAATTAGATGATATTTGGCAAGCTCCAACTTGGGCAACAATTGAATATGATTTAACATGGAAAATGGCTCATTATTATGTTCGACATATGTATTCATTTGTTTATGTTCTCATGCGATTAACTCCATTTTTGCCATCAGTAACTGATCCAAGTGCTCAAGTAGACATTTATTTAGTTAGTGATTCTATAAGTGCAACACGTAATCTATTGAATTGTTCAGTTAAATCTTATGATTCGTTTGAAAGTCGTTATTCTGTTTCGTATGATGTGACAATGGGTGGAAGTGGTGTTTTATCAGTGAGTACGTGGTCATACGCATCAATTATGGAACAATCTCGTTGTTCGAATGGAACACAATGTTTAATGTTCTGTTCATGGAATACCGATGGTCAACAAGCAAATGAAGTTCAAAGTCTTTTCTTTTCCAAACCAAAAGATGTAACATTACTAAATCCAAATCTTCGAGTTGTTTCTATTCAACAACGATCATCGACTGAACTCGAATTAACAATCAATGCAGATAAGCCTGCTCTTTTCGTTTGGGTCGACATTCCCGAAGGTATGAGTGGATATTTCAATCGAAATGGATTTCATATGTTTGAATCACAAGTCACCATCCAATTAACATCGTGGACATCTCTAACAAAAGTTAATTTTGAAAATAGTGACTTTGGTATAAGTTCACTTTACGATGTTACACAGCCGTAACATTTCTTTTTTTTTTGAAGAAAAATAAAAATCTTATCGTGAAATTTGAAGTGAAGTTCTTTTTCTCTCCTTCTTTTTAAATCTATGTTGACATTCGGTCGACACGTTATCATTTCTTTCTTTTATTTGGTTTGTTCTGTCCTCGTATCACGAAGGTAAACTATTGATATAAGATCCTTTAGTTAAAAATTCAAATGAAAAATTGTAAAAAAATATTTGCATGTAGGATTTTAAGAATTCTTTTCTTTTTCTCCCGTCTTTTATTTATTAAAAATTTAAAATAAGACGAGTAAAACAGAGTACGACTGAGTATTAGAGAAAAAAAATCCACCTGCTTTGGATTTGAAAAAAAATCAAGCAGACATAAGATACGAAATCGATCGATGAGAGAAAATAACTGACGAAGGACGATTTTAGATATATTAAAATATTGCAACGTGTAAAAATTGTCAATGGGATACCGATTAACTAATGCTCGACTCATTATATTTCTAATAGTTATCGTTATTATTTGTGTGTATTTCTATCAAACAGCTTCATTTGAATCTCAATTTGAATCGATTTCGATCATATCAACGACTGTGATACCAAACACAACAACAACAACAATAACAAATAGAAGAGTCCGAAAACCAACGTTAGATTTCGCTGAATTAGCTCAACAATTACGTGACTATGCAGTAACTCGAGATAAAGATCTCGAAAAGATATTATTTCCTTGGTGGTTGAATTTTAAAAATGAAACCAATTCAAAACGATATTTCAATGAAAGTGATCCATCGAAAGGAATTGTTATTTGTACAGGAAATAAACATTTTCCTCTAACATTAGTCGCTCTTTCTGCTCTTCAATTAATCGAAAATGAACTTCCTATCGAAGTGATGTATTCAACAGCAACTGATCTTTCATTGGAAAATCAAAAAGAATTAAAAACACGTTTTCCAACAGTTGATTTAATTGATTTATCAGCAGCAACATTTAATGATAGTTATTTAGAATTACGTGGTTGGGAAATCAAACCATTTGCTGTTCTAGCATCTCGATATCGACATGTCATTCTCATGGATTCCGATGTTCTATTTTTAGAAAAACCATCGATTCTATTGAGTAATTCATTTTATTTAAAAACCGGTTCGCTTTTCTTCTACGATCGAGTTGATTTCGATGGACGAGCGATCCAATGGATACGAACATTGATTATCGACGATAAAAAACAATCGATTCCAACGCGTACTCAAGAATCCGGTGTTGTTGTTATTGATAAAGCTCGAACATTAATCGGTCTTTTAAGTACTTGTAAGTTAAACGATCATCATGAACGAGAAATAGTCACTTATCAACGTTTACATGGCGACAAAGATACTTGGTGGTTAGGTTATCATATTGTTCAATTATCTTATTCATTTATACCGACATTCACAGGTTCTATTGGAGAAATTGTCAATCGTGGACAGTCAAATGTTGTTTGTGGACATATTTTGCATTTAGATGAACATTCTCGACCGATCTGGTGGAATGGAGGAACATTTGCTAATCGATATTTTGATTTAACTTTACTTAAAATTCAAGGTTGGTTATACGAAGGACATTGGAATTTAGCGAAAATATCTTGTCTAACCAATGCACAAGATAAACCTAAAGAATTCAATCAACATCAACAGAAATTAATTCAAGGTTATATTCAAGCAACGAAACAGTTTTTTCACTTAACGAAATAAAATCCATAGGAAAATATCTTCGAGAAAATATCCTTGCAAATTATGATAACACACACTCAAAATAGAAACAAACGATTCTGTTGAAAGGAGAAAAATATCCTTTCCATCTATCTATCTAATAAATTGATGTAGTCGAAGACAGATAGTTAGACATTGATCGTTCTGAAAAGACAAAAATGCAACTGTTTATAATCGTAACTGTTGTTGTATCATTATCATTGGGTTTAATCGGTGTGAGTACTCAACATTGGTATCAAAGTTTATCCAATGAATTTCACGAAGGTCTTTGGCTTAGTTGTCGTACAAAATTGTACTCCGACATTTGTTACAAACAGCCGTATATGAAATCTCAAGGTTTAGCTGTATCAGCTCTCGTATTCTTATTGATTTCATTGATTTTAACAATAATTAAACATTATCGAAACAATGATATTCGTTTAACTTATTTGATCTTAGTGACGTTGACAACGAGTACACTTCTTCTTATTTTCAGTTATTTAATCTATCCAAGACAATTCAATTTAAAACAATTCGGCTATTCGATTTATTTTATGTTATTCAGCAGTTTATTTACATTTATTTCAACGGTTCTTGTCGCTCTTACCGTCCGAAAGATTCGAACTACATCAACGGAAATTTAACAAAAATACAAAACAGACTTTTGCTTGATAAGAACATTTAATAAAGAGAAAAAGAAAGATCAATCGATTTTGAATAACCTATTGTTGGATAAGGTCAATAGTTTTGATTATATAAATCGATTGATTGACGGGTTGATGCGATAGAAAATGTCGATTTCTAAGTTAATCAAATTTTATTTTCATTTCCATCAAATAAAATCTTGTTCATTGTGTTTCAATTCGACGTTTATTCGTCATTTTCAATTTAGTTTTAAAATTATAATTTCATTTGTAATCTCGGGTTTAATTGCTTATGCGAGTCCACTTCGTTCTTATCTCGATCAACAATATATAATTTGTGTTGTCAGTGTTATAGCAACACAAGAAACATTCGGTGCAACACTTAGTTCGAGTGTTCAATCGATAATGTCACTTGTTCCGTTAGCCATTCTTCTTTTTCTTATTCAACTGTTTGGTCTTTCGTATAAAAATTATTTAATTGCCGAGATTTTACTGTTGGTTTTATCGTTTCTCATTGCGTATCAATGTTCGCAAATTCAAACTCGTAAAATCGCTCTATTACACAATGCAATCTTCTTCTCGACGATTGTCAACGAACGATCTCTTCCGAAAGCATTTGCATTTTTTTTAATTTTGTTATTTTTTCTCGGCATGTTGATTTCGGTATGTGTTTCGTTGTTGATTTTTCCATTATTTTCAACAATCGATCTCGAAAATCGTTTTTGTTATTGTTTAAAAAATGTTCAACGAATGTATTTCTATTTGATTCAATCGTTTGTTTGTCGAGATCCGATCAATGCAAAGATTTTCATTTGTCGATCGACAATTGTCGAACAAATGATTCGACAAACATCGTCGATCATTCCAATGCGACTCATCGAAACTCAATACGAACCAACGAGATTTTTACATCGAATCTTTCTCAATCGACGAAAACATTTGATGAATTTAAATGTTCAACAACAGTCGAATTTAATCAATTCGCTTTTAATTCATCTGAGTTCGCTGCAACAGATCGTTGGTCAATGTCAAATGAATTCTTATCATGAAAAATTTGCCAGTGATCTTGAATCGAGTCTTTTCTATTTAAATTCTTGTCAAACAAGTTTAATCGATTCGTTTATTTCGCGAAAATCGATCAGCAAACAACAATTTGCATATCGTTTAGCCAATCTTTCGAAATCAATCGAAACTGTTCGTTTGTCATATCGAAATTTTTATTTCAATCAACTCGAAAATCTCACTGAAACCAATGAACATCTTTCACACGGATTCGTCTTTTTTCAATTATTTTCCATTGTCGATTTATTAACAAATCTTATTCAAAATCAGCCAAAACCAACGAAAAACTCAACGAACTTTTCTCTCAAACAATATTTTACATTTCAATGGTCGAGATTGTTTTTATCGTTGAAAAGTATGATGATCATTGGCGTTGGTTCGATCTTCGTCATGGTTCCGTATTTAGCTAAAATCTTCGAAAATGGCCAATGGATTTTAATTGCACTTTGTATGACACAAGCCGACACAGTCGGCGGCGCATTTACAACAATGAAAATGCGATTAATCGGCACATTATTAGGCGCCATGTGGTCGTACATTATCTATTTAATTGTTCATGATGATCTCTTTCAAACATTTTTAATGTTAATTCCTTGGATATTTCTATTTTCCTATTTAAGATTGTATCCGAAATGGGGATATACGGCAGCTGTTGCGTCGTTTACGCCGATCTTAGTTAATCTCGGTCGTTTACCATTTGGTGATACGATACCTGGTGGCAATTATGCTCTACTCAGAATCGAAGAAAATCTTGTTGGAATTCTAATTGCAGCTGTTTTAACTCTCGTGATCTTTCCTGTTTATGCGATTGATCTATTAAAAGAAAATATTCAAAGTAAAATAACAAAGAAAAGATCGAAGAAAGAGAGAGAGATTTCTCAATGTGTTTTCTTATACTTAATAGAGAGTCTTGAATGTTGTCATGAAAGTGTTCGATCAATGAACGAAGTTTATGATGAATTATTTTGTCATAAACATTTGTCAATTTGTTTGAATAATGACAATGAAATCAAATCATTTCTTGATAAACAACGAGCGAAATTTCAACAATTAATTACTTGTCAACGGTTATTCGTTGTTAATGCGTCGATTGAACCGACATTCTTCTGGTTTAAAAATGATTTTTCCTCGAATCGATACGATAAAATCGTTCAACAACAAATTGATATCTTTCGAATCTTACACAATATCGATTGTGCTCTCATTCGTTTGAGTCAATGTTCAATAAAAACAGAAGATCAATTACAATTATTAATTCAAATTCCAACAGCAACAACAAATGAGCAACCTGATCTTGCGAATATTCATAAAGAATTATTTGATTTAAGTCAACAAATTAACTCTTGTTTAGATCTTTGGATAAATTATTTTCAATTGACTCAAACGCGTTGTTTTCAATTAACAAATGGATTTCGACCACATCGAACTGAACTCAACGAAAATGATCTTTATCAACATGAGAAATATCTGAGTCAATTAAATCAAACGATCTATCGACTAACGAATCAACATCAACTAACAATTCGATTGTTGTTTAATTATTATTTTCATAAATCAAATCGAATCAACGAACAAATCGATTTGATTCTCATTTGTTTATCAACAATCTATTTTTCATTTACTCAATTGGCAAATGCATCGTTAGCTTTAGGCACAACGATTCATGAAGTTTGCGAGCTTGAAACAACGAATTTATATCGAGTATTTTAATTTTCATAACGAATAAATCTTATCGATATTCATCAGTAGTGTCGAATTTGAAACTTGAATTCAAATTAGTATCATCTAATTTGAAGTTTTCAAGTTCAAATTCAAATTAGTATTATCTATTTTGAAGTTTTCATATGAAAAAGTACCATTTCCGTAGACAATACGCCTCCGTTCACAAAGAGACGCCCTCATCCTAAATCATAATCT
>ERZ778023.2539-NODE-2539-length-21724-cov-53.818958_pt1 | contig 21724 bp, 25 predicted proteins | sample MGYA00375753_ERZ778023 | MGnify/ENA primary metagenome ERZ778023 (study PRJEB29350, sample SAMN05389822) | bioreactor metagenome | isolation source: Ammonium sulfate bioreactor | place: South Africa: University of Cape Town | collected 2014-04-04 ... | reverse complement strand
TTATTGGTTCGTCAGGATTTTTTTTGTCTCATTTTAGATTTCAAATCCATTTTTTAAGCTAATTGGATGTTAAATCTAGGATTTGGTCGGTTCACGTTCTTAGGATCCGAACGGTATCCTAATGTAGGATTTCATCGGTTCACGATCTCAGGATCCGATCGAATCCACTGTCCGATGCATTCCGATAGGATTCCGTCACCAGGAATCCGATCAATACCGATCGGAATCGGTCGGATTCTAGAAATTCCGACGTTGGATCCGATTGTTGGATTCAACGACCTGGGTAAGAGAATAGTATCTAAACTTTCAACATAATGAGTGAGGGTGTTGAGGGTGAGTATTGTGCTCCTCAATAATAAAAAAGAAAAAGTGCATGTGTATTCTTTTTTTCTTTTCTTTTTCTTTCGCCTGTTCAATCTTTGTCCCATTGATCTTATAATCCAATTACAATCAAAAGCGGTCGTTTCTAATCATCATCAAAAGAAAGTGTGCACATGAATTCTCCGAATGTCCTTTACATATATTATATTCATTTTTTATCAAGAATTTTCGTTAATCGTTGACATAATATTTCCAATCACAAAAAAAGAGTGAATAAAAGCTGTTTTCATTAGAAAAAAACTTTGAAATACAGCTATGAATTTAATATCCTAAACTGGCAAAAATCCGGTTTTGTCCGGCCGGTTCAATACACGATCGTGAACGATCAGGACGACCTACAACAGCAACTGATGAAAAAGTCGATGAGATCAATGAAGTCCTGCCCGTTAGTCCAATTAATACAGTCCGCAATATTGCTCGTGAAGTTAACATGTCAAAATCAGTGGTGCATCGAACGATGCGTGAAGTTTGGGATTTAAACCATATAAGATGCAACTAACGCAACAATTATACGATGAAGACAAAGACTTGCGTGTGGAAATGGCTGAATTGTTATTACCAATCGTTACTGACCGCAACAATGATGATCTAATCTTTTTCTCAGATGAAGCTACGTTCCATCTTTCCGGCGTAGTTAATAAGCACAATTGTCGTATTTGGAGTGAAGATAATCCTTTTATGACCGTAGAAGTTGCATTGAATTCACCTAAGATCATCGTATGGTGTGCCATGTCGTCAAACGAAATTGTTGGACCTTTTTTCTTTGAAGAATTAACAGTTAATCAAGAGAATTATCTCGATATGCTCGAAAGTTTCTTTTATCCATATTTACAGAGAAGAAAAATTACAAAGAAAATTATTTTCCAAGAAGATGGCGCTTCTGCGCATTTTGCGAAGTCAATTCGTTCTTGGTTAAACGAGAAATTCGATAACCGCTGGATAGGAAGAGGAGGATCAATCTCTTGGGCTCCAAGGTCGCCTGATATGACTCCTTTGGATTTTTTTCTTGAGGCTAAGTTTTTGTATTTCAGTTGAAGGTGACACTTTTGAACAGCACTTTTCAAATTTTTTCTTATGAAGAAAAACTTCATGTTTCGGTCTATCTTTTGAAAAAAAAGTTGGTTTTGTCATATATAACAGTGGAGAAAATCAAAAAAACTTATCGGGACAGGACTTTTGGGACACCCGGTACAAGCAGATCGAGAGGAAAATTACAAATGAACGTAAGAGCCATTGTAGCTGCAAGAAATAAAAGCCAACTCAAAGTACATTCTATTATTATAGTACAACAATTTCCTGTTATTTCAAATTTTTATGCATTTTCAATAGAAATATCCTTATCGATTTCGCGAGAAAATCGTTAAACGTCGTTTTGTTGGTGAAGATAAAGAAAAACCAAGAACATCTGTCTTCAAAAGGTATCTATCTTATTATTTTTATTAATGCATGTAAAGAAAATTAAATTAAACAAAAATCTATATGTAATCCTGTGACAATAGCTCGAAATAGAATGTTTTGAATTAATTAGTTTTTTCTTTTTCATCCAACATGAGAATCGATGAGAAATCATCGACACGTATCATTCGTTCGAGATCATACGCGCCAAATCGTAGATATGGATTGATTACCTGCATTCGATTTCCACTTCGAAATACTTTAGTAACTAAATATTGACCTTCATTTGGAGGAAAAGCATAGATAAACATTCGTTCACAATCATGATTTTCATCTTCAACGATTAGACGAATTGAAGGAGTCCAAAAGCGAGTTTCTTCAATAATTGTTAAAGTGATTACATAATCACTGTAAACATGATCCTTTTGTGAAACCATTTCTTTTAATGAAATTGGTTTCAATCCAACTAATGATTTGGCAATCGACTGTTTCAGCAAAGGTGCATGAGTCTTTGACACAATGATATCTTTTGAAAATTCACTCATTCGCGAACGATTATTCTCTGATTCACGATGTTTTGTAATAAGCCTAACACGATAAGGATCTGGCTCTGTTTTTAACCGACGAAGTTCTAGATTGATATTCAGATTTAGTTCTAGAACTGTTTTACTATTGGATTGATAAGGTAAAAAACATGGCATTTGTAACTTTTCTGCTTCGAGTCCTTGTTGATATTTTTGTTTGATAATGTCTGATCGATCTGTTTGAGTAGAACACATGAAATAACAATTAGCCATTGAATAGTATGATTCAGGGACTTTACGATGATCCTTAGGTGCCGAGGAGAGAAAATTTTGATAGGCTTCAATTGCTTGATTCATATCTCTATGTATTAATCGTAATGCAACGGCTCGGAAATACAGAAGTTCGGTATAATTTGGATCTAATTCCAGTCCACAATTAGCTTCGTAAAGTAAATCTTCATATTTCTCGAGAAATCCATTAATGGCTGCAGCATGTTCAAAAAAGTAAATACATTTCGGATATTTTTCTTTGCATTGCTTGAGAAAAAGGAGAGTCGATTCTTTTGAATCCATGTGTGCTATAACGTAACATATTCGAACATCTTCATCTAATTGTGAAGTTCCATCACGAAGTTGTTTAGTGATGCGTTCGAATACTTTGTCTATGATTTCGTTAATTTTCTCACGTATTTTGAAATCAAAATATTGACTGACTATATGTTCAATACGATAACATTGTGAAAGTTCATGTACGAACGTATTTTCTTCGATTTCAGTTAGACTTTCAGTTTTTATCAGTAATTTGAATGCAGTTGACCAATGATCCAAGGCATCACACATGTTCTTGGCTGTTATGGAGCCATCATTGGCAAGTTCAGCTAGTTCATTATAGTACGAAATGATAGACGGTTGGTCGACTGCTCTATAGATGGTTTTGGCTGCATCGAGCGAGTTTAAGATATCAATTTGTTGGTTCAGCATTTGTAGCAAAACAGGTGGAACATTATTCACAAAATCCTGACGAAATTTTGAAAATTTCTCGAATTCATCACGACACATTCGAGCGAATCGATTGCCAGACTCACAAGCTTGTTCATGCCAGCTTTTTGCCATTTTAGAATCATTTTTGCGTACGAATAACTGTGCTAAAGTAAGCATAGCATTCGGATCGCCCATTTTCGCCGATAGATGAAATAATTGCTCAGCCTTTTCAAGGTTCTTCTCGACGCCATTACCCTCCAGATACATTGTTGCTAGATTATTAGCTGACTCCGCACAGTCATTGTCGACTGCACGCTGATACCAATAAGCAGCAAATGGTAAATTTTTTTCTGCGCCAACGCCCTCTGCATATCTGAGACCTAGGGCGTGCTGAGCTTCAGCTACGCCAACATTTGGTAATGGTTTTTCAGCTGCTAATTCAAAAAGTTTTGTTGCCGCAATATGATCTTGCTTCACGCCTAGACCATGATCGGTTAATCGAGCGAAATTGTAGATTCCTTCTGCATTGCCTTGACTTGCAGCTTTATCAAAATATCGTGCAGCTTGTTTATAATCTTGTTCTATACCAATATCACTGTAGGTACAAGGGATTATACCTAAAACAACTGGGAAATATTCATCATTGTTCATGGGATATTCTCTTGGGCTTTTCCTTATAGTAATATATATGTGATGGATTAGTCCCTATCATACACATATATATATACACGCGTGTTTCTGTCTGTTCTTCGTTCTTCTCTCGTTCGTTCTCTTCTTCTTCACCACTTGTTGTTCTACCATATTGTACGTGTGTTTCTCCTGCTTGTTCTTTACAATAAAGGAACTCTCACGGTCATTTACATTGGCGACGAGGTGATTAGATTTTTTTTTTCAAAAAAAAAAAAAAAAAAACACAAGCAAATCGAAGGATTTAATTGGAAATTAACGTGTTAAATATGTCAACTACTGAATCGTCACGACTCGAAAAGTCAACCACCGTTTCTTCTACGTTGACATTGCATGGTTTCGATCCCAGGACAACAAGTTGGGAATCATATCGTGATCGATTATCTTTCTATTTCAAGGCGAACAGAATCAACCAACCTGATGATAAAAAAGCCTTGTTGTTATGGGCAATTGGGGATAATACTTATTCATTATTAGAATCGTTAGTTGCTCCTGCACGACTAACTGATGATGAAGTTTCGTATGACAGTATTCTTACTAAACTGAATCAACATTTTGATTCAACCAAGAATATTATGGCAGCTAGTTTCGCATTTTATTCCTGTTATCAACAACCTGGCCAAAGTTTTCAAGAATGGAAAGGTGAACTTTGTAGTAAACTGAAACACTGTGGTTTCACTTCGTCTTGTTTGGCAAAGTCACCTCAGGATCGAGCACTTCGTGATATGTACGTCATTGGGTTACATGATGTGAAAATTCGGCAAGCTCTTCTCAAAGAAGCAGATCCTGATCTTGAAAAAGCTGAAAAAATCATTCAGACAGCTGAACGTCTTCAAGCTGATCTTAAACAATTCGATAATACTCATAAGCACAACGAATTTCAAGTAGCAAAGGTCCACAACAGCAACAACTACAACAACAAATGGAACCGACAGCATAAACAACGAAACAATAACAAAACGAGCTCGACATCGAAATCATGCGATGGTTGTGGTTCAACTAGTCATACTCGGGTAAATTGCACTTACAAGGAAATTATTTGCAATAATTGTAAACGCAAAGGACATCTTGCACGAGTTTGCAGACAGAAGAAAGAGTCAGTTCAAGTGAAACACATTTCGACTGTCTACCGAGTAGATTCTACTAGTACAGTGGCTAATGCGGTGACTGTGTCGTTACAAGTAAATAATTGTTCAACGGAAATGGAACTGGATACCGGAGCTTTACACACAATTATTGACAAGGCAGCATGGCAGAAAGTTGGTTGTCCTCGAATTCAATCATCGAAATTAAAACTTCGATGTTATGGAGGTACAATGCTGAACATTATGGGAGAATGTTTGGTTAATGTCAAATATGATAATCGCTCGATGCAACTACCAGTAGTTGTTGTCAATGATTCGCGACCATCCTTACTTGGTCTGAATTGGATTCAGCAATTGAAGGTAGATTTAAATCGCATTATTCATGATACAGATATGTGTGTCCATCGAATTTTGGATAATTCGGAAGTTGAACAAGTTATCAACAAACATAAGAATGTTCTTAATACTGAATTAGGACATTGCTCAAAAATCAAAGCACATATTCAACTTAAACCTGATGCTCATCCAAAATTTTTCAAATCTCGAACGATACCTTTTGCATATATGGATGCTATTCGAGATGAAATACAACGAAATTTATCAGCTGGGATTATTGAATCGGTTGACACTTCGGACTGGGCAGCGCCCATCGTACCTGTGAAAAAACCAAATGGAAAGATTCGTATTTGTGGAGATTTTAAAGTTACACTCAACCCCCAGATGTTGGTTGATCAATATCCAATTCCAACAATTGATGAATTACTTGCTCGATTGGATAATGGTGTTAAATTCACAAAACTCGATCTTTCTGATGCGTACCTTCAGATTGAATTAGATGAAGATAGTAAAAAACTGGTCGTAATCAATACACCAGTAGGATTATTCCGTTACAATCGAATGCCGTTTGGCATTGCAAATGCGCCGGCAATTTTCCAGAAAATGATCGATCAAATCATTAGTGGTATTCCAAATACGGTAGCATACTTAGATGACATTTTAATTACAGGAAAAACTACTGCTGATCATTTGGAAACATTAGATGCAGTACTTGGTCGTCTTGCAGATTTTGGACTTACTTGTAATCCATCGAAATGCTCGTTTTTCAAAGATGAAGTAACTTATCTGGGATTTATTATTGATCGACATGGTAAACGACCGGACTCAACTCGAGTTGATGCTATTGTGCGAATGCCGGTCCCACAAAATGTCAAGCAACTGGAAGCATTTATTGGCAAAGTTAATTATTATGGAAATTTTATTGAGAATTTTTCGACAAAATGTAAAGTGTTGAATACTTTACGACAAGCGAACGTGGATTGGCATTGGACTACACAATGTCAACAAGCATTCGAATCTCTACTGAATGAAATATCATCTGCTACTATTTTAGTACACTTTGATCAAAAACTTCCTCTCATTCTCTCGACAGATGCTTCTCAATATGGTATTGGTGCTGTTCTTGCTCATCGATATTCTGATAATTCGGAACGACCAATAGCTCATGCATCTCGAACACTTACCAAAGCTGAACAAAACTACAGTCAAATAGAGAAAGAAGCATTATCAATTGTCTATGGTATTAAAAAATTTCATCAATATTTAGCTGGAAGACGTTTTGAATTAGTTACTGATCATAAACCTTTGCTTACAATCTTTAACCCAACAAAACCACTTCCAGTAACAACATTGAATCGTCTTCATCGTTGGGCGATAGCGTTAATGGGATATAGTTATACAATTAAATATAAATCTACTAAATGTCATAGCAATGCTGATGCATTATCACGATTACCTGCTCCAGATGATCATTCAGTTGTCGATGATGATACGCTAACTGTTAATTTTATTCAAGCTGAATTAGAAGCTAACTGGCCGGTGACTGCTGCTGAAATCGCAACAGCAACTGGACGTGATCCATTACTAGAAGTTGTCCGAAAATTTACTACTACTGAGTGGCCTCAGAAGGTGAATCTGACACAAGAAGGAATACGTTCGTATTTTCATACTCGATATTCTCTTTCGGTAGTAAATGGTTGTCTTTTACGAGACATCCAGGTAGTGATTCCAACATCACTACGACAGAAAGTACTTCGGAAGTTACATGATACACACATGGGTGTTGTTAAAATGAAACACATCGCACGTTGTTACTGCTGGTGGCCTGGTATAAACAAAGATATAGAACAACTGGTACGTGGTTGTACACCGTGTTCACAGATACAACCAATTCCAAAACAAGAATACAAATCTTGGGACGAACCAGCTGATAGTTGGTCTCGAGTGCATATGGATTTTCTTGGACCTATATGGAATTCGAAATGGCTAGTACTAATTGATGCTAAATCTAAATTCCCAATTGTAATTGACATGGGTCATGATACTACTGGAGCTAATCTTATTGATGGTCTTGAAAAAGTTTTCGATTGGTTGGGTCCACCAGCAACATTAGTCTCAGACAATGGTCCCCCATTCAATAGTTATGATCTGGTACAATTTTATAAAAAATATGGAATAAATCATGTTACTGCTGCGCCGTATCATCCAGCCAGTAATGGTATTGCTGAACGATTTGTACGTTCATTCAAAGAAGCATTAACAAAAGAATGGAATTCAGGTGAAACAGACAAAATTAAAACAGTTCGACGAATTCTACGTAACTACCGATGGACGCCTCATACTACTACTGGTAAACGTCCTGTTGATATGGTTTTTCAACATACAATTCGTACTGAACTTGATCTAATGAAACCTGTTGTAACATCGGATACAACAGACAAATCGAAATATTCGACTGGTCAATTTGTGTGGATGGCTAAACAGCAACTGAACAAACGTCCACAATGGGTTCCAGCTATTGTAACAAAAAATGTTGGTAGTATGATGTATATGGTACAAACAACCGACGGTCAACAACATAAGCGTCATCAGAACCAATTACATCATCGATTCTCGTCTAACAATTCATCAATTGACGATCTTAGTCTTCCAGATGAAGTTGTGCCATCGTCTTTAAATGCTGAACCAACTACTACTACACAAGTACAGCAACCACGATATCCACAACGTAATCGTCGACCTCCTGATCGTTTTATTCCGTAGTGCAAATTTTAGAGGGGAAGGTGTAGGTACAAGGGATTATACCTAAAACAACTGGGAAATATTCATCATTGTTCATGGGATATTCTCTTGGGCTTTTCCTTATAGTAATATATATGTGATGGATTAGTCCCTATCATACACATATATATATACACGCGTGTTTCTGTCTGTTCTTCGTTCTTCTCTCGTTCGTTCTCTTCTTCTTCACCACTTGTTGTTCTACCATATTGTACGTGTGTTTCTCCTGCTTGTTCTTTACAATAAAGGAACTCTCACGGTCATTTACAATCACCATGTTCGTACTGATGTCCTTTAAGTACATCAGCTTCGACTGGATCTTTTCGTTCCCTTCGAAGACGATCACTGAGTTTCACGCCTTGGTCTACTTTGGTTTCATTTAAATGTTCAGATAATGTTCTCGGTGTGTATCTTGGATCGAGATATTCGTATCGCGATTGGATACCATATTTCTGTCGGCTGCTATACAATGCGTTTTGGATTTCGGCTCTGCTCGGATCAAGAACTAATGCTCTTTCGAATGAAACAATAGCCTTTTCATGTTCATTTATGGCAGCATAAACTTGACCAACACGAAAATGTCCTTTCCACCATATTAGTCGGAGACGTCGAGCATGTTTTGCATCTTCGAGTGCCTGATATTGCTCATCGTTCGAGTTATTGCACAATGCAAGGCGACTGGCAGATATATTCGAATAGAAAACAGCACGATCAGTATCTGAAACATCGGTCAAACTAATTGCTTGTGTGAAAAATGCGATTGCATCAGAATATTGGTCATTTTTATAAGATTGTGTGCCAAGTGAATTGAGACGTGATGCTTCTTTTACGTTTTCTTCGTTTATAAATTGAGAATGAACATCGAATACACTATCATTATTTTGTTTATTTAATTCATTTCGATCACCACCTAATCCAGCCAAAATATCTATGAGATCAGTCCAAAGTTGATTAAATTCTAGATCATCAATAGATTTAGTTGGATGATGCATTATTCGATTTCTAATCGATCTCAATTCTTCTAACAATTGATCTTCGCGATCAACTTGTTGTTGAGTTAATATTTTCGGACGATCATCATACAAAAGCAGAATTATTAGAGTACTGATATCCCATTTAGTTAAATCTCCATTAGATATCGAAGTCTTTTGCATGGGTGTTAATGTTAAATTAATTTTTTTATTTTTTCCAATGATATTGGCTAAGTAATTCGATCCACATAGTTGTGTGTTATTCCATAGATTTCCAGAATTGAATAAAGAATAACGATTTTTAAATAACGAACGGAGTAGAATCTGTGAATGTTCTAACAGAAGTTCTAATTTAAAATAATTGCGAACTTTATGTGGCACATTCGCCATTTCGAGATTGATAAGTGAAAAAAAGATGAATTACTTCTCAATTTTTTTTCTTTTTTCTTATCTCTATCCATGCTGGCTTCCCACGTCCTCTTTTTCCTCTTTTTTCTTATCTTTATCCATGCTGGCTTCCCACGTCCTCTTTTTCCTCTTTTCCTCTTTTTTACTTGAAAAGTTGTTCTTGACACATTTTTTCTCTCTTTTTCAGGGAAAACTTAAATACTATTGGATATGAGTTCTAACCAAGGACAAGGAAACGATAGCAGTAAGAAAATTTAGAAGAAAACTAAAGAACAGAAAAAAGAAAAAAGAGGAAAAACAGGCGGAGTGGATTGCGCCAGTCCATGTCATTCGAGAATATACAAAAAAAGATTAGTATCGTTTAAATAATTGTATTCGATGATTGCACGCATCGGCTACATAAAGATTGAGTTGTTTATCGAGAGCCATCCAATAAGGACAAAATAATAGAAGTGGATTTGTACCGTATAGACCTGTTATACCGGCTATTGTTCGACCTACAGATTGTCCATTTAAAAAGAATTGAATACGATTATTATCACGATCGGATATGTAGTAATTTCCCATCGGATCAAGTATTATACCCCATGGTCTGTTTAATGTTGTTGAAGTATTTCCACGTGTACCATTTGGACTACCAGCAATGGTATTTGTCCAGTTCGAGTCACCTAGTCTCCATCGTACTACTGCATGTACTTCGGTACTGCTAATCAAAAGACTATTTGTGTATTTATCAAAATAGAGACCTTGAGGTGAACATATTTGTGAAGTGTTCAAACCGCATCCATTGCTTCCAGCAGCAATTGATATACTAACTGATGTTCCGTATGAATATTTCATTATACGATTATACGCACCATCTGCTGCGTAAAGAACATGATTATCTGAATCATAGGCAATAGCTGTTCCCCAAGATAAAGCACCTGCAACTGTGCTTCCTGATAGATTACCTTGAGTAAAAAACTGCACACGTCTATTTGCTGTATCCATGACATACATATTATTATTCGAATCAAATGCCATATGAGTTGGATAGAACAAACCATACGAACCTGATCCCATCGATCCATTTGCTTGGCCAGCTACAGTCACAACTTGTAGTGTTTTCATTAGAATTTTTTGAGTTCGATTATGATAATAATCTGCCACGTACAAATCACCGAATAAATCAAATGCAATACCATATGGAAGGCTTAATTTTTCAGAAAATGAAATATTTGTACCCGTTTTCCCTAGGATTGTTATTCCAGTGGAATTCCATCGAAGTTCAGGGGAATATTTACTGATTATTGTTGTTGATGATGATCCTTTGCTAGGTCGAATTAGCAATCCCATTGTAATAGCAGCTATGATTGCAATTACTGAAATGAGAACAATAACAACAAACCTACCATATTTACTGCGCACTTGATTCTTTTTTTTATATTGACGATGATGATCGTATGTAACACTTTTTTTATTTGATAGACAAGAGTTTGTGTAATTCTGTTTGTGAACTGTTCTTGAACTAATTGTATGTGAACTACTGTTGGTTCTTGGTCGAATTTTGACATGAATAATGATGTTAGATGATGATTTCCTTGTTCTCCATCGACTTGATCGCTATAGAAAAAAACTAATCAATCGAAATTCACCTTAAGACTATTTTTATCTTGCTTACCATTTTTTACAATTTCGAAACTATGAATGATTCAAATCAACCAAAAAAAAAGAATTCTTTTGTGTCTAGACAAATCTCGTGTTTCTTTTTCACTGAAACATATTTGAATATATAAACCACCGGGTTTAATTAAATATTCGAGATTTTTCATATATTTTTGTCGATCTTCATTTGAGAACGAATGCTGAGGCAGATTTTGTGCTGAAACATCTTTGAGAAAATCGATCACTCGAAAATCAATTTCAACATTCGCTTTGCTCCTAGCAACTTCGATTGCTCTTGGCACCTAAACAAGCAATGTCTAATAACTAAACATCGAATCAGAAAAAGATTCATTTACCAAATCAATAGCAGTGAAAGCCTTGAAAATATCCTTCTTCAACAAGTTTCATAATCGTTGGCTGTGGTCGATGGAGTTCCCATGGACTATCGCCAGCGCCTGATAATTGAAAATAACGTTCCTGTGGGGGTGCTTTGTCTATCTCGGGCATGTTGAAAAAAGAAAACGAGCAAATGAATCGTATTTTTTGTTTTATTATCACGATTTGGTATTTAAGCGTACATCGAGAAAAAGAACAGAACAGAAAAAGCATTTATGCAGTTTCATTGACGTAGATAAATCGTTGAATAACGGGACGTTTCCTTTTTTTGGCATTTTTTTCTCGTCGAAGTTTCTCACGTTCGTCGGCGACTGGATCGATACCGAAACAGTATTTCAGAATGTCCATAATCACGACAAATGTTGCGACGGTTATCATAGCAAGAATTGCAATGAAACTGAATGATTTGGAAACAATTCGAAGGATTTTAATTCTTTTCTCAGTGATTTCACAATGTCGACCTGAGTAACTACCTTGAAGACATTCGCATGTGTAATTCAGCAATGATGGAAAGCAAACACCGCGATTTTGACAGGGTGAACTAGCGCAGAGATTGATTTTTAGTTCACAATGTGTACCTTGCCATCCGCCTGCACATGTACAATTAAAATCTGTTGATGAGATTTTCTGACATCGACCACCATTCCAACAAGTATTTTCTTTGCATACTCGATGATCATTTTCGCAATGTTTACCATCGAACTCGAGTGGACATGAACAATTGTAACCGACATCAGTATTCAAATCGTGGCAGGTACCATTGTTTTGACAGGGTTGACTCATGTTACACCTTGTCTTCGAAAAACTGCAGTTTATACCGAAGCGTTTCGGATCTTGACAAGTAAATTCAAATAAACAAGAGATCGTTTTATTGACTAGAATAAAAATATAAAGATCATGCGTGATATGTTATCATAGGATACCGTAGAGATTTGTCATTTGAGGAAATTTTTGAATTTCTTTGTTTATCGTGTCAAATACAAACATGTTACCAACATCATCAAACCAGAAGATTTTCGGATTTTTCAATTGATTAACTCGTGAACATCCGGCAACACATCGAATACCATTGATTGTTGACATAACGATTCGATGATTGGCATGATCAGCAATTAATAAGTTCCCATTTTTATCGACAACAATTCCAGTTGGAAAATTAAGTCCATTACTTACAATCGTTGTTCCACTCTTCTGTTGTGGTAGAAACAATTGAATTCGATTGTTTCCACTATCTGCGACGTATAAATTCAATTTTTCGTCAACGAAAATACCAGTCGGTTGGTTAAGTAGATTTGATGTTGATCCACGTGTTCCATTTCCTATTTCCATCTTTTCCTTACTGTCACGTATATTTATTTTAACTACTTGATGTTTATCTCCCAATGAACAATAAAATTTATCATTGATGTCAATAAACATGTTTGTACAGTGATTGATCAAAGGGAACATTTCAACACACGGATCTGCACCTGTTGACCAATTTTGAACGAGTTTATCAAAGCTGGTATTCTCGAAGTAAATACTACCATTAGTTCGAACGAAAAAAATATTGGAATTAATCGATCTAACCGAAACAGATAATTTATTGAAATTCAGAAAAGTTTTGTAGATAGTTTTCGAAGTATTGACTGATATGCCAACAATTCTAACTCTGTCTGCTTCAATACGGGGAAGTTTTGTAGCTTGAGGGTTCCAAATCGCGCAAGTATCAAATGCTGGTTGATCATACGGAATAGCTAAATGAAATTATGTGCAAAAGTCGACGATTAATAAATTTTTGACAGATGTTTATCTTACCAATGGTGATTTGTTGTTTTTCTGCATCACTCATTCGATTGTCATCTACGTATGTAAAGAGAAGGAATATAATTAAGCACAAATGAATGTATTACATTGAATGTCGACACGAATGTTATCCGCACTAGCATCATTGAGATTTCCGTCACGCCATATCATTTGAACACTAACAGTCATCGATCGACTATCACCAGGCACGACACCGATTTCTGTACGAAAAACAAGTCCATTTGTGTTATTTCGAGCGTTTGAATAAACAGGACCGATTTGTATTTTATTCCCAACGTTTTTTGAATTATAATTTTTAAAAACAACTGACACGATACTATGATCATCCTCTTGACCATATCCACCTAACCATCCTGACAGATTAAATACAGCATGTTTACTATCAATTAGATTTGCATAACTCGTTAAATCTATTGTTTGATACATCGATGTGTTGTGATCTGTGTTTCCAAAAAAATAGCAATTACCACGATCTCTTCAATATTTTATTAATAATTATCGAGTAAAATGAAAAAAACATAGGTGTATGATTTTACTTTGGTCTTGGGGTGGTGCATGTCTGTAGTGTATAGTATGACGTGTTGTATGCTATCTGTATGATAGATCCGCTACAATTCCAGTTTTTTGGACACTTTCCCGTATCACAATTTCCATTCGGCATTTCACTATCACCATTTTTAACCAAATTTTCACCACATCCTAGAATAGTCAATAAACAATGTACATTTTCAGGAATAATGAGATATAAATGGAATCCTAGAACACTATCTACACAATAGTAGCTCCTCAGAACTTACTTAAAGCTTCACTTCGGATTAATAAAACAACTACTAACAGTAGTAAATAAACTTTCGAAAATAACATTTTGGAATAAAAATAGATCCTAAATGTGCATTGATCTAAATCTTTGCAATCAAAACAATAAAATATAAATGCGGAAAAAAATCATACACAATGTTTTTATTTGTCTTTTTCTATTATCGATGAAAGAAAATATGGGCATGAACGCAAATACATATAGTATCAATTATCAACCTAAAATCATGAATGTTAATTGTGATTCAATATTTGTTGAAATCTGATGAATTCAAAGTTTTATCTGCAACTATTCGAATTTAATTCAAATCATAAGAATGATATTCAACGAGTATCATCAATGATTGAGTAGTCAGCGGTCTCGAAGTTCAGTTATGAGCGCGCATTTATACTTTTATGTTTTCTAGCTCTGAAATATGATTTCGGTTGTTTCGAGAAAAAAATTTATGATACTCGTACTGAGTTATGAATAAAATGAATACTTTACTTATTACAAGTTTAATTATATTCTTGTGCTGTACTGCAACATTAATCAACGTTTAGCAGATATTTGCGTTCCTGTTGTCTGAGAAATGGTTGCAAACCAACAAGCCAAGATCCATTTAATCTCGACGGCTGTACCACTGACAGTTGTGTGGGTGAATGCCGTAGAAGATATCCAGGAGCATGTCGAGCTGAAGGACAACCCGATGTTAGCATTGGGATTTGTGCATCAAGTGGTGGTAATAGATTCGCTTCCCAAAGCAAAACAAATATGATTTTCTGAATAGAAATAAACGTTTATTCTAGCTCAACGTGAATGATATAGAAAAAGAAAATATTAAATCGAAATAATTCTGTTGATCCATTTATGAATATGTTGATTCACTGAATGAGGATCTTCTTCCATAACCCAATGTCCAGTATTTAAAGGAACTATTTCTAAATCTTGTATATATGGACTAGTCGTTTGGTAAGCCTCGATAAAACTAACAGGATCTCTCGTTCCTCCTAAATATAAAAAAGGTTTCAGGATAATTGGATCAAGATCTTTTTCATCATTCCAATCGTTATTTGCAATGAATGTTTTATACCAATTTAATTTCGATTGCATTCCTTCGCTGAGATATTGTTTAACAATAGCATAATCATTATCTGTCAAATAAGAAGCTCTGCTCGTTCTGTTCTTATTGATTAACCAATCTCGCAATTTTCCAAGAAGAACAAAATTCGTTCTCCATACTGTTGTATCATTTGGAAAGAGAATATCGATGAAACTATCAACATTGTCTTCAATGATCTTTGCTGCATCATTTGCTTCAAAAAATTTCCAATAACCAAGAGCTTCGTATCCGAGAAATGCCTTTGTACTTTCAATGGCAAGATCAAGATCAAAAAGCGAAGGTTGATCGTATCCGACGCTAATCAGAGTCACACCCAATGTTCGTTCGGGATAGTACAAAGCAAATCGACTGGCTAATCGAGTTCCCCAATCGTGTGCAATCACAATCACTTTGTCGATCTCCAATTTGTCCAACAGAGTAATCAGATGTTTAACCATAACCCATTAGATTTGGTGCTAAACAATCATAATCTTTGTTGGAAAAATATTCAATTTGATGACGCCAACTGTAGTATGACGATGGAAAACCATGTAAAAATAATATCGTGCCCTTTGAATCATTATTTCCTTTGACATAAACATATTCGTAATTTATTCCAGGAGCTAATTCACTATTGCTCGTATCGTTTAATAATGATTTGCATTCAATTAATTGAAAATGTATGATGAGAATAAAACAACAAAAAATTTTTCGAAACATTTATATCGATTTTGATTAAATGATAAAAATTTGTTGCTTTTATCCTCAATATCAACATGATGTTTAAGTTTCTACGAATATCAATTGAAGTCAAATATATGCATTTCATTTAAAGCTCCTAAAAATAATTAATGCCTCGAATATTCTTTCGGTCTTTTTCAATTTTATAATTAATGTCTTGGAAAATGCTGTACTCTCGACTGGTATAATTAATGAACAGAAAATAAACGAGAGCATCATCAAAGAGCAGTACAAAGACATTTTCCTGGACTTGTTTTAAAAGGCATAGTTGAGTGTGAAAAGTTAAAAGCAGCAGCTTTTTTTATATCTCATTTGTTCTTTTTACTTTTGACGAACAGTCTGACGCCTTTTTTTCTGCAATCATGTCGATTGAAGCAAGTATTAAGGCTTCGCTTATCATTGGTCTATTTTCTCTGATCGCATTATTGGTTTTGATTTATTCATTATCAATCTTATTTATTCCACGTTTTCATAACATACATAATGTTTTCATTATCAACATATATTTTAGTACTTTTTTCACATCCATTTATTACATTATTTTCTACACATCATACTATCTTACATCTCGTAATATCTTTACACCAAAAGGATGTGTTATGTTATTCTATGCGCATAATATTGCAAGTACCGATATACCATTTGCTTTCGTTGCATTTTCTGTTCATCGATTTTGTTCGATTGTTTATCATAATCGACCTTTATTTAAAACAAAAAAATGGACGGCAATCTGTATTGCAATACAATGGATTGTAGTATTGATGCTTTCACTGCCATTTGTTTTGCAAAAAACCAATGTAAGTTGAAAATCCATGAGCACAATTTCTCGATCGATTTTTTGTTAAATCTAGGCTTGTGCTAATGCCGTCTGGTTACGAATTTGTACATTAATTACATCTGTAGTTATACCATCCATTGCCAACATAATTCTCAATGCTCTTATCTTTCACCATGTTCGATCTTCGTCACATCGCGTTCAACCTCAATTACCGAATAATACAATCGTGAATTTAAGTCGACGAGAAATTTCTTTATTAAAACAAATGTTTTTCATGTTCTTTACATTTATTGGCGGATGGTCTCCGACTTATGCCATTGTCATTGTTAGCGAATACGTTCAATTGAATGAATGGATTCGTCCAAGTTTAATCATTTTTAGTGAATTATGTATATTAGGTATCGTCATACATTTATTCATTAATAATCATGAAATCAAAAATTATTTCTTCAACAAAATTCGTCAAGTTTTTCAACATTAAACATTCATTTTGTAATAAAAAATATCTCATATACAAAAGATTCGAATTCACAAATTGCACATTGACTTTGATCTTTTTCTTTGTATATACCATTTTGTACTCATTATGCATCACTGGCAATGTGCCGATTGAAATTATCTATTCAATGAGATTATTATCCGATCAATCTCGAAAAACGTATCTTCAAATTCGTATGTAAATAATTTTATAGCATCATTACGCGCCATCGGATAGAGCATCGCGGGCAGAAACGTGCCCAGGACAATTTTTCTATAAAAAAACATCCAAATTTCTCGTCACTTTCTAATACAGATAATTTTCAACGAGTTACATTATATGGACAAGAGATATCTTGATATGATCGAATTTATGTAATCTATGAGCATATAATCTAATCACAATTGAAATCTGTATAAACATCTCTAATGGAGAGCACTCTCAAATGATAGAAAAACATAATGATTAGGCATTATTGTTAATGTCGTGACTCAAAAATCATGAAATACTCTGTATGTTTTTCTTCCTCTTATGTCATCATTGTGTTCTCTTTTCTATAAAGTACGATTGCGTTCACCTTTTCTTTTCGCTTGCATACCGCAAGTACGATGCGTTCACCTTTTCCTACCTGGCTATATAAACGCGTAAAAAAAGGTAGTACAACTCATTATTTTATATTCTGAAAATTGAAATGTGTAGTCGATTGTCTAATCGTTCATCAATGCCTCAACGTTCTTTAGGTAAAAACGGTCCAAAAGTATCGGCTATTAGTTTTGGTGCAATGGGACTATCGACTGGATACGGTCCAGCTGCATCTGATGAAGATCGATTCAAAGTTTTGGATCGAGCTATTGAACTTGGTAGTACTTTTTTCGACAGTGCCGATATCTACGGTGATAATGAAGATTTATTGGGAAGATATTTCAAAAAATATCCGCAACAACGTGAAAAGGTCAGTTGATATTCCATCGAAAAAGAAAAGTTTATTGTTGATTTGCAGGTATTTCTTGCAACAAAATTTGCAATCGTAATGACTTCCGATATGACAACTGCGACAGTTCGTGGCGATGCACAATATGTGTTCGAAGCATGTGAGAAAAGTTTAAAGCGTCTTGGTGTTGCTTCAATTGATTTGTATCAAGCTCATCGTATTGATAAAAATACTCCGATCGAAGAAACTATAGGCGCATTAAAACAACTTGTTCAAGCAGGAAAAATCAAATATATTGGCTTGTCTGAATGTTCAAGTGATACATTACGACGAGCCTATGCCATTCATCCAATAGCGTCTGTTCAAATTGAATATTCACCGTTTAGTTTGGATATTGAAAGAGATGAAATTGGTCTATTGAAAACATGTCGAGAACTGGGTGTAGCCATTGTTTGTTATTCACCATTAGGTCGTGGTTTACTTACTGGACACATCCGAAGTCCTGATGATTTCGATGCAACTGATTTTCGACGAATATTACCACGATTTACAAAGGAAAATTTTCCGAAAAATCTTCAATTAGTCGATCAATTGGCAACAATAGCTAAGCAAAAAAAATGTACAACAGGTCAATTAGTGTTAGCATGGATTCTTGCTCAAGGTGAAGATTTTATTGTCATACCGGGTACAACAAAAATCAAAAATTTAGAAGAAAATGTTCAAGCTGCACAGGTCACACTGACTAAAGAGGAAATCAAACAAATTCGGTTCGCTTGTGAAACAGCTGATGTTGCTGGTGAACGTTATCCAGAATTTTTGTCGAACGGTTTATATGGTGATTCAGCTCCAAAGAAAAACTGAACATTTTATTTTGACAAATAAAAAGAAAACTTTATTTAAGAAATATGTAAAATTGTTGGCATAAGTGGTGCAATTTCATCGACTGTATTCAATGTCATCATTTCAGTACGAAGAAAATCTTTATATTTAAGCATTTCGATTTGAGTTCGAAACATCACTGTAATCATTTTCGTGAAATATTTACATGTATTCACTTCATTTTGTTTACTAATTAGATAATTCCATAGGATTTCAGTATAATACAATTGAGCTTGATGGACCGAGAGTGAATCGTGAAGCGAAGGTTCATATTCATGCATTGATAAACCTTTTGAAAATAGAAAGATTATCAAAATAAGACATAATAATATGTCATCAGATTGAATAATATCATTCAAATGAATAGTTAAATCTATTATAATCTCGTACATCGAATCTGATCGATTACACAACATATAGATTTGTTGTTTGATTTCTTGTTCATGTTGTTGAGATGATAGAGGTGATTGAGTCAATGATTTACGTCTGAAACGTGATAAGATACTTAACAAAACGAGAATATTATATTTAATCAATGTAAAACGATCGTTGCAATCTAAATTTTCAAAATGATCGATCGAACGATAAAATTTAATCAAACGAAGAGCAATTGCACTATTGAATTGTAAACATTTGATTAAATCAGATAGATCTTGTGATCGAAGACTAACGAGCTCATTGTATTCAGTACAATCATTATCGAAAACAGATAAAAATGCTGATTGAATATTTTGAATAATTAAAAATTCTTCAGGTATCATTGGCTTTAAATATGAAGTTTTAATATTTTGTTTTCGTTGTATTTCTTCTTGACTTTGAAGATATTCTTTCTTCATACCCATAGTTAAACATCGTTTTAATCGACATCGATAACACTTTCGACTGATTTTATGATCAATTACACAGTTTTCCGTATTCATTAGACATTTATATTTTTTCTAAAAACAATATCTAATTCAATTCAATCGTAAGTGTAAGTTAAACTAGACTGACTAGATCTTCATTTCCAATTCGATGAAAGAACGCTTTACATGATGCACATGAAATAGCACCATAATTGTAGCCAATTGCCTTATCACCACAAATGACACAAACTTTGTTTATTGATGATTTCTTTCGCTTTTTTGTCGGATTTTGTTCAGTGATGTCAATAGTTCTTTTATTATTATTATTTTTGTCTGCCAATAAACATTGACGAATGATATCTCCATCAGATGTTATTATAAGCATCGTCGCTTCATTAGTCATTGTCAATGAATACTTGTTTTGAAAAAAAAATTGTTGTTGACAGGAAAGAGTAGTTATTAGTCATTCGTCGATGTGTCGTTCTCTTTTTTCTTTATACTTTTATAGATGGTGCTATTCGCAGAGATAGGCAAGTCAAGTCCAATCAATCCGTTTATTATATATGGTTCACAGTTGACATGAGAATTCGGTTGAGTTTGGAATCTCGATTTAATTAAAATGAGAAAAAAAGAGAGATAAAAACATAATCGTTTATTTCATTGAGATATCACATTAATGACTGAGTCTCCACAATTCAGTTCAATGACGTAATATTCGTTATTTGGAATTTTATAGATATAATAAGCAGTTTATCATACAACAATCTGAATTATATCATGTATGCTAAAGATTATTTTACTAAATTCAGTTGGTTGTAGGTATTAAAATCGAAAAAAGCCGTAAATGTAGCCGAGAATTTACTTGATTGTTTTTTTTCGTATACTTTTTTGATTTCGATTGTAAAATAAGAATAGTTGGCCGCATTTATCTACTATTAAGAGCCGTTCTCGGCATCTACAGATCGAATAGTATTGTTTCGAATATGTTGACAATTAACAATGCTATATCACAAAGCACGAAAAAACACTATGCGACATGATCATAACTTCTGGCAAATTCTTCATAATGATTCAAGTAGTAATTCAATTATCAACGAAAAAGATTTACATGAATCAATAATAAATAAACTAAATGCGAGTAGTATATTCATTATCAATAAGTTGTTGAAGGAAACTAAGAACAAGAGTTTGTTTATTCTTTCTTTATTTAAGATCTATCTTGTCACATTTATATTAATTAATTGAGTAATTGTTTGTTTCATCAAGCGATATCGCAGTTGAAGAGTATTAGATGATATAGCTTTTACTTATGGTGTGATCAACTGCATTATGCATTTTGATAGACGCATAGTAAGGTCTATTGTATGGTTTAATGGCAGTGTTATTAATGACAATATTTTCGTAATGAAGCGTCACTTCTCGAGGGTAGGAAATATTCTGTCAGAAACCAGATAGCTCCGATAATATGTGTTGAGTATTTATTTGAAATAAGGGAACGCATCACTTTCGAATAGATACAAATAAAAAGGTACGTGTACTTGTGGTTGATATGCTACCAGATTGTGTTTCATTTTGTTTAAATATGTGTTTTTTAAAATAGAACTATCATCACTAAAGATAAATATTTTTAGTCAAAAACGGACAAAATTCATTGTCATGAAAAATTAAGATATCTGAGAATAAATTTGAAATCTTTTTTTTATCAAAATGAGCAGCGAGAAAAATCACTTCTATACACGCCAGCAACGACATGTCCATTGAAATATACTACTTGATTTA
>ERZ778023.2531-NODE-2531-length-21761-cov-6.471298_pt1 | contig 21761 bp, 21 predicted proteins | sample MGYA00375753_ERZ778023 | MGnify/ENA primary metagenome ERZ778023 (study PRJEB29350, sample SAMN05389822) | bioreactor metagenome | isolation source: Ammonium sulfate bioreactor | place: South Africa: University of Cape Town | collected 2014-04-04 ... | reverse complement strand
AAGCACCTTCCCCGAGGCGAAAAGGGCGAGGCGGAGTTTGCCACGCGTTTCGGTAGCAAGGGGGGAACGATTGGCATTTACAGCCCGGAACAGTTCAAAATTCTACTGACCAATATTGAGGAACGGTTTTTGCCCTTTTTTGCTTTGGGCGGTTTCGCAGGATTGCGCAGCGTAGAAATCTTCCGCTTGGAGTGGAAGGACATCTGGTTTGATCAGGATGTGATCGAGGTTGGCAAGGATAAGGCCAAAACCGCAACTCGGCGGCTACCGCCAATCTTGCCTGCGCTGAAAGCGTGGCTGCAACCTCACGCAAAATCATCTGGAAAGGTGTTTCCGGGCGTTCGGGACGAAAGGCATTTCACCAAGCTTCTGAAGGCCGCCACGAGCAAGCTGGTGGATGTCGAGGGCAATCCCCTTGTGAAACCCGTTCATAATGGATTGCGGCACTCGTTTTGCTCCTATCGACTGGCCATTACCAAATCCGCCGCTCAAGTCGCCCTGGAAGCGGGAAATTCCCCGAAAATGCTTTTCGAGAATTACCGCGAGTTGGTGACGGAAAAAATGGCGCACGCCTATTTTGGGATTTCCCCAGAGGGGCAGCCCTCGGTTGAGAAACAAGCAGCTTGACGGATATTTCATCAAATGCTGCCGTTTCAACATTCGATGAAATGCCGAAGAAAAATGGAATAGGCTTGCTAATTTCATTTAAAATGCTATTTTCAGCATATGCTGAAATCTGGACGAAATTTGAAATCCGATGAATTCGAGCGCCAAATCGAAGATTCGATACGGAATCTACTCGGTAGGATACCCTTCCTGAAAGCGAAGCCTTTACAGCGCACCGATGTGGTTGGCGAACCGACTTGGTTAACGGATGTGGAGGCGGGGGAAATCTCTTGGCATTTGGTTGTCCACGGTATTCGACAAGGGCAGCCTCGTGGGGTTCGAAACGGCCTGCTTCACTTGCAGCGTTTCGGGAGTCTGGAGAAACCCTGTTACGGAATTTTGGTTGCACCGTTTCTTTCCGAAGAGTCGGCGCGACTTTGTGTCGAGGCGGGAATGGGCTACGCGGATTTGGCCGGGAATGCGCGGCTATCGTTTGGACAAGCCTTTATCGAGCTTCAGGTGGCGGATAATCCGTTTCTGGTGAAAAGGCACTTGCGGTCACTGTTTACGGCCAAAGCGAGCCGGGTACTGCGAGTGTTGCTGACGCCCCCCTTACGGGCGTGGAAGGTTTCGGAATTAGCGGAAGTGTCAGGCGTCAGCCTCGGGCAAGTAAGCAATGTGAGAAAACTATTGCTGGATCGCGAGTGGGCAATGGCCAGTGAAACCGGTTTGCGTTTGAGTAAGCCGGAGGAACTGGCCCGAGCGTGGCAAAGCTCCTACAAAGCCAGCCCACATTCGCGTGAAGCCGCCTACACGCTGCTGCATGGTGAGGCTCTTGAAAACGCGATACGGGCAGCCCTCGCCGAGGCAGGACACGGAGCGCACGCGGTTCTGGCATCCTATTCCGCCGCCCGCTGGTTTGCACCCTATGCCAGACAGGCAACCCAGTTCTTTTATGCCGACAAACACGGAGCGAAAATCTTGAAGCACCATTTGCGATTGCAATCCGTATCGCGGGGAGAAAACGTCGTTATCCTTGAGCCTCGGGAAGACGACGTATTTGCCGGTCGGGTAGAGGCCGCTCCGGGAATCTGGTGCAGCGGATTGGTACAAACATGGCTGGATCTGAGCGTCGGCGGCGAACGGGGTGATGAAGCCGCCGAGCACTTGTTGCAGGAAAAACTGCTGCCGGGCTGGAAGGAGAAAACTACATGAACGAACCGGAAATGGCCCGAGATTACCACGAGCGTGACGTTCGCGCTGCATATGCCGTCCTCATCGAAATTGGCCAGATACTGGGCGCATGGCGTGATAAATTCGTTATCGTGGGTGGAGCTGTGCCGTGGCTTTTGTTACGCGGAGCACGTCCGCAACATATCGGCACCCTCGATATTGACCTCGATTTGAATCCGGATGCATTGAACGATGGCGAATATGCGACTCTCGTCGAGGCTCTGGAAAAAAAGGACTATGAACGTGACAAAGAGGGATTGAAGCCGTTCCAGCTACGCCGCTGGGTGAGAGTGGATGATGGCGATGCGGTAGGAGTCCTGGTGGATTTGCTGATGCCCCGAGGCACCAGGGGCGATCGGAATGAAGAAAAGCTCGTCGAGGGATTGCGGGTGCAGGGAGCGCAGGGTGGCGACGTGGCCCTGACTCATCATGTCGTGCAAAAGCTTGAAGGAGTCATGCCCGATGGCCGAACCAATGAAGTCGAGTTGCTGGTGGCCACCATCCCGGCACTGCTGGTGATGAAAGGATACGCACTTGTTGGACGCGACAAAAAGAAGGATGCCTACGACATCTATTTTTCCGTACGCAACTATAGCGGCGATCCAACGGCACTCATCGCAAAATGTGCCACGCTACTCGACAACGAGGTCGCCCGCAAAGGCTATGAGCATATTGCTGGCAAGTTCCGCCATGCCGAGGATTTCGGACCGAAGACGGTGCGGCTCTTTTTGGAGGAGTCAGCCGCACTTGGAGAAATGACGCCAGACCAAGTACAGACAGATGCCTTCATGCAAGTTTCTGCTCTGCTTCGCGGTCTCGGACTTGGCCAATAGAGTAGCTCCCTGAGCTATCGCAAAACCTCATCCCGGCTGGCGATCCGACTGATCGCAAGCGCGGAAAAAAGTTCCTGCTTCCGGAAGAGTCGATGGCGGCCCAGCTTGTAACTTGGAAGACACCCTTGTCGCACATACTGATAAAGAGAGCGCAAAGGAACGCCCAACCAGCTTGCCGCCGCCTTGGCGTCAATGAATTCAGGCTCCTGTCTGGATGCGAGCGTTTGACCTCCCTCATTCAGGCTTTCGCCCGAAATCGAGTCAGCCGCTTCGTTTTCAGATTCATGACCGAGTTTGCATTCATCCGAAAGCTGGCCGGGAATTGTCGTTTGCATGGATTGCGATGCACCATGAATGAAATTCTGATCTTGCCTGCTCCACCAAGGTGACAACTTCTTCGTTCTCCAATCACCCAGCCATCCATTCCGCCGCCCAAAACCGATGTCCCCTCGGTCCCTAACCCGAGATAAAGAAAGGTGCGCGTGGTGGGGGTGGAAATCGCTGCTGGTATGCCTCGATGAGCAACCACTGAAGCAATTCCCAACCGCTCTGGAGAGGGCGAGGAATGGCCGCACCCGCGCCTTCGGTCAGCGGGATGGTAAAGATTCGAATAAAACCAAGCGCCCATCGAATTCGTTGATCGGCAAAATATCGTTCATTGTTTTTTGACCGTTTCGGCCATTCTTGTTTGAGGCAAAAATAACGAATCAAAGCATCAGTTTCGGAAAAGCAGCTTTCCTCAATGGCCTGCACCTCTGCATCGTTTTTCCAGTCGTCGTCAGGATGGCTCCAATGAATGCGCTCAGGTTTGCTTGCGTATGGCAATGTCTCCCGGCAATTTTCCAACACCCCGTGAAGAGCGCGCCAAAATTTCAGATGTTTGTCCTCTTCGTCCATGAGGCTATTTTAGTAGTGGTGTCGTTTCCAACGAAATGGAAGCAGCAGCAAACGCCAGAATATCAAAAAAAACAGAGCGACATCCACTACTCAGAATCGCCTTCTTTTTTCCCTACCGGTACAACATCAATCTTCAGAGCAACATCGATCACCCCGAACAGGAAAACGTAGGCCCCCTAAACAATAAGCCTATCCTTCTCGGCAGCGCGGACATCTACCATAAAGGCTGCAAAGGCCGGAAACCGGCCCGACCAATCGCGTACCTTTTGAATCAAAACTCTGAGAGGAGTGGGGTAAAAAGTTCTAGCCGCAGCCACCAGAACTTCAGGTCTCAGACCTTGGAAATAGGGCTTTAGGGGAAGATCCTCTTTGCGAACCTCAAAAATGTTGGCGAGGAAAACGGCAGAAAGTTCGAGTCCCCGAAAAGTAAGGGACAAGTCTCCGTCAATATCCTGATTCGGATCTGGGACATGACACAAGATTGTCGCTTCAAACGCTGGATAGTTCGCGGAAGAATTATAACATTCACCGGAATAGTCCGAGTCATGATCGAACAGCCGCCTCCGACCGAGGGTCTGAAGAGCGACCAGATAGTCCTCTTTGGTCAGGGTTTCCAAAGCTTGGAGAAATGAGGGAGAGCGATCCATATCGCGCAAGCTAAACGGCAAGGCGATGGAATGAAAAACATCTTCAGGCCGGACAATCCGGCCCAAACTGGCTGGCAACGATGAGGAAAGCGTCCGGCGAAGGCCGGGAAGCGCCCTCATGGTTGCCCGGAATGTTCCCGGTGAACGGAAAAGCCGCAGACAACGGTACGGGTCCTCCCCGTTCGGTTGCCTGCGGCGTCCTTTTCCCGAAAGTCGGATTAGAACGGCCTGTGGCCGAACCACCAGAAAGCAAAAATTGCCAGAGCAAAGCCAAAAGCGACGCATCCTGCGTACCATGCAAAGGAGACGGCGGGCAGTCCGCAGCCGGTGAGTTGCCTCGTGCAATCTTCCATCGTCTGCACGCTGGTCTCCAGTTTATCGGCCGCCCGTTCGGCAAAACGACCGAGATCGGCCATTTCTTCGCGGGTGGTGACGACCGTTCGCAGCAGCCCCTCAATGGGCAGACTTTGAATGGCTTCGTCGATGCGCTCGGTGGTCTTCTCCACAATGTCGTCCACCGGGAACCGATTTACGATGTCGTCACCGGCTGAACTCAGCCGGTCGGTCGCCCGCTGAATGGTCAGCGTGAGTCCTTGTAAGAGCCGGAGGCGGTCGTTGAGAAACTCAAACGAACTGGTTTGCTGGAGGTCAGCCATTCGGCCCGCCTCAACGATTTGCCCGGAAATCTTCTGGTAGAACGTGCCCCAGAGGCCGAGAGCCAGCATCAGTTCCAGAACCGGATCGTTCGGGTTTGTGATGTGCAGGCGAGCCAGAGCCTCCCGGAGTTTCAGTTGAACCTCGACCGGATAGGGAACGAGAAGTTCTTCGAGGACAGGAGGGATATCGCTCATGGCAGGAGTCGGGTTTTGACTTTCTCGAATTCCGCAAAAACCACCTGTTGGTATTTGCGAAGGCGGCTGCGGGTCATGAACTTGGTCAGTTCGCTGACCGGATCGGAAACCTCCAGTGCAGCGCCCACCCGAAGATCGTTCAATTCGAGTTTCTGGTGAACCCAATCGTCCAGCTTGGGCAGCGTGATTTCGGCGAGGTCGAGAGACTTCCGGTATTCCTCGCGAGCCTTGGACTTCGGGTAACTCAGTTCTTCGCCGCGCACCAAATTCTGAGCGATGAGAAAGGCAATGTCCTTTTGATGGGCGAGAACGTCTTTCGCCCAGAAGCCGATATTGGCCACGCTGTCGGTCGAAGAATCCACCACGCCAATGGCAGAAAAGCGCACCCCGTGCTCGTCACGGAGTGCATTGAAATCCACCTGCCTCCACCACGGTTCGATCCGATCGGTGGAAGCAGCCCGCATGTCGATGAGGGTGAGCGCAGTCTCCGAATCGACAATCTTTTCCAGCATGGAGTCGAGATCCCGCTGGCTGGAAACCTCGATAAATTCCGCGTCGGAATAGAAGCGCGAAAGCGTGTTGTTTTCATTGTCCAAGTCGATGGCGCGGAACGGAATCTTCAATGACCGATACCAATCGATGAGAAGAGAGATGAGCCAGCTCTTGCCGACGCCTCCTTTGCCGCCGATGGAGAAGACTACGAGTTTGCGGGATTTGGATTTGTTCATGATGTTTTAGTGGTTGATTCGCCGCGCGAGACGTGGCGGAAGGTTTGACGGGGACTTTGCCGGAAGATCGGAAGAAGGTTGCTCCGGCCTTGGAACGGCTTTGACTTTTCGGGGACGGCCTTTCTGGCGTTTACCATGCAAGCGGAGATACCGGCGCAATGTTGCTTCGCTGACAGAAATTCCGCTCCCTTTCAGTGAAGCCGTGAGTGCCGCCAGCGAGACGCCACTTTGACGAGCCTGGAGAAGGGCCGGTTGCACCCTGTCGAGTAGACGTGTGACAGAGTTTCGACGCGTACGAGGTTCGTCGGATGACAGCTTGAGGAGCGTTTGAGTAACGGTCTGAAAGTCGATAGAATGTTCGAGCGCCGCAATGTCGAGTTTCGTTCTCATAACGAAGCGATGACAGCACACCGCCTATGGCCTGCTGCTCCGACGACGGAACAAACGGATCCGTTCGTGACGGATCAGTAGGCGGTTGAATGCGCGGAGCCCAGACTCAAGGCATGTGCGCCTAATGACGGATCCTTCCTCGATGGAGGGACGTAGTAGTCTTTAACGGCATGGCTGTCTCATGACGGGCAATGCCTTCGTATTGACGGACGCCCGTCCGAACCATGACCTACCCGGTGACACTATTCACGATGGTCCGGTTGTGGCCTGATTTTCCTTATTTTATAAGGGGCTGGTGTCTATCCTCATTCTGATCCGGCTTCGGATCATCGGAATGTCAAATCCAGCTAGTCTGGAGGCATGTTTACAGCCAGTGCGATGAAGAACAAGGCGACTGCCCAGGTCTATTTCGACGAGCATCTGTCGCATAATGATTATTACACCGAGGGTGAGGTACAGCCGGGATACTGGATTGGAGAAGGCGCGGATCGCCTCGGTTTGCAGGAAGGCTCTCCTGTGGATCAATCTGCCTTCCTGAGCCTGTGCGATGGGCAACATCCAGAGACAGGTGAACGATTGACCCTGCGCCAAAATGCGATGGGGAATCGCCGCATCTTTTTCGACTTCACCTGCTCGGCCCCGAAGTCGGTTTCGGTGATGGCCGTCACCATGAATGACACTCGGTTGGTGGAAGCGCATCAGGCGGCGTCTCGCCTCGCGCTCAAGGAACTCGAACGGTTCGCGGCCACCCGTATTCGGGTGAAAGGAGCGGATGCGGATCGTCCGACAGGCAATGTGGTTGGCGCGGAATTCCTGCACACTTCCAGTCGGGCTCTAGACCCGCAACTTCATACCCATTTCACGCTGTTCAATGCCACCTACGATCCAAAGGAGAATCGCTGGAAGGCGCTTCAACCCGGTGATCTCTTCGCGGTGACCAAGTATGGCACGGAAGTTTACCGCAATGAACTCTGCCGCCGCGTACTGGAACTGGGCTATGAGGTGGATGGCTTTGAAATCAAAGGCATCTCACCGGAATTGATGCGAAAGTTCTCCAAACGTGCGGTAGAGCGGGACTCGGTCATCGCGCAAATGGAGGATCGTCTGGGGCGCAAGCTCTCCAACAATGAGGTTTCGTTGGCGGTCCATAAAAGCCGCTCACAAAAGGTGAAGGGGATTTCCTCGGCGGAAGTCCGTCAGCGCCAACGGGACCAGATGGCGCCTTCGGAAATCGAAACTCTGAAAAGCCTTCGTCAAAACGCCGATGGTTCGCCGATTGTCTCTCGGATCGAGCCATCCGCCGCGCTCGACTACGCAAAAGCGCATGTTTTCGAACGGGCTTCCGTTGTCCCTGAAACGGAAATCTTGCGGCACGCCCTTATTCACGGTCGCGGACAAGTCGATCTGGAAAATCTCAAAAGCCAGGTGGCGGCAGATAGGGATTTTCTCCGGGTAGGAAATGAAATCTCCACGCGAGAAATCCTCACTGCGGAGATGTTTCTGATTGAAAAGCTCAACGATGGGCAGAGCGCGTTCGCTCCCCTGGCTCCCGGCTACCAGCCTGCGAATCCCGCCATGGGTGAGGATCAGAAAAAAGCCATTGCCCATGTCTTGGGAAGCCCGGACCAGTTTACCGGATTCCGGGGACTGGCCGGGGCGGGAAAGACCACGGCGCTCAAGGAAGTTGATCTGGCCCTTCAGGATGTCCCTCGCGTGTTTTGCGCTCCCACGGCTGCGGCCACGGAAGTTTTGCGTAAGGATGGGTTTGAAGCGGTCACCCTCAAGGCGCTTTTGGTCGATCCCAAACAGAAACAAAAACTCCATCGGGGAGCTGTCATCGTGTTGGATGAAGCCGGGTTGGTCGGCCTCTCTGACATGCGGGATTTATTCGGCCTGGCAGCAGAAAAAGGCGCGAGAATCATTTTGTCTGGTGATACCGGCCAGCACGCCGGCGTGGCTCGCGGTGACGCCCTGCGGTTGCTGGAAGACCATTCGCTTTATTGTTACGGCCAGCTTGACCGGATTCGTCGGCAGCAACGTTCCGATTATCGGGAAACGGTGGAATTGGCGGCGCGGCACCGTCCGCAGGAAGCCTACGACAAGCTGGATGCCCTCGGTTGGGTGGAAGAACCGGAACAAATCTACGAAGCCGCCGCGACAGCCTATCTGAACGCGAGGGAGAACGGGCGCTCGGCGCTTCTCGTCGCTCCAACCTGGAGTGAAATCGAGTCCGTGACGGAATCTGTCCGGCGCAAGCTGAAGGCCGGTGGTGCCATCAGCGGAAGCGAGGAACAAATTTCGGTCTTTGACTCGTCCGGCTGGACCCAAGCCCAGAAAACCCATGTCGATCAATACCGTGTCGGTCAGTGCATCCTTTTTCAAAAACGCACCGGTTCGTTTCTGCTCAACGAGCGGGTGGAAGTCATGGATGTGCAGCCCAATGGCCTGCGGGTGCGTAGCGAAGATGGGAAGGAACGCACCTTTCGCCCTAGGTCGGGAGATTCGTTCGATGTCGGAGAACGCCGGGAAATCGCCCTCGCTCCCGGCGATCAGATTCTTCTCCAAGCCAACCGAAAATTAAACCGGTCCAGCGGAACGCTGGCGCTGGTTAATGGACAGATTGCCACGGTTAAAGCTGTGAAAGAGGGGCAAGTGACTCTCACCGATGGGCGAATTCTGCCCTCGGACTACCGCCAGTTTACCCACGGCTACTGCGTCACGTCGCATGCCGCCCAGGCTCGCACGGTGGATTCGGTTTTCCTCGTGGCTTCATCTCGTTCGGCTCCGGCCATCCATCGGGAACAGTTTTATGTGTCCATTTCACGGGGACGACAGAACTGCCGGATCTTTACCGATGACAAGATGCTCCTGCGGGATCGTATCACCCGCTCGACCCAAAGGCAGTCGGCGCTCGATCTGCTAAAGAAGGAACTGGCCGCTTTGGGGCTCACTCCTCCGCGAGAGGAAAAGACCGTCCCGCCCTCGGAACAATCCTCCCGCCTGCGTCCATTACGCTCCGCCCCGATGCTTTCTCCAAACTACTTTATCGAGGCTGCCAAACGAGCCTTCCGCCAGTGGGTCAGTCGGATACAGAAGACGCGTCAATCACCTGCAGCGCAGGCTGCGGCACAGCATGAGACAAATTCCCAAGTGATTCGGCCCGGTGGTCCCTCCCTCTAAAATTCCATGCGCGAAAAACTTTCCCTCTCCATTTATAGGTCGGAGCAAAACCCGCTGGCGATGGAATTTCATTGCCGGGATGGCCGTGTGTTTGGGTTGCCCTACAATCACCTTTTGAGCTTCCTGCATGAAGCCAATCCGGACGCGGAATTGCAGCCCAACGCGCCAGCGGAGCGAATCCTGCTCTCGTTTGCCACGCATGAGGTGGTTCTGCTGGGATGGTCGCTGAAGGGCATTGTGCCGCTCCTTTGCGTGGGCCAACTGGCTTCGGTTCATGTGGCCGATATCCGGTATCTGGCGACGGCCGAAAACGCGCCGTTTGTTCGTGACATGAGCATTCACCCTGTTTCTTCAAAATGAATCCGTTCCCGGAAAAAATTCTCGTTCCGACCACGGCCAATCGCATTCCATGGACAGAGAACGCACAAGCCATCATGTCCAGATTGCTCGACTTCCAAATCAATGCCTCCGCGTTTCTGATGGATGCTGGGCAACTGGACGATTTGAAGGCGGAAGCTTGCGAAAATCATTTCGACCGTGCCTTCGATGATCTGTTTTATCAGATTCCCAAGGAACTATGGTGGGAGGTCTTCCCGGTCAAAGTAGAGCTTGAAGAAACTCCCGAAACGGCCCCTGTTTCTGGTGGTCGCACCGCTGCGCCTCGGGTTACACTTTGAACCGGTTGCGATATTTTGTCCGGTTTATGAGTTCCTCCAATCCCAAAAATGTTCTCGGCCCGATTTTTCGCCAACTTCGGGAAAAGCAGGGTTTGAGCCATCTTGAGGTGGCGCAGCGCTATGCCCAAAACGGTTTCGAGTGTTCGGAAGATCGGATCATTCGGATCGAGAATCAGGACGAACCCATCAAGGATTACGAAATTTTGATTTTCGAACGCATTGTCGGAGCATCCGAAATCACACAATTCTTCAGTCGAGAACTCGAAGCACGGTTTGGTAAGAAGGAAACTTGGCAGCCGCTTTAGTAGCGGGAGTTCAGTCTGGCCGAGAGTTTCTCGAACAGGTTCGGGGCGTGCGGGTCGATCGAAGTCGGGAGCAACTCGCGGTAGGTCACCTCGAAAACGCGCATCAGGAAAAACATCTGGTATTCCCGGACGCAGTGTAAACCGCTTTCCAGTTTGGCTACGGTGCCACGTGAAATATCCCATCCCGCGATCTGCAACTTTGCGGCTAACGTGCCCTGGGACCAGTTCTTGTTTACCCGCAGTTTGCGAATCTGCGGCCCGACGATGTTGTTGACTAACCTCTTCATAAGTTGAGGCCAATCTGCCGGGTTTCAGGAGAAGATCATTTCAGGGGGGAGCCAGATGGCAAAGCATGTGATAAGCCTGGCTATCCGGCGGGTTCGTCACATTCACCGAAAATGACGCAACGCCCGCCGCAACTTGGAGATGCCTGCCCTACCGACGGAAAATGCGCGGTCATGACCTTCCAGCGTGAAGATCATTTGATCGCGAGATTTTTGATGGAGATGGCGCAGTGCTCCGAGGTTGACCAAGACGAAGCGGTCGGCCCGACAAAAGAGTTCCTTGGGTAGAATTTCCTCCCACGTACTCAAGGCTTGCCGAATATAGTGCTGCGTTCCATCGCTCAAAAAAACCGTGGTATAGTTTTCGTCGGATTCAATCCCAGCGATATTCGCCACATAAACTCGCCGAGCTTGTTTATCCCATTTCAAAATCATGGAATCATCCACGCGATAGGGCAGTTCCTGGGCGCGGGGCGGTTCGCGGTGAATGCGCTCGATGGCATCGGAAAGATGATCCTTGCCCACCGGCTTGAGCAGATAGTCGATTGCGTTGACGGAGAAGGCTCGGACAGCATGTTCGCTAAATCCCGTCACGAAAATAACCGCAGGAACCGGGTTGAGTTTTTCCAACAGGGAAAAACCATCATCTCCGTTGAGGTCGATATCTAGAAAAATCAAGTTCGGATGGAGATCGTCGCACAGGGAGACTGCCTCAGCTATTGAAGCGGCTTCACCGAGCACTTTGACATCGTGACGGCCACCTAAAAGGAAACGCAGGTGATCACGCGCGCTTTCCTCATCTTCCACGATAATGGCTTGAAATACGGTATGGTTCATAGCTTGGCAGGGATGGTGATGCGAACGGTCACCCAACCGTCATCCTCGAGGGTTTCGATACGGTGTTTTCGTCCGTAGAGTCGCTGCAGTCGGCGATGGAGGTTGTCCAGACCAATGCCGCCACTGATTCGATTCGGATCGGGCTTGATCCAGTGACCTGTGTTGTGAACCGCCATGACCAGATAGGAATCCCGTTGGCTTACTTCGATCCGTATGGAAACCGTGGAGCGTTTGAATTGCAGACCATATTTGACGGCGTTCTCCACCAATGGCTGGAGGATGATTCCGGGAACTTTGAGATTTCGAAAGGCTGGATCGACATGGCCGGCAATATCCACCTTGGAACCAAAGAGATTTTCCTCCAGTTTGATGAAGTCTCGTAGCGCATCCCACTCTTCCCCCATGGTCACAAAATCGTCCTTTTGATGGCGGAGAGAATAGTTAAAGTAGTTCGTGAGAGATTGAACCATCCCGGCCGCCCTGGCATGAACCGGTTCAAGTTCGGTGATCACGTGCTGGAGAGCGTTGGTCAGCAGGTGGGGATTCATTTGTGCCCGTAACATGCGGAGATCCCGTTCCGCTTCCTCTCGTTGATTGCGGACCATGAAATAAAGCAGACTCCAACAGGTGAAGAGACCAAAGCGAAAATAGAAGATGCCCAAGGAAACCGAGCCTCCGAAAATGGTCCGGCGTTCGGAGGGAAAGATGTCGCCAACTATCCAAAAGAGCAGGACTTGAGCGAACGCCGAGCACGCAACGCAGAGAGCAACAATTCCACCGAAGTAAAGAATAGCATAGTGATTCCGATAAAATCGCTGGTAGATCGCGCCGAGCCAAAAACTTAGGATAATACTGATACTGTCGTGTGTTCCCAATGATTCCAAGGCCCAAAGAAAATCACCCTCCGCTTTCAGCTTGGCAGGAAAGATAAAAAGCAAAAATATCGGCCACGCTACGAATTGAAATCTTAAAAAATCACCGAACAGCATTCGTAAGCCGCCTCACAAGCGGCCCATCATCCACCCAATGAGGACTGTCAAAAATTCCCAATACAAATATTTTTCCGAAAATTTAGAATATCATTAACATAACGCATGAAATCTTCTTTCATTCCATATGATCGATCGCTTTTATTTCTTATGCAATTACTGACATCATTGCTTCGGACACCTGTCCGATTAGCGCTTCTTTCTTAAGATATCTTTCAAATTCATCTATAGCCAAGACACCCATTCGACGGCATTCCTTTCCAATTGCGCCTGCAATGTGTGGAGTAAGAATAATATTCCGTAAGTCATAGAGAGGAGAGTTCAAAATCGGAGGCTCCGGATGGGTGACATCTAGGAGAGCAAATATGTCGGGGCGGTTCCTGAGAGCTTCGATCATTTCCGGTTCGTTAACGATGGCTCCTCGCGCGGTGTTTATAAAAGTTGCCCCCCTTCGCATTTGCTTGAAATGACGTCCGCGGATCATGCCTTCCGTCTCTGGCAGCCAAGGGGCATGGAGCGATACCACGTCGGCCATCTTGAAAAGGTCGTCTAGGGAGGCTGATTGGACGCCCAGATTGCGAGCTTCTTCTCGGGACAGCAATGGGTCATAAACCATGATTCGCACGTGGAAGGGGCGCAAAAGAGCCACGAGGTGCCGAGCAATCGAGCCCATCGAGATCAGCCCGACGACACTTCCATAAATTCCAGGACAGGAGACCTGTCGGTACCTCCGTCGGACGCGTGTTTCCTCCATCTGTCTCCACATGGATTTCAGGCTGAGGAGTATCTGCCCCAGTGTAAACTCTGCGACCGCTGCGGCGAGGGCCTTGTTGGATGAACTGACGATGATGTTCCGACGCCAGAGCGCTTCCGTAGTGAAACAGCGAACGCTTCCCGCAGCATAAAACACGGCTTTCAAGTTTGGAGCCGCAGCTAGAAAAGTTGCGTCGCACATCGGCATCCCCCAGCCAGAAAGAATGATCTCTGCAGACTCCAATGCTCTTGGGTTTTCGAGAATCGAGGAGGGATCGTAAAAGGGGATAGATTGCGAGGTGAGCCGCTGCAAGCGTCTGCACTCTTCCGTGCCGTAAACATTATTCCAGTGTTCATGGGCAAGAAGAAAAATGGCCTTCGGGATCATGGCGAAATTTCCAGACCCTCAAGAGTTGGAGATAGCCTCATCTGGCAGGGGCGCAATATAGTGGTTGGGGCCTCCTTGCCGCTTCCAATGGCGAATCACCAAGAACATAGGAAATATCGCAATGCCTGCTAATATGGTGGTCCAGAGAAAAGCCAGCCGATAATCATTGTGAAAGGTGTCTATCCATGTTCCGATAAGATAATTTCCCACGATCAGCCCGCCACAGCCGAAAACATTCAGCCCACTGGAAAATTGGCCAAACTTTATCGCGGGAAACAAGAGCATGGCTGTAGCCATGCTCCCTAGCGTCCAGGCCACTATCGGGAGCGTAAACAAGAGAGAGTATATCATGTAGAGATGCCATGTCTGGACGGCAAAGTATCCAAAAAGAGGTAAGAGGGACAAGCCTACGACCGACCCCAAGGTGATCCACAACGGCGAAAAACGATCGCACAGCCAGCCGACGGGAAAGAACACGATCGCGGAGAGAGCGGCCGTCCACGAAAAGATATGGCCCATTCCATCCATTGATATCCCGAGAGACTCCTTCATAAAAAGAGTCGAGAAGCTGTTTGCGCAGGAAGTCGCAGACATGACGAGGAGGTAAGCAAAAAAGAAATGGCGGTAGAGCGGAACCCTCAGGCTGTCTCGGAAGTAGGCGGCGAATGTTCTCAGGAATCCAGTGCGATGTTCTTTGGACTCGAAAGGAGGGTATTCTCCCTCTTTCACCTGTGAGCACATCGAAAGAAAGACGACTAAATAGAAGAGGCCCACTCCGAGACATATTTCTCTGCGATGCGAGAGGAGATGTGGAAAAACAAACCAGAGGAAAAAGACCGAACTGACGGTTCCCACGATGCGGAACCAAGCCAGAAAACGCGCCATAACCGGCAAGGGCACCACGTCTCTGATCAACCAATTATAGGCGTTGACGAGTACCATATTTAAAAAATGGAAGCTCACGACCGTCACGCCAAGAAGGGTGAGTATAAAGGAACCCTGCTCGATCTCCCAAGGCAGACACCACTGAATCCGGTAGAAAAGCCAGCCGCCGATCTCGGGGGTAAATCCGATCAAGATAAGTGATCCGACCACCATGGGAGTCACTACGTAGAGAAATGGAATACGCCGTCCGATTTTGCTGCGAAAGCCGTCGCTCCATTGGCTTATCCCGGGAAGAAAAAGGACATTGACGAGCCCGGCCAAACTTCCAGTCATGACGCCAATCAGTGTGTTTGAGGCGTTGAGTTCCCTGAGGAAGATCGGGATAAACCGGCTGAAAATCGACTCGAAGAAGTAAAAGGCGAAATCTCCCCACAGGAGCCAGAAAGATAAGATGATAAGGTTGCGCTTTGTATAAACTAGAGTTCCGGCCCGATAGTGGCGGTCTTGCATAAGTAAGGGTGCGGTCAAAACTCTAGATGAAGGGCCTTCTGTCGAGGACGAGACGCAGCGGCTTCCGCGTCGTCAGATGACCTGGCAATGCCGTCTGCAATTCCGCCAATGCGCAAAGCGAGCCAAATAGCAGGTGAATGTCATCAAAAGGCACCGGCATGGTATTTATCCGATCCAGCAAAAAGCCACAGAATTGGTCTGCAAAGGATGACAGGATTTGCCGTGCCTCCTCCCCACGATGACTGCACTGCCGAAGCGAACGGGTCAGGCAATAGACCCAGTCGATATCAGAGAAGCTGATTTCCGTTCCCAGCGGAGGCCAAAGGTTTTTGGTCCGGATTTCGAGGCATAAATCAATCAGTCGTGCCGGATATCTTTGGGGACGTCGGGCGTACTCATGGTTGAAGAGGTAATGAAAGGAACCAGCAAGATGATGAAAGAGAGGCTTGCTCTCGGGGGTGAAAAGGCGACCCCTTCTCCAAAGTCCAGTCTGGGGATCGGCCTGCTGCCAAAGCCAGGAAAAATACCGCTCCTCCCATTCGCTGTCTGATTCTTCGCAAAGCACTTTTGCAGCGTAAATGCCTGCTCCCTGATGAGACGCTTCCCAAGGACCTTCTGCCCAGTTCAAGCCATCAAGAAAGTCTTCCAGAGCTCCAGGGGCATCCAGAGTGCGGAGCTCGATGAGAGGATGGATTGGCCTAGCATCGAATAACTCTAGAGCGGCGACACAATGGGCCGTCACATGGTAAGGATGGTGTGTGTCTTCGGAGAATAGGCCAGTCGCCGCATTCTGCAGGGACTGAATCACGGAGATACTGGCTGCGCGCTCCTCGTCTTCTCTCGGGAAATGCCCCAGGGTATAAAGAATATTGGCGGCGTCCGCACATCCATAGGGGTTGAGGTCATCGATTGCCGGGCTATTTTTCTTCAGTGTGCCGATCCAGCGAGCATAGCGACCGGGGCCAATTCTAGCGGTAGCCGTGGCAGCGATGGCGGCTTCCACGACAGGTTGGATATCCAAGGGAGAGAGGGTCACGTTGGCGGAGAATGGTTCCCTTCTGAATTACCTCCGCCCAGGGCGCGCCGCCATGTCCTATTCTCTCATTCGGGCAACTCTTTCTTGCGGGATGCGTGAAGGAAAGAGGAAGGGGCGATTCCAAGCTGGCGCTTGAACGCCGTGGAAAACGCAAAGGTATTTTCGTATCCCACCGCATGCGCCGCCGCCGCGATCGTATGCCCTGCCGAGATGAGGGAAATAGCCTGCTGCATGCGCAGCCGGGTCACATGCTGCATGGGACTGCACCCGATTTCACTCATGCAGAGGCGACGCAGATGTTCCGCGCTATAGCCTGATAATTGGGCAAGGGCCGGAAGGGTCCACGGTTTGCCCAAATCGGCCTGAACGATGAGCCAAAGACGCCACAACCGGGAGGAACGGTAAGGCTCCAGGATGCGCACTCCCAACGTGCCAAGAATTTCCCCCCAATGATCGAGCATGGCGGGCTCCCGCCGGGTGGATATCTCCTGATGCAGCCCCCACAGGGCATGCTCCAGCGGCCGGGGATCGATTTCGATGAGGACAGGCTTGGCGATATTGGGCGCCCCTTTCCCGATTTGTCCATGGGCATACCCTATCCAGCCAACCTCCCACTGTCCCAGGCTCTCGTACGCATGCAGTCGCGCCGGAGGAGAGACATAGGCCTGGCCGGCTTCACAGCGCCTCCACTGGTTGTCCACGAAAACCCTCCCCCTCCCGCGAAAGCAGACCAGAATCTGGCCCCGGATGGGATGATGTCGCACGAAGCGAAACGCCGGACCTGCCAGCGAGACGCCCGCCAGGCCGATGGCATATCTGTTCAGGGCCGGACAGTGTTCCGGATGGATCAGAAACTCGCTGCTTGTCCCTCCGATCCTGTGTATTTCACGAAGGTGGTTGTGGATATCACCCATTCCATAAACGGATATCCGCAGTTACTCTTTGTTGAAAATACAAATCATGATTCCCCGGCCCGAATACCCTCGCCCTCAATTTGTGCGTCCGAATTGGCTTTGCCTGAATGGTGAATGGGAATTCGAGATCGATGCCGGCGACAGCGGGCTGGAGCGCGGGTTGGTGACGCGCCCGTTATCGGGGCGGATCTCTGTTCCCTTCTGTCCCGAATCGAAACTCTCCGGTGTGGAAAACACGGACTTTCTCAATGCGGTATGGTATCGCCGTCGGGTGAAGATTCCTTCGGAATGGGAGGGAAGCTCCGTCCTGCTGCACTTTCAGGCGGTGGACTACGATGCGACGGTGTGGGTCAACGGCATGGAGGCGGGACGGCATCGGGGCGGCTTTACCCCCTTTGCCTGCGATTTGCAGGACATTTCCGGAGCGTTCCCCGGCCAGGTCATCGAGATCGTCGTTCGCGCCCGGGACGCGCACCGGGGTTCCCAGCCTCGGGGGAAACAAAGCGACATCTATCACAACAAACGCTGCCTTTACACGCGGTGCACGGGAATCTGGCAAACCGTCTGGCTCGAACCGGTTTCCGAATATGCCATGAAGAGGCCGCGGTTGACTCCCGATATCGAAAGAAACGTGATATTCTTGGAGCAGACGTTCTCGAGGACGCGACCGGGCCTGCGGCTGCGCGCCCGGCTTGAGGACAAATGGGGCGTGGTCTCGCAGGGAGATGTCCCGGTCGGGGCGAGCCTTCTTGCCAGTCTGGAATTGCCTGTTCCCGAAGATCGCCGCCGGCTGTGGAGCCCGGATGATCCCCATCTGTATGATGTCTTTATTGAATTGCTTGATGAACACGGCCTGGTGATTGACCAGGTGTCCAGCTATGCCGGCCTGCGCAGCGTGGCCATCGATGGAAAGGCTGTCCTGCTCAACGGACGGCCTCTCTTCCAGCGATTGGTTCTCGATCAAGGCTACTATCCGCACGGTCTGCTGACTGCGCCTGATGACGACGCCCTGAAGCGTGACATCGCATTGAGCCTGGATGCCGGATTCAATGGCGCCCGGCTTCATCAGAAGATTTTTGAGGAACGGTTCCTCTACCACGCAGACCGCCTCGGCTATCTGGTCTGGGGGGAGTTTCCTGACTGGGGGTGCAATCTTTCGGGGCCGTCGGGCGATAACCAACAACCCGATTCCACCTACGTCACCCAATGGTCTGAGGCTCTGGAGCGGGACTACTCGCATCCCTGCATCGTCGGGTGGTGCCCGCTCAACGAGACTTGGCAGATTATCACCGATCGAATCCGGCGTCTGGATGATGTCACGCGGGGAATGTTTCTGACGACCAAACTGGCCGATCGCACGCGGCCGGTCATTGATGCCTCGGGCTACTCCCATCGCGTGCTGGAGACCGACATCTACGATAGCCATGATTACGAGCAGGAACCCGCCCGGTTCGCGGAGAATCACACCGGCCTGGCCGAAGGAAAGCCGTTCCTCAATCGGGAGCCCAACTCGACCCACGACATCCCGTTGTCCGTCCCGTATCGGGGACAGCCTTTCTTCGTAAGCGAGTTTGGGGGCATTTGGTGGAACCCGGACGCCGGGCCGGGGGATGGCTCCTGGGGTTATGGAAAGTGTCCGGCAAGTCTGGAAGAGTTTTATGCCCGCTTCGAAGTGCTGTGCCGGACGCTGCTCGATAATCCGCATATGTTCGGGTATTGCTACACCCAGCTTACCGACGTCTTTCAGGAGCAAAACGGGATCTACCGGTTTGACCGGACAAGGAAATTCGACCTTCACCGGATTCGCCAGGCCCAGCGGCGTCCCGCGGCCATCGAGGCGGATGAGGGGGTATTTCCGCAGCCGCAAACTCCCGCCCAGCCCCTCAAGAAGGGCGACGCCATCGAAGAGCCGCAGGTTTCCTCCGCCGTTTATTCCGCCTAGCATATCAAACTCCCCCCATGAAACTGCTCATCGATCGGGACCTCGCGTGCATAGCCCCGATTCTCCATTCATACGGATATGCCGCCGAGGTGTGTTCCTCCGAGAAATTTGCCCGGGAGGCGCCCGGGGCCGACAAGTCCGCCCGGCTGCTGATCGCTGCCGCCGACAAGTTTGGGATATTGACCAAAAAAATGGGCGGCGAATGCGGGCTTCTGTTTTTGGAGGACCCCGTCGCCTGTCCCCGCAATATTAAGAGGATCGTCATTCCTCTGCTGGCATCCTCTCGGTTTGAAGTCTGCGAACGCATAACACTCGTCTCCGCCTCCGCCCAAAGGCGTATTACCCGATACGAATACAAGGACGGGCTCCAGGTGTCCCGGACGGTCATTCCCCAGGGCAGCTCCGAGACCCTGCTGGGCCATGGCGGGGGGAGCAAGTCGCCGTTGCTGACCGTGGGTATTCAAAAGGCGGGAATCTGTGATTTCCGGGCGCCCTACGAAGCAACCTGGAAAGGCCTGGACCTTCATATTCTTGGCGTTTTGGTTTCGGGGGAGGCGACTCTTGGATTTAACGGGGAAGCACAAAGCCTTCGAGCGGGAGAGACCTTCTTTGCGGCGGCGGGTGCCGAGTGCCGGTGCCGCATGACCAAGGATGGCATGTTTTGCTGGTTCTATCTCCTGCCGGAATTCTGTCCGCCGCTCTCCGCGGACGCCGAGGTGTACGCCGGCCTCTCTCCGAGCCCCGAAGCTTTTCTCACCTATTTGCTTCGGTATATCGAGGAATCCAGCAGTCCTTTTGCGGACTCGCAGTCCGTCATGTCATCCTTGACCGGGATCATCCGGCAAATGATGCGCCGCCATCTGCTCGCGCTGGGGCTTTCCGCTGAGGAGAACGGGAGCAGGCGGCGCAATATCCAGAAAGCGATACAGACCCTTCATAGCAATGGATCGAAAGCCTGGAGCGTCGAGGATTTGGCCAGGGAAGCCGGATGTTCCGTCGCCCAGTTTCACCGCCTGACGCAGAAGATCCTTTGCAAGACGCCGGGGCAGATGATCCGCGAGACCCATATGCAGCAGGCTGGCGAACTGCTGGCCCGCACCGACTATAAGCTGGAGCGTATCGCCTCCCTTGTCGGCTACTCAGACGCGTTTTCCTTTGCGCGGGCTTTCAAGAAATACATCGGTGAAAGCCCCGGTCGTTACCGTGAAAGGTATCGGAACCCCTCCGCATTCCCCAAATCACTGGCCTCTTGATTGTTCTTGTGTCGTTTATTTCCTTTTCTTCACCCGCCCGCCTGATCGTGACGTCCGCTTTCATGATGGGACTGCTGCAGGCCGCGCCCGCCTCACCGGAAGGCCCGGCCCCGGTTTTCTCCGAGAATGACAGGCAGGTTGTGATTTCCGGTTCATCCTATTCCGCCGCCTTTTCCAAAAAGGACGGAAGCTTTCAGATTTCTTCGGGCGCCAAGGCTGCGCCGTTTACGCGAAGCCGCCTGCTTTGGAAAATCGAACGGCGGGAGCAAGCTGATTCCCTGGACTCGTCCGAATTTCTGGATCAAGGCGGCTCCTTTCGCAGCGTCGTTGACAAAAAGACAAACACCCTCCTCCTTGAGTACGCGTCTCCGGATCTTGCCGTGACGATCCGGGTGGCGCCCGGCGCGGACAGCTTTGATTTCATCGGGGAAATCGTCCGCACCAGCAAGGAGATCACCTGCTTTCTGCTCCCGGCGGATCTGAACTTCGCCGCGAAGGATGTGCGTCTCGTCGTATTCCCGCAGAGCGGCCTGCGCTCATACGGCATCGGCTTTACCGAAAAATTTTTCGGAAAGCACGCCGCGGAGGATGTCGCGCTCCAGCCCGTGATGACGGGCGGGTCGCCCTATGCCTTCCTCTTCGGCCAAAGCCCGAAGGTGCTTTCCAATATGATGGAACCCGTGCGCCTTCAGGTGACGGAAGAGGGGCGGGAGTGGTTCACCTCCGGGCAGATCGAGGCGATCAGCCGATATGACATGCGCATCAATCGCGCTTCTAAGCTGGGACAGTTCCCAGCGCAATATGAAAGGCGTGCCCAATGTCACTCGGCTGCTGATGGGGGAAAGAGCGGCAACGATGGCATCCTGGAAGCGATCCGGGCCGACGGGTGGGGCTGGTTGTGGCGGCTTACCGGCGTGGATACTTCCCGCGAGGTATCGCGCACGAGCGTGCTGGGAGTGCTCGAATATCTCGCATCGCATCCGTGGCCGCAGCCGCAACCGCTGTTTTATCCGCAAATCTGGGATGTGGAGATCCCCTCGTCCCTTGCAAAGGCGGCTCCCCAACCATGATGCAGGCTTTCCCATACCGTCCGGCCATTGTTCTGCTTCTCCTCGTTCCACTTGGGGCCTTTTGTCGTGACGTGACGTGGGAGACTCCTTCCGCGTGGGTGCGCGTTTCTCCCGGGATCGGGCGCATCTCCGGCTGGGGCGCATCTCCCGGGCGCGATCTTCTCTGGATGAAATCCGAGAACCCCCGGGGTCCCGGGATCGCGGTCTGGGAGGGATACCGGAATTACGGGGGGGACAAGCTTTGGCTCCTGCCGGAAAAGCTGCGCCCATTTGCCTACGATTCCTTCGTGCCGTCGCCGGAAACCGACAGACGTCGTTGGGCGTTTCATTCGGACGGGCCTTTCTCCGGCAAGCTCGTCAGTCCCTCAGCTCATATCCCCGGCGTCCGGATGGTTCGCTCCTTGGAACTCGATCCAAAGAAGCCGGTGCTCACGATCTGGAATGAAATCCGCAAACAGTCGGCATCCCCCTTTCCACTGCACCTCTGGAGCGTCACACAGATCAGGCTTCCTGTTTATTTTCTCTTGGAGGCGCGCGGCGAATATTTCCCCGA
>ERZ778023.2527-NODE-2527-length-21834-cov-68.666192_pt1 | contig 21834 bp, 18 predicted proteins | sample MGYA00375753_ERZ778023 | MGnify/ENA primary metagenome ERZ778023 (study PRJEB29350, sample SAMN05389822) | bioreactor metagenome | isolation source: Ammonium sulfate bioreactor | place: South Africa: University of Cape Town | collected 2014-04-04 ... | reverse complement strand
TTTTCTTTTTGAATTTTTCTTTGAACGATTTACTTTGATTGACATTTGTTGTTGTTGTTGATGTTGAGGTTGATGTTGTTGTGGTTGTTGTTGTTGTAGTTGTTGTAGTTGACGTTGAGGTTATTGATGATGATGTTGTTGTTATTGTTGTTGATGTTGAGGTTGATGTTGTTGTTGTTGATGTGGTTGGTGTTGGACCTAAATAATCAAATGAAAATATCGAATCGTTGCTTTTTCCTTTCTCTATTACAGAAATTTGTTGATAAATAAAACTTTTGAATTCGATTATTACTCATATCGGCAACAAATAAATTTCCAAAACTATCAAAAGCGATACTTCGCGGAGAATACAATTGATTGGGTGTTGCACCTGATGACATTGAACATGCAACAATACAACGAAAACCATTTTCATCTGAACCAATTATTCGATTATTAAGATCTGTAATGAAAAGATATTTATTCCCATCCAAAATCGCATATCTTGGAGCACTAAGTGAAATTGTTGGATTTGCAGATGTACTTCCTGCAACTGTAGTTCCATTTGTTTCTCCTAATCGAAACAATTGAATTCGATTATTACCACAGTCTGCAACATATAAATCAAAATTCGTATCAACAAAGATTCCAAATGGACCATTTAACAACTTCGAAGAAGAACCCTGAGTACCATTTCCAGCAACAGTTGTCGTTGTTGATGAAATATCATCTAATGATTTTTTTACAACTTTATGTAGACCATTGATTGAACAATAGAAAATATTATTAATAGCAATAAAAACACTCAAAATATAATCCGAAATACTCGAAATTTCGATGATTTGATTTGATTTAGTTATTTGTTTAATTGACTTGCCATCTCCAAGATAAATGAGTCCATTCGTTGTTACAAACATTGAAAATACATTTGATGAAAATGGTGTAGATAAAGTAAAAGTTGGATCATTGGAATTATTCATCCAAATGAAAATTTTCCCATTGTCCCGATTCATTGAATAAATTGAATTATTCGTATCAATGAACAAACCGTAAGGATTTGTCCCGACTATGAAATTATCTGCAAATGTCATTGCATTTTGATTCCAAGTTGAATACGAAGTGAATGTCGGTTGATTATACGATTGACCTATGGAAATTTGAAAAATAGAAATCTTTGTGAATCAACTGATTAACTTTGAATTTGTCCAAGAAGAAAAATTATAAAAGTGCAACAACTGATGAGGATCATGATGAAAAAAGAAATGTTACCATGTCTTGAAAGTATTTCATTTATTTATTTGAACTCGTGTTACAGTCGGTCATGTTAAAGTTCTACGAATTTTTAACACATTTTGAGATAAATTCCTAAAAAAAACACCAGATCTCGTCATTTTATGCATAAAACATGAAATTCTCCGTCTCTTTCACTGGGAAAGCGTTAGCAAAACTTAATGATTCTTTGCAATTTCATCTTCTTAATTTATTTACCAAACATTTGGTTTTTTTTTCATTCAACACTTGAGGAAATTTAGTTATTTTTGTTGAAAATCGGAGAAAATTTGGTTTTCTATTGGACATTTAACGAAATTTACGAATAAATAGGCGATTTTTACTGAAAATTTGACAGAATTCAATGAAAATTAAGATTACTATAATTTACTAAAAACTTGGGCTCATTTGTTTTTTTTACTGAAAGTTGAACAAAATTTACTAAAAATTCAGTTTTTTTCCTTAAAATATTGAAAATTAGTTTTTGAGGGTGTACTCGATCAGCTGAACGTCAAAATACAACAGAAAATTCATTGATGTTGAACTACAACTATAAGATTTACTTTCGAAATCTATTTTGTTTTGTCATAAACGGATTGTTTGGTGCGAAGACTAAAGTTTCATTTTTCATCTTTATGTTTGTTCAGTTCAGTATTTATAAAGTCTAACCTATGCTTCTTAGTAAGTCTCGTGTATTAACAGATATAATTGAGTAGTTTTCAAATTAACTCAACTGCACATGATATCTTATAATTTTTCTTTTCTCCTATTGTGTGTATTACAAGACAAATTAGTTGCAATTTGATTAGTCTAAAAATAGAGACTTTTACTGAAAACACAGAACTCGTCCTCAAATCCTTTGTATTGACATGCACTTTTTTGCCCTTAGTTTATTTATAAATCATGATCAAAGTTTTGTCAACTAAAGAATTTCAAGACAAGAAGATCGTTAATTAACGTAATGAAATCGTTGAATAATCGGTCGATGTTTTCTTTTTCGAGCTTTTTCTCGACGAATTCTTTCTAATTCATGTTTAGCTGGGTCAATTCCAAAACCGTATTTGAGGACGTCCATAATAACAACAAAACCAATGACGATTAAGAGAAAAAGAATTGCAATATAACCGAAAGATTTCGAGACAAATTGAAGAGTTGCTAATTTCGTTGAAACGATTTCACAATATTGACCCGAATAATTCTCAGTCAGACATTCACAAGTGAAGTTAAGAAATGATGGTCGACAGGGAGAATTGTTTTCACAAGTCACATTTTCACAATAATTTATCATTTTTTCACAAAAATCCCCTGTCCAACCTTCTTCACATGAACATTCACCGGTTGTTTGATTACATTTTCCTTGATTCCAACAAGTTGTTGGTTTACATCGACGATTATCTATTTCACATTCAGAACCATTGAAATCTTTTGAACAATTACAAAAATAAGTTTCATCTCGATTTTCACAAGTTCCATTGTTTTTACAAGGTTTTAGTAAATCGCACGAAGTTGACGAAATATTACAATTTGTGCCCATTGTTTTATTGGAGCAGGTTGGGACAAGCAAGGATAATGATGGTGTTGTTGAGATCGTTGTTGATGATGTCGATGTTGTTGATGTTGAGGTTGTCGAAGTTGATGATGTTGTTGTGGATGATGTTGAAGTTGAGGTTGTAGAGGTTGATGATGTTGTTGATGACGATGCTGAAGTTGAGGTTGTTGTTGACGTTGTAGAGGTCGTAGAGGTTGTAGAGGTTCTTGGTCCACCTAAATAATCAAATGAAAATATCGAATCATTGTTTTTTTTCTTTTATTATTACAGAAATTTGTCGATGAACAAAACTTTTGAATTCGATGATTAGCTTGATCGGCAACAAATAAATTTCCGAAACTATCAAAGACGATACTTCGTGGACCATATAATTGATAGGATGTTAAACCTGATGATCCCGAACATGCAATAATACAACGAAAACCATTTTCATCTGAACCAACTATTCGACTATTACCAGCATCTGTAATGAAAAGATATTTATTTCCATCTAAAATTATAGCTGTTGGATAACTAAGTGAAATTGTTATATTTGCAGATGTACTTCCTGCAATTGTAGTTCCATTTATTTCTCCTAATCGAAACAATTGAATTCGATTATTAGAAGCATCAGCAACATATAAATCAAAATTTGTATCAACAAAGATTCCATGTGCCCAATTTAACATATTCGAAGCAGAACCAGCAGAACCTGTTCCAGCAACTGTTGTCATTGTTGATGAACTATCATTTAACCATTTTTTTACAATTTTATATTGTTCACTGAATGAACAATATAAGGTATTATTAATATCAACAAAAATACCCAAAATATGGGAAGAAGAAGCACTCGGAATGGAAATGGAAATTGTTTGATTTGATTTAATTATTTGTTTAACTGAAGGATGACTTCCAACATAAATGTCCCCATTCGTTGTTACAAATATTGCATATGAATTTACTGATAAGTTTGTATATAAAATAAGATTTGGATCATTGGAATTATTCATCCAAATGAGAATTCGTCCGTTTTGAAGATTGATTGTATAAATCGAATTATTCGTATCAATGTACAAAGCAAAAGGACTTGTCCCGATTTGAGTCTGATTTGCAAATGTCGTTGCATTTTGATTCCAAGTTGAATTCGGCGGAAATATCGGTTGATTATACGATTGACCTATGGAAAATAAAAGTAAAAATCTTCGTGAATAAACTGATTAGTGATTAACTTTGAATCTGCTGAAGAAGAATAAAAAAAGTCCAATAACTAATGAAGATCATGCTGAAAAAAGAAATGTTTCCGTGTCTTAAAATTGTTTTGTTTGAATTCGCATTTAACCGTTTCTATGTCAAAAATCTGCGAGTGTTTTTTTTAACATATTTTGACATAAATTCCTGCATTTAGAAGAGGAGAAAAGGAAGAATCTTTGTTCAATTGAACGCGCTCATTCATCATTAAACTCCATGAAAATGACCGGTGCTCAGAATTTTGTTGAATAAATAAAAAGGTTTTTTTCTAAAAATTTGATACAAGTGGTTCATTGATTTTGATGTAGGCCTGTGACAGTTCACTTTCAATATTTCGTTGAAATGAACTAAAGAAATGCTCAACGTTTCCATTTCTGATGAAATGAAATGGAAATGTCACAGGTCTAATCACTGCTCTCTATCTTTAAAACTTGAAAACACGAATTCTTTTTTTTTCATCTATAAATTTGAACAAGAATATGAAATTACGCTCTGCAATGAAGGACATCTATATAAAAAAAAGGATTCAAGTCGAATCATATTGGTCAGTAGGTGAATCGTATCGGAATTCTCTCCAAAATACATTTTTTTTCCGAGTTTTTGGGTCGAATAGATGAATTCTTCTTCATTAAAAGTTCATTTCGTACCCGATGCACCCAATTGTCGACACGGGCCTTGTCTTTTATTCGAAGATCCTGCTAAACAAGAGAAGTTCTTCGCTTGTTCGGCTTGTCGAGATCGTCAAGATTGTCAAATCTACATTTCCTATTCGGAATTAACGACCGATCGATCGAAAAAAAAATATCAAAAACAATATCTCGCTTTTAAAAAACAAATTCAACAACTTCAAACTTCACTCAAATCATCTCCTTGTCAACTCCAACCATTGGAAAACAAACGAAGCGATGCTCAATATTTCTTCTCCAAGAACTTTATCAACTATTTCACCGCGAAATTCATTCAAATCGAGTCTTGGGACGGCATTCTTTGCATTGGCTGTCCAACAATCTTCGAAAATCTTCCTTCGACTTGTCAAAAAAAGTTTCTTCTCGATTACGATCATCGTTTTTGCTCGTTCTACTCCAACGAACAAATGTTAGTCTACAACATGTTCAACGGACATTGTTTTTCAAACGACGAATATTTCCAAAAGAATTTCTTGAAAACTATTCGAACTTGTTTAGTTGTTATCGACCCACCATTCGGTGGATTTCATCGAGCGCTGGCTCATTCATTGGAACAGTTAATTCCTTCGAATATTCAACGAAATTTAGTTCTATTCAATCCGTATTTTTTGGAGAAATGGATTCAAGATGCTTTTCAAGGTTTACAAATGTTGGATTATAAAATTGAATATGAAACAAATTCGAAAATGAATTTATGCAAAGGCAAAAAAGGCTCGCCCGTTCGGATGTTTACGGATATTTGCCCGTCGAAATGTCCGCCGTTAGATGAGGATAATTATAAATATTGTTTCGAATGCAATCGATATACGTTATTGGCAAATCAACATTGTTATGAATGTCGAATGTGTACGTCGAAAGATGGTGGCAATTATCGACATTGTTCGAGTTGTCAACGATGTGTCAAAGCCGATCGACAACATTGCCAACAGTGTTCAAGTTGTCATTTGCCGGAACAATGTTTGAAGGATAAGAAAAGACTTTTGTCAGATCAAATTTCGATGAATAATAAACGAAAAAAATGAAATTCTTATTAACTATTTAATAGGATATTTCATATTTAAATTATTGAATCAAATTTAGTCAAACATACAGTAGAATTGGTTCAGTATATTAATACACTAATTTTTGGTAACAAAAACTAAGTTGTTCAGTAAAACAACTAAATTTTTTTGTAAAACAATGAATTATTCAGTAAAAAAATCAAATTGTTCGGTAAAAGAACTAAATGTTTAGTAAAAGAGCCGAATTGTTCAATAAAAGAACTAAAGTTTCAGTTAAACAATGAACTGTTTAGTCGAAACGTAAATTTTCAATAAAAAAAACTAAATGTTTAGAAAAAGAACTAAACTTTTAGTGAAACAATGAATTATTCAGTAAAAAAAACTAATTGTTCAGTTAAATAATGAATTGTTCAGTGAACAAACGAAATTTTTGTAAAACAATGAATTATTGGTATGATGGAAAAATCTCGAAAAAGTAAATAAGTGATTATAGTCACAGGTTTGGTTATCATTGAATATTTATTTTGTTTATTCAAAATTTCGTAATAGATAGCAGCATCGAATTTGAAAAAAGTTAGTGTTTTTTAACTATAATAATAAAGTAATTCGTCGATATTTATGTTTTCTTATTCAAATTGAGATTGTAATACATTAACATATTTCCTCAAGTCGTATTTCTATACATAAAACTAACAATGACAATGGAGAAAAGCAGTATCTAATTATCTTTTCGAGATTGTTGTCAAACAGAATTGGCTAATTTCTTAGTATAATTATCAAACGAAAGAAAAGTAAACTTAGATTAGTTGAGCAATTCATTTAATCCAAACAACAATTAATCATTCATGACTTTTGTTTTTTCGTTTATTTTCATATGAATACTTCGTTTACAAGAAAAACAATAATAACACACACAGAGAAAAAAAAAGAACTAGGATTTAAGAATAAGATCGACTAATTCAGGTTGTTGCGCTTTCAAATCCGTCCAACCCTAGAAAAAGAAAAACCGAAAATTTCGAAATTGAAAACTAAATGAAACTAACCGTTGTCTCCATAATATTGCCAAGATTATTCGCAATAAAATCACATGTCTGTTGTTTCAACACGTCCGATTGAATACTCTCATTCAATAAAAGTAATTCACTAGCAAAAGAAAAAGAAAAGTCTTAAGAAGAAAGGAAGAAAGTTTTGTGATTTACCAAGCATTTTCCACTTGAATCACCTCTCTAACCAACGTTTCAGCATAGACTTTCAAATCCGTCATTTGATAATTCTTCGCCATAGCTAATAAATCCAACACGAACTTCATTTTATTGGGCACCTTTCGAATCGTATTCGTATATAAAAATTCCAAAAAAAACGGCATCCATTGTGCTTCGACATCGTTGAGTTCGATCACCGGAACCTTCGTTCCTTTCTCCTTAATCAACTTTTCGAGCACATTCGACTTCAAACTCGCGACAATCTTGTGCGCGGCGAAGGTCTGCTGCTCGACTTTGAAATACATATCGAACATTTTCTTCTCCTCGAACGCTCCGAGCAGTAAACTCGGCCAAATCGAGTTATCCACGGAACTGGCCTTAGGCAGGACCTTTCTCTCGTCCACCGATTGCCGTTCGAGGATCTTAATTTGACAATACAATCGAAGTTCGTTGCCCGGAATGAAGTCCGATGGATTGGCGAGGAGAATCGAATGTTTGAGAAAGTCTCCGACGCCCCAGCGTTCGCCGACGGCGAGCACGTGCGACGGCAGCTGTTTCGTGTTGATCCGTCGGCCTCGACCGTCGATCAAAGAGAAACGAATCACCACTCGAACGCTCGGACCGAACGTGTGCTCGAGAAAGAGCGAGAGCGAGTGTTTGAACCGATCGGTTTTACCGTTGGGATAGAGAATCAACGACCATTGATGAGCCGGCAATTCGTTGGGCTCGTTGAACGTGAATAGACACGATTCGATGAACGATTGAGCGGAAAGTTCGGCGATTAACGCGGCGAATCGTTCGATTTTCCAGCGGAGTTTGAGTTTGATGATTTTCGAGCTTTTCTTTTTGCCGAGATTGTCGATCGAAGCGAGATCGATGCTGATGATTAAATGGTCGGTTGGCTCGAGTGAAAGCAAATTTCGATCGAATTTTAGCAAAACGAGCTCATCGGTTGTGTTTCCACCGAAATTTGGGACGAGTTCACTATGTAAAATGCGTCCGTGCGAATTGGAGAAGGTGATTGACGCTCGAAAATGGATTTGAAGTTGATTGGAGGAATGATGGGATGGATTGAGAGTGAGATAGAATGGATTTTCGTCGGTTGAGTAGCCTCGAGGATAGAAACGAAGCGTCCACGATTCTTTTTGAAGATCGTACGGTGGAAATTCTTCGCTTTGAATCATGTCACCACATTCGTACATTTGAGGATAGAAATCTTCGACTGTCCATTCGAAACGAACGTGCGAGACGTTTTCAGTGGTTGTGCAGAGAAAATCAGCGTCCGGAGTCGAGATGATCGATGGTGGAGTTTCCATTGATGACAGTGTTGTGAAAATGAGATGATGTTTTAGGGAGAGATGAGAGTGTGAGCCCTTTGTTCAACGAGTGTCTTTGTCAAAGCAAGCAATCAGCAAGAGCGATTTCAGAGGTCACTAGGTTAAATAACAAGGCAGATGAGGTGTGTATACTAACGCCATCTACATGGATTCTTTTTTCTTGGAAATGTATACTTTATATTGTGCAATCAATCCCCAAGATAAAGTTGTAAAAAAAATGCTTAAATGATAACAGTTGCTGGAAATGATTCTGCTCCGAAATTTGATTTATATGATGCAGATCAAAATAATAATCGAACTCAATCAAATTTATCGAATAGTAAAAGAGAAAATAACGATTCGATATTTTCATTTCATTATTTTAAAATGTCAGCGTGTAAATCTCCTTAGATAATTTTAATTCCCAGTGGTTCAACATTAAGAAATTCTTTGAAATTTCGTCGAAGTCAAGATTTTTACATTGTTTCTTTGATTGAATTGAATTGTAACGATTCAACATCAATTCAAACTCAATGGATTCCGTATATTGAAACAACATCTAGTGAATTATTTATTCGCTTTGGATTATGAAACAGATTTCGAATCTGAATGGACGAAAATCAATCTTTTAAATGAAAACGAGATAAATGTTTATCAACAAAAAAGAATTAGCGAATCAGATTGAAAATCAAGTCAAAGAAATAATTTCTCGATTGAATTCAATTTTAAATATTCATTTAAATGTTGGTCAACAATCGATTGTAAATACTTCCGAAGTTTTCATGAGTTTACAAAGTGCAGAAACAATTGAATCTCTTTCGAATTCAATCTAAAACCGAACCTTTAGCTTTCTTTGGCAATTCAGTAAATACAAATGTTTCTCGTTCGATTTCTTTTTCACTTTTCGATTCGAATGGAAAAGAAATTTCTCTCGATTATCCAATCGAAATTGAACCTGTAAATTCAGGTATTGCTTATTTATTAATTTATAAATTCGATCAAATTCCTCTGAAATCGTTTCTTATTGTTCAAATAATAATTCTCATATTAATCCACCGATTACTAATCAAAAATTTAATTTTACTTCGAATTATGGATTGAGAGTTTATTCATTGGGTTGTTACTTCCTCGACGAAAACAATCAATGGAACGATCGAGGACTACGAGTTGGAAATAAGAGAAATCACGATCAAACTCATTAAATATTTATCTTTTGGAATTTTTCAGACAATAAAACAAATTTTATCTCAAACATTTTCCTGAATTAGTGTTGTCGGCAACAATTTCATTTCTATTTATTTGATGTATCTAACGGACAAGTTTAAAGAAATCACGTATCACATTCAAAAAAATTCGACTGCAATTGATGAATCGTTTTTGATATTTTTGAAAGTCAAACGCTATATTTGTTATGCATAATTGAATTTTAAATCGAAAAATTTTCAGTTTTGACCGTCGTGTCTAGTGCAAACTTTACTGACATCTGGCAACTTAGTTTCTATTTTGCTTTGAAAAATACTCAAGAACTTCATTTAAATCTTTTCGATTGATATTGATTTTTCAACGTCATTTTGATCGACCTGCGAGGTGAAATCTCTATGCTCGAATGCGTGTGTTTTGTTGAGCTTTAATGAACCATTACGAGATCTATTTGTTTGTTTTCGATATCGATCCGATGATTGCATTTGCTCTAATCAGTTTCAATTCACTATTTTCTAATGGAAAGAAAAGTGAATTAGTCTTATTTTTTTTTTTCGTTCTCTCAGATGGTCACAGAGAGTAGCACGCTAATATTACAATCGTTGACGACTAATTAGAATTCCCCAAATATGTTTTTTTTTCTCATTACATTCTCTCTCTTGCTTTTTTGCTTGTTCTTTGGGACCATATATTTATTAGTGGCAGTCGTGCGCGAAAAAAAAAGAGCTACTCGAGAACGAACAGCACTCCAAGGAAGACACAATTGGACGTTATGCTTCGAGACAAGCAAATTTATAGTGTTGGATTAAGTAGATCTATGATTTTGTAATTGATATTTAAATCCATGACTACACCTGTTAACATCCGATAGAACTAAAGGAAATAGATCATCACATCCTCGTTTCAAAAGATAAGTATGTAAAGATCCGGTGTGTGTGTGTCTTGTTGATGATAATAACAGAGAATATCTGTTGACAAATTTTGTCGTTAATTAGATAGATTCTTCGTAGCAAACGGATATAAGAATATTGATTTCATATTTGCTTGAACGATTATCAAATAGACAACTTCTTTCTTTTTTTTTGTTTTTGATTAAATAAGAATAACAAAAGCGTATCTAGGAGAAGAAGAAGGGAGAACATGATAGAATGAATGCACATAAAACTATAATAATGACAGGCAAAGTATACGAATAAATTTGATTCATTTGATAAAGAAGGAGAAAGAGAAAAAAAATCGATATATTTTTATTTGTGTATATACATGCATCTGTTCGCTTGATGTATTGTCAACGAGCATTCATCTTGTCTTGATTTACAAGAAAGGCGAATAAGACACACACATACACATATATATATGTAGAGAGATGCGAGAGAAATAGAAAACGTCAATAGATACAAAATATAAGCTTCTATTCACATCATCGTCACCATCAGTTATGTGACAACTGGTCCGTTTAGTGACGCTGGCAGGCACATACACTTGAGCAAGCTTGTCATTATTTTATTGTATTCACTTATTGAGAGACCAGTTTGCTTCAAATACATGCTCTCGGACAGAATGATTTCTTTTTTCTTATGACACGAAGATAAGGCAAAAAGAGAGAGAGAGAGAAAAAAAATGTATAGACATTTCTTTGATATTATTTTTAATAACGTTTTTACTCTTCTAAATGAAGGAGTTAATAACATTTATTATTTAATTTCATTTTTCTCTTTCACTCCTCCGTAACTAGAAAAGATAATGACGTATCGAATTTGTTTTTCTTCTTCCTCTTCTTTTGCTCGTCATCTTTACATTTATGAAAATATCCAAGGAGAATTAATACATACAAATTTCTAGATTTGCAAAAAACGTTATGCAGATAGACAAAAAAAGATCATGCCCGAAAATTTCAATAACACATTATTAAATCATTTCGATATTTCAACGATATCGACGTCATTATCGTTATTAGACGATAATTTTACATTAACATTTAATGATCAAATTATTTTCAAACCAACTAATTTAACATGCACTCAACTTCGATATGAATATATTTCTCAAAAACCATTATTTATTATTATTCGTTACATAACACATAATCTCAATCGGTTCTTTATGTTACCAGCTTTAATATTAAATCTATGTGCTTTTTATATTCTAAGACAAACAAAGATGAATCGTTCGTCATCCATAGCATTCTATATGCAAGTATTAGCACTATGTGATGTAGCTTTTTTCGCACTACGTGTTCTCTTTGGTGAATTATCGAGTCTATCAGCTCAGAAACATATATTAACAACTGGTCTATGTAAATTTCTTTTTCTAATGGTTAATGCAGTCAACTATACAACGGGTAAGTTTTGTTTTGTTTGATTAGCATAACAAAAACGACAAGTACGAATGTATCTGATCTAGTTTGGTTAATTGCTGCGATGAATGCGGATAAATTCCTTGCTGTCTGTCTCCCATTACGTGTATCGGATCTGTTATCTCGAAAGAAAGCGTACGCTGTTGTCATCGCCGTTATAACATGTTCAATGCTTGTTGCATCTGTTCATGCCAATCGAACTGTTCTCAAAAATAATTCCTACTGTTGGCTTGAAACTGTACAAGATGAAAAACTCGTGTTTATTCTCGATGCATTCTTTTGCTGTTTTATTCCATTTATTGTTATCTCGGTTCTCAATGCAGCAATCTTTGTTGCTCTCTTACGTGCACGTCAAGAAGCATCACAATTACATGAACCAACAAGTAGTACTGGTACTACTACTACTGTCGTCGAACGAACAACAACGAATGCACTCCGTTCATCTGTAAATAATCGTACACGTGTACAATCACAAAATCTTCAAATAACAATTATGTTAATAACAATTTCAATATCATTCTTTGTTCTTACACTTCCGAATGCCATCTATTATCTACTTATATTTCTTCGAGTTTTTATTGAAAATTGGCGAGCTGTCGAATGTGATGCGAATGTTTATAAGAATCTCGATCGTTATGTTGAAACATCGGTTGTCATGCATCTAGTTTCGAATATAACATCGGATTTAATGCATGTCGTGAATTTCTTTCTCTATTTTATCAGTGGTGCACGGTTTCGAAGTGAATTTCGACGTGTTATATTTCATCAATTGTGTCGTTGTTGTTGTAAACGACAGATGAAAAATACGTTTCACAAGGAAATGAAAACAACACCGAGAATTAATGGACATAAAACGGAACGTACATGTCAAACATCACTCATAAAAACGAATCCAATTCAACGAAATATGGAAGTAATCAATAATCGTTCGAAATTAACGTCATGTTCATCATTAACACTTAGTCGAGATGAAAAGAACGAACACAGTAATCTTCTTTGAACTACTGAATAATAAACACACACATGCGTACATGTCAATCCTTCTTTTTTTTTCTAGTAGAATTTCATCTATTGTAATTTTTCTTTTTTTTTGCTGTTTTAAGAAGATTTTTTTTCTCTCTCCTATAAACATTAATGTGATGTTTAGACTTTAAAGACCGAAATGACATACATGATTACTAATTCAACATTCAAAGTCATGAATCTTATGAACCAGGAACTGGAGTATATTCCTCGATATTAATCAAAACTAATGCTTAACTCGATCATTAGAACATTGTCTAACGATTGACATTGAAATACATCAAGGTTTTGATGAGAATACGTTCGAAAAGAGCATACGAGGGTCTCAGCTGGTACTAATCGGCGATTTATTTTGATGAATATAAAACGACATGTAGTCTTTTCATAAAAATACGAGCAAATCACGATGAAATATCTACTTGTTGGTATGAGTTTTTGTTTTCTGTTGACTTCAATTTCATCGAATTCATTCGATCATTCGCATATAATCGATTATGCCCAAATCAACCCGAAATTTCGTCGTGATCTAACATCACCTGTCAATCAAACAACAGCAGCAGCTTCGAATCTTCTTCAATTACTAACACCGAAACCGAAAATTCGCGATCACATCTCCTTTGGTGATTTCTTTTTTCAGCAGAAATTACGTGCACTTTTCGCTCATAATCATGCAGCACCAACACGTGCCTACATCAAAAACTCTCTACGTTAACAAATTGTATTGTTCTCTCTTTTAAAATAAAATATTAATTCATTCACACACATAGATGTCTCTCGACTTGTCGTTGAGCACACGCTTGCAGGTGGTCGCCTAGCAAATTTTTCTCCGATGAATGACTACTTGAGAGGGACTTATTTCCGTTGCGAGTCATTTTGTTATTTGTTCGATGAAGTCGAACAACTGTCGTTTTGATTATTTTTAACAATAATACTAAAAAAAGACAAACAACACATCTTACAAAAATAAAAAATTGAATTTTCTCTCTCTCTCTTTCTCTTTGCTTTTTTTTTAATATGAGTCTCTCTTGGTATCGAAACGAAACGAAACAACATGCCGGCTGCCGTGTCACGACGACGTCGTAGTAGTTCGAGTGAATCAAGTGATGCATCGTCATCGTCATCATCGTCCGACGATGAAATCAGTCTTCCATCGACCGTTATCAAACGAACGGAATTGACACTCAAAGATGATGACGAGGCCGATGAGCCAATTCCAATTCAGCCAAATTTACCCGAAGAATACGGTAGAGAATTTCGATTTTAGTCTCATAAAAAAAACATCGATTTTCAGGTGAATCCGATGATGAACGACGGACTCTACCCCGAGTTCTCGAATCATCTGCATCAGGAATTATCAATGATGATCAAAAACAACAACAACAGCAACAACTTGCAAAGAAAAAACGAAAGAGGTGACCAATTTGAGAGTAATTGTTCTGTTTGAATTACACCTGTTGTTGATTTAGGATATTTTTTATTTGTTTGTCCATGTGCAAATACGATTGTGTGCGTCGTGCATCGAAACGTTTGAATTTTCGCGAAGTATCCGATGAAGACGATTGGAATGTCTATTGGACAGATACGAGTGTTGGTATTGAACGAGTGGCACAAATGAAAAAATGGCAGGTAAACAATGAAATGAAGATCGGATAAGAGTGTATTCGACCAGTCATTTACGATAAAATACGACTGTAAACTATATAAATGTGCATTTGTTTGTGTAATTATAGAAAATCAATCATTTTCCTGGCATGAGTGAAATCTGTCGAAAGGATTCATTGACACGGAATATGTCACGAATGATGAAAATGTTTCCTAAAGATTACGCATTCTATCCGAAAGCTTGGTGTCTACCGGCTGAGTATGTATGAAGTTGATCGTTTTATTTCGAATGTATTTTTCTTCCTATTAGTTATAACGATTTTGCTAAATATTGTTCCGAAAAAAAGTGTAAAACGTTCATATCAAAGCCTGATGTCGGGTGCCAAGGCCGAGGCATTTTTATTACAAAGAACCCGTCGAAAGATATTAAACCGTAGGGCGAAAAATGTTTTTCCTATGAACACTCATCGATTTGCTTTCTAGAACTGATAATTTCGTTGTGCAAGTTTATGTCAATCGAGTATGTCGAACAACTTGATCGATTTGATTTTGTTTTGTTTTTCAGCCATTTCTAGTCGATGGTTACAAGTTCGATTTTCGTGTTTATGTGGCTGTGACGTCATGTGATCCGTTTCGAGTCTTTGTCTTCAAAGACGGTCTCGCACGGTTCACAACTCAACATTACGAAGAACCTTCGAATGCTAATTGCGTGCGTAGAAAACCAAAAGAAAAGAATTTGAATCCTTTTTGTTGTTTTTCAGAAAGATATCTTCATGCATTTGACAAATTATGCCATTCAAAAACGATCCGATGACTTCATTCGAGATGAAGACACGGGCACGAAACGGTACGCAATCCTAAGCTCTTTAGCAGTTCGTTTCAAGTAGAATATTGTCGAGCAAATAAGAGGGGAATGTCGTCTCGAAAAAAAAACGCAATTTTTCTATTTTAACTAGGAATTATGAGGTTTTCGAAGCCTAATACATATGTAAATTTGAGTAGCTGCCTAATTCGATTTCGAAAATAAGTCAAAATTATGCAGTTTCTTCAAATCATCGAAATTACACATTTTTAATTCAAATTTATACGTCACTTATATACGCAGTTAGTATGAAAAACTAAAATTGAATTCAACTTTCATATCGGATCAAGGGGGAAACAATTAAGACTTCGCGTCTGAAGTCCATCTGAATCAAAGAAGTCTTTTGAAGTCCCATGATAGCTCTGAAGTCCATTAGATTTTAATAAAGTCTCTCGAAGTCCATCAAAGTCTTTTGCAATCACTTGAAGTCTTGAAATCCGCTGTTCACCCCTTGTATCGGACACTACTGAAAATATCAATTATTTTATAATTATTCGTATAATAATATTCTTTTCTAAACGGGATTTGATCTAGTCTGAAAGAGTCTAAGTTTTTCGCAAAAAAAACCCATAAAATCCAGTAGTGTCGAACTTGTAACTTGAATTCAAATTTAAATATCTATTTCTTAGCTTTCCGTTTTCGAGTTTACTACCGTGTACACATCTCCGCCTTCACCCTCAACTTTGGCAGATGGATTTACTCTCTAGATATTTGAGTTTGAATTTGAATTCAAGCTTCAAATTCGACATGTATGGAACGGTGTCAGAAGTTATTGTTACTCAGTGTCACTAGTAACAATAACAATAACGGTAATTTATCATCTCTAAGATCGAATTGAGCTAATAAATATGCGTAATAAGACTTTTTTTTTTGGTAGCAAAGCTTTTATTTGTATAATCAACATTTCATGTGCACGAGTATACGGAGAGAGAAAAGAACTGAAGAAGAAAAAGGAAAAGTTAAAACAGGATAAAAAGGACTGATACACATGAACTGTCGAATAAAAGCCGACGAAAAGAGAATAACAGTTGGACCCGTGACGTCACGTCTTATGTCCATGTAAGATTTTAGATTACTATTTGTCTATTGGTTTTGATTCTTATACTCAGGTGATGTCGTTGTAATTCGGCAGTTGTTGTTGTTTTATTCTTTTCTTCATCTATAATCGAGATCAATAGAGAGGAAATAAGACGTTAATCTCGGGATAACTTCATATAGAGAAAATTTTTTTCGATTTTTGTATAGTAAACCCTCTTGATTTAAATTCTAGTCGAATAACGACAATAAATCGTTGGCTAGTGGAAAATGGATATGATATAGTCAAATTATGGGCTGACATCGATGATGTCATCATTAAAGTTCTCATCTCAGCTCATTCAGTGCTCAAACATAACTATCGTGCATGCTTTCCACATCATTATCGTGGTAGTGCTTGCTTCGAAATCCTCGGTTTCGATATTCTAGTTGACAAAAAACTCAAACCATACGTTCTCGAAGTAACAAAAAAGTCTCACAAAGCTCTCTCGATTATTTTCTCTTTCTCTCGAAGGTTAATCACTCGCCAAGTTTCACCACGGATTCGAAACTAGATCGAGACATAAAAGATGCTCTCATCTTCGACACTTTACAGCTATTGAACATGCCAGCAGCAGATAAACGTCGTTTTCTCGAAGAAGAAAAACGCCGTGTCAAAGAACGCTTATTTCAACGTGTAAATAAGAAAGACAGCGAATTCCGCAAGGAACAAGAAGATCTCGCTCAACAATGGCAAATCGAAATCGAAAATTGGGAAAATGAACACATGGGCAACTACCGACGAATCTATCCCATACCGAATCTCACTGAAAAATACGACAAATTCTTCACTCAATCAGGCACTTTGTACTCCGAAACAGCATCATCTAAAGCTCGAATCGAACAAGCCAAGTAGAGAAACATAAAACGAGTGTCCCAGATGATTCAATCCGACATCTTCCGTTAAAAACCAACCGAATCCTGACGAAATAAAAAGAAATCCGTTAGAATCCGATGTATCCGCTTTGACCTGAGATTTTAATCTGTTTGGAGACAAATTTTTTTTAAAAAAAAGATTCGTCTTCTCATGCTCTACAAAATCATACTTCTCAAACTTGAAAGCTAAATTTAATTTTACAACTTTATTTTGTTTAGTTGAAATTTCAAGTTTTAAATTTTACAATTTTATATTTCTAAAATTGAAATTTCAACTGAACAAAATAAAGTTGTAAAATTGAATTTAACTTTCAAATCGGACACTACTGTGTACAAGATAGGGCATAACTTTTATTTTTTTAAATGCGATACAAACAACAAGTCCAAGATGAACCACTTTGCAAAATTTAAATCCTTTGGACTATTACATCTGGGATGAATTTAAGAAATAAAACGAGCGGTTAAAAAAATTCGACAAGATGTGGTGTTATTGCAACGTTGTTCATCTTGGACCAAAAAGATTCGTCTTCTCACGCTCTACAAGATAGGACATATAACTTTTATAAAGATTTCAGTAAAACACTTTGAGACCCAGGACGAAAAATCCGACTGTCGGATCCCGTCGGATTCACCATGGAAAATTGTCGGATTTTATTGTATCCGATGGGAATTCGATTGTTTTTGTCAGAATCCTTGGTACAGGAATCCAATCGGAAGTTATAGGTGTCGGGAAAATATTGGATTAGTTGTAGTTCCTATCGGATCTGGAGTATTCCAACATTTTCCGATGTCCCACAACTTCCGATTGGATTCCTGTACCAAGGATTTCGTCGGATTTTGTTAGGATCCGATAAGATCTTGTGAGGCATGTTCGCCCTGGGGAGGTCCATTATTCCTGGGATACTCGTTAGAAAAAAAAAAGAATTGAATTGAGAGATTTTTTGACTGTTTAATAGAGCACAAATTGATGAATTGCAAAAGAAACAAGATCAATTTAATCCATTGAAGACGAGTAAATCATTTGTCAGTCAATCTCGTGAATCGTACGGCGAGAGTCCGGCGAAACGAACGTTGCCGTCGTTGAAATCATCGCGTAGTTCATCATTTACTCGACCTCATATTCGACGGCTCGCTGCTGTAAAATTTCAGCATTTGTCTATCATTTCAAAACGATTTTCTCTCATTAGAGTATCGCAGTACCTCAACACAACTATGGTGAAACCATCAAGCCGATTGACATCGATGAAACCGAAGAAACGGAACGACTCATCGCACTCAAACATCGAGAGACTTTAGTCCGTGGAATGGGTAACTTAATCTTTCATTCATTTCAGCAACAAAAACACCTCATTTTTAAAAAACAAAGGTATTGCTGATCTGTGCAATCGAATACTATTCGGCACGGCTGGAACGACGGCGAATGTGCCGTTTACTCAACATCATCCGATGGTAAATCGAGAGAGAATTTCAGTAGTGTCGAACTCGTAACTTGAATTCAAATTGGAGTTTAAGAAGAAAACGAAGCAATTCCTTTTTAACTTTCCGTTTTCAAATTTGCTACCGTGTACACATGCCCGCCTTCACCCTCACTTTGGAATTATCGAGAATAGTCATTCGAAATTTGAAAGTTCAAATTAGGGTATAGCTATTTGAAAATTCAAGTTTCAAGTATGACATGTATGGAATTATGCAAAACAACGTCTTCCTCGGAATAACTCAACTAAACTCGAAAGGAAAAATCTCGAATTTTCTTTTACACTTTTTAATCAGACAATAACGGTAGAGATGTGTGTTGAGCGGCAACAATAATCACCAAAGACATTTTAATGAAATTTGAGTATCCGCTTAGTTCGATTCAAAACTTTTACATATACAGAAGTATGCCTTCACTCTATTTTCAAGAAACAAAATATACTATTCGATACAACTTTAGAAACTCTACAAGCTAAAAACTGGTTTGGTTCTATATTTTATATTCTTAAAAAACGCAAGGCACACTGTCATTCTTCGAATATTAGGTTTTTTTGAGTACAAAATTATTTGAGATATACAAAGCATAGGTCTGAAGTCCATTAGATTTTAATGAAGTCTCTTAAAGTTCCATGAACAATTACACGCTTGACGTTCTTAGGTAGATCTTGCGATAACTCTAACAAAAGAATCTTTATTTTTACAGGTTTATTTTTTTGTCCCCTGATGGCGAATATAAATACGACCTTTTAAAAGCTTTAAATGACCAAGACACGATTTTCACCCTCACTCTCAACTATGAAAATACAACAACCTAAGTCTTAGAGATTTAGACTCTCTACATGTTTACTCCTATACCAACAAAGTCTAATGAAATCTCTTGAACTCCCTTGAAGTCGCTAAAGTCTCTAGAAGTCTAATGAAATCGTAGAAGTCCCCATAAGTCCTTGAAATCTCTTGAAATCTATTTAAGTATTTCGAAAAAAGCGAAGTCACATAGGGGAAAGTCTTTTGAAGTTTCTAGTAGTCTGCTGTTTCTCTCTTGGTAACACACTATTGTAACGGTTATCGACCGTTATATACGATACCGGACACTGATCCTCTGTTCTCTCATGTGTAACCATCTCTACCCAAATCTATCAAAACGACTGTCCGTATTTGGTCATAATTTTGCCGCTTATGAATCGCACTATTAAGTAAACGGTCGGTATTTGCCAAAAATATTTGACACAGTAATACGGCATCGTGTATTCATGGTGCACGGCCGTATACCATTACTGTAGCTTCGTAATTCTGTGCCAAATATTACGAGCGTATTCGACTCAGCTTTATATCGTAAATTAGTGGTTAACGACCGTATTGTTTGACATGGGTATATAAATTGTGTTGAATAAAGAGAAAGGCACCGTACCATCATGCTGAAAGAACATACACTCACATTCTCATATATCGTCACAATTGTTTTCGCTTATAGCCTCAAATCGAAACCAGTGACGCATCGAGAAATTTCTCTCTCATGCAATACGTCGATTCGAAACTGCCCAATCGATCGCAGAAAGCCCTACCCAACGCATCCGCTCAAGCTCTGCAACAATATTTTACCAATCAACAAGTAGAGAAGAAACATTTGTTTTTTCGTCTTCATCATTGAAATTTCTCTAGCCAACAAGTAGCTCGCGTACCGGTCGATACCAGCAGCCGTTACGCGCAACAATTCAAACCAATCTCATGCCTCTGCCGAAAACACCGATGAATGTCGATGCATCGATTCGAAAAAGTGCGAATACACTGATTCGACAACGCACAGGTCTGATCGGCTAACGATCCTGATCTTGTTTTGACCACAAACCACTTCTTCTTCTTCTTCTTCTCCTTGATTTATATTTAATAAAATACGCACAATTTATTTATTCTCTGACAATTTCGAATTTTATTTGTCAATAGGCAGCGAGACGTATCTAATCGCGTGCGATTCGGATAGTTCCCGAAAAGAAATCGTCGTTAGTGGCTCGTCGATACCAACTGGTAAACATTTGAAAACGCTCGATCGTCTTCTACCATCGAACTAATTCAAACCCGGTTGTTTGGAGAATATCTTTTCCTTTTCTTTTCACATTTGTGCCTCGCGTAGATAGTTTTTTTTTAAACGAATGTTTGTGGATATATCACATCTGTTTGTTTATTCGAAATACACTTTCGTTCAATTCAAACAAATAAATAGAACTGAATTTTGTAAAACTACAAAAATTAAGTATTCAATTAAGTTCAGTTAAACAATGAGTTTGATCGTGATTTGTTTTATTTCCAACTCGAAGTCCTCGATCATTCCATTCATTGTTCTCGTCGAGAAAATAACAACCTGACGAATAAACTCTCAATCCATAATTTGAAGTAAAATTAAATCTTTCATTTGTAATTGGTGGATTCAGTTGAGATTTATTATTTAAACAGTAAAGATGAATTTCAGAGGAGTTTAATTCTCGTAAACCGAAAACTAAAGATTTATGATTTCGAGTTTGTTCATTATCAACGAAATAATTGTGAAAATTCTCAGGACAGAAGATAGTCCAACCATCGATTTCATTTAATTGAGGAATTTGATCGAATTTATAAATTAATAAATAACCAACTGACGAATTCAAAGGTTCGATTTCGATATGAACTGAAATCGAAAGAATAGTTGTGATGTTAACATAATGGAAATTGAATAATTGTTGACGAGACGTGACGTTTTGAAGAATCATTGGAGGAAGAATTCGATTTGGATCTCGAGGAATTAAAATTTGAATTGGATAATCGAGAGAAATTTCTTTTCCATCGGAATCGAAAAGAGAAAAAGAAATCGAACGAGAAACATTTGTATTTACTGAATTACTAAATGAAGCTAAAGGTTCGACTTTCGATTGAATTCGAATTGATTTTTCGGTTTGATTTGTTTCGATTGAAGAGAATCGAATTAATCCTTGAGCAAATTGTTTATTCGAAAGAGATTCAATTGTTTCACTCTGTAAACTCATGAAAACTTCTGAAGTATTCACAATTGATTGTTGACCAACATTTAAATGAATATTTAAAATTGAATTTAATCGAGAAATCATTTCTTTCATTTTCGTTTCAATTTGATTTGCTAATTCTTTTTGTT
>ERZ778023.2524-NODE-2524-length-21860-cov-52.492731_pt1 | contig 21860 bp, 23 predicted proteins | sample MGYA00375753_ERZ778023 | MGnify/ENA primary metagenome ERZ778023 (study PRJEB29350, sample SAMN05389822) | bioreactor metagenome | isolation source: Ammonium sulfate bioreactor | place: South Africa: University of Cape Town | collected 2014-04-04 ... | reverse complement strand
ATCATGATAATTATCACTAATATACTTTGAAATGTATCACGAAGAAGAAGAAGAAAAAAAAATCAATCTCATAACGAGAAATGAAAAAAAAGGAAAAAAAATATTAAACATATGCATACATAGTTATACATAAGAATTCTTATATAATACACACAGATTGTTTTTCCTCTCAAGAAATTCTTTAATTTCATTCTTTCGAATAAGTCAATCGATCATTGTCAATAGCATGGTCTTTCTTGATCAGTAACTATTGTCATAGTCTTCTCTTATCGTCAATTATACGTATTGCACATTAACATTGACGAATTACAGGCAAAATCTTCTTCCTTTGCTTCTTCTGATGTAATGATGCACGTAGTACAATGAGAAATATTCATATCGAAGACCTATCGTTCTGACCTCACGTTATGATCATTAATAATCGAAAAAAAAATTATACAAATATAAGAGAAAAAACGTGCATGTTGGTCTTATTAACCTTGTACGGTGAAAAAGGCTTTATTGATATCCTTGATATGAAGAGAAAAGATAATGATTAAAACCGGCTGGTTAATATTATTCAATTTTGAAATCATTCTCATATAATATGCGTATATATACATATATGTATATGTATACATACATAAACAATAGAAGGTTAAAACAAAAGACAAACGATGCTAATCAATATTAACTCTCAGATTTGTCATCTTTTCTTTTGTAATACAAAGATAACATTATTCATTGAACCGAATAACCTTTTCCCTATATTAATAATCAGAATTTGTAAAAGAAATATGATGCAATATAATTATATATGTACATGTACATATAAAGAAATAACATTACTATATCGGAAATGTTTATCAGTCATGATCGTTGAAGTGTTGAAAGATTTACTGAGTATTGAAAACATTGTATTTGATAGTGTCTGATACGCGAGTGCTCAAAGAAAAAAATGTCATCGAATACTTACAAGAATCAACGGCTATTTTGTTTTCATCTTCGTCGTCGTCACCACCATCGTCGTCGTCTTCCTCTTTACTACCATTCTGATATTCGAATGTAAATATCAATTGAATAAAAATTGAAATCAAATAAATGATTAGTAAATATTTCACTCTCATAATCATTGACTTTATTCTAAAGATTAGCTCATAGAAACATGAAAAGAAGAAGAAAAAAAAGAAAATAACATACACATACGCTGCTATATCATTAAGTTTTGAGTTGTATCATTGATAGTTTTCAAAGATATTCAAAGAAAATAAGAAACGAGAAAAAATGACGTTGAAAAGATATTGAATCATGATAAATATTAAACAAGCTAGTTATAAGACACTAAATGATACACCTTTTGATATGCTTCTATGTAAATATATATGATAGGTTGCAATATCAATGTCGTGGGGATGATGCTCACCTGGTTCGATTGATTTACTTATATGAGAAGAAAAAGAAAAGAAACGAGAGAAAGAAAAGACGTCGTAGAACGAATCGACTGAATAACAGGGGAAGAATCAATGAAGAGAGGGAGAGAGAGAAAGAGAATCTCAAACGGTTCTTGTACCGTTCGTTCGTTCTTTCTGTCTGTCTGTCTGTCCGATTTTTTTTCTTCTTTCTTTGGATATCTCGGTATCATTCAGTACAATGATAAAACTTTCTGTTAATAATGTTCAAGAAAACATTTGGTAAAAACATTTTCTCGTTTTTCTTCTTCTTCGTCTTCTGATTATGATATTAATGACTCGTTTTTTATGTTTTTTGATGTATGGATAATAGAAAATGAGAAAAAAAGAAAGATGAATAGATATTTGTGTAATAGAAACTTATAATACTGTTTATAAGAGGTCGATAAGAGTTGTTTAGTTCGTTGGTTGTCTTTTCTTCTGTTCTTCCTAAATGTCTTTCTTTTGGGTAACTTATCAAAAGATTGAGTGCTAGTGTGACAGATGAAATTAAAAAGACACTTTCGATATTCAAGTGATGCTGTTGACATATCTTAATTTCATCTTTCCTTTTGGGATAATTGTCTATAGCCTTGTGTGTTTATAACACTAGACAAATACTTTGCACATATATGCATATTTGTATGTACAAATAGAAGTATTAATGTCTCTTTCGCATCATTGATCATTGTTCTCGTGCTGCTACACAAAAGGTTAAAGTCAATGGCCTTACTACTTTGTGTCACAAATGTCCGGTCGATTTGTCCAGTCGTTAATGTTCTTCTAACGTTGAGATGATTAGCTATATACGTATGATCTAAAGACAAGGAGAAACCTTGTGACTCTTTGACCAAAATTAATCATAATCGACAGATTGAGGTGCTAATTGTCACGCGTACAATCCGACATTTTCTAGGATTATCTAACTTAAATATGACGTTTCATTGATTTCAATCGATCAAAAACTCGTCAGACAAATGATCAATATATATATGTATATATTTATATAAATACATATGTCTCCGATCGATATATTGCTTATTGATTATCAAAATCTGTGATCCAGTGAGAATTTATAGTTTCTTTTAATGATCCATTTACATCAATCATAATGATTTTGACCGATTGAACGATGCATTTCCGGATATTGTTCTTTCGAATGCTTATATACAATATAGAGTAGATTCTCTGATTTATGTCAAATGAAAAATAAGAACAAATTTCAAGTGCAAACTAAAAATACCATCGAGATTTATTTCATTTATCTAGTTCTGTAAATAAATGAATGAATGAAAAGATTGTAATAAGCAATAGAAATAACATCAGCAAAAAAAAATACTAATTGTTATTATTTAATGGATTTTTTTCCTATGACTTGGCCGATTCTATTAACTATATAAACAATCTATTCAGCTTGAAATTGATTAGTCAATACGGCGTATATTTCCGCAACTTTGCTTCTCGTCAATACAAACAAGTGTCAAGTATGGAATCAAGTAAATCCCTGATACTTCAGGTACTATGTTCGGGAAAATTACGTTTCGTATCACCTCGTCATTACGAACATCCTGACTTTTTTCAGATGTCCGTAGCAGCTGAAACGAAACGTACTGCATTCCTACGTTTCAGTTGTTGAATGATATCTTAAAAATAACTTTTATTTTTTGTTATCAAATCTGAATGAGATATTATTTCTAAGCTGTGTATATGACAAATGAAGAGCAAATGTTTACAATAAATAATCTGCATTAAATTTTTATTAATATGCTTTTTTATAGGATTGTGTTGATATCCTTAATAAAAAAATTGACAGCAGGTCATTTACTTTTTTTTGAAAAGAGCATTGATGCTGTCCTTTATTTTGTCTTTGACCTTCATTCTAAATTTTCTTCAAGGGAAATCTTAATTATCATCGTTATTCAGGTTACCATACTCTAAGATATTCATTATCTTTTCAGTTACAAATACTTTCGATGAAATCTATCATCATTAAATTCATTTGTTATTTTAGTCGAGTGCATTCGATACGATATTCTCATGCTAGGATTTATAAAAAAAGAAAAGAAATCTCTATTTGTTTTTATTACAAACAAAACCAAAAGATGAAGAGATTAATTCGATTTGTCTGTTGACTTTTGATCTTGTTGTTTACGTGCTGCTCGCTTTTCTGTACTACTTGTTCCAGTTAATGATTGTACATTTGTATCATCTTGTTGTTGCTCGATTAATTGTTTTTTTTCAAGTGGTGAATATGGACGTCCTAATTTTTTCTCATGATGAGCTTTAATCATGATATCATATGTATCTCTTAACATATCAGTTTTAATGTATTCTTCATCTTTCTCATACATTTGACTATGTGCAATAGCTTTTCGTAGGCCATAGTTATCATCGGTAAGATTGTGTTGAGGAAAAAATCCACCATAAGCAAGACGATTATCAGTCAACAAGAAATTGTATGTTTCGCAAGCTTGAGTCTAAAATTCAATTTCAAGAGAAAGACTTTGTTGTTTGTCGTCATTTACTGTCGGAAGAATTTCAAAACCAATTTTTAATGAACGTAGATATTGTATTGTCTCAGGAGGAATTTTATTCGTTCGTGCACCGATTCCCAAAACAAAAATTTCTAAAAATCAAAAGTTCAAGTTATTTTTCTTAAAAAATAAAAACTATTTCACACCTGGTCGAGGTACAACAATTTCTAATAAAGCTAAAGAATCAGGTGTTATCTGATCTGGAGAATATACCTAAAAATACAATGAGATTGTTGTTGTTGGAGAAATAAAAATATATGTTTCATCTTACATTCCAACAGATGATCTGTCTTGGAAATGAAAAGATTGCTCCGACAAGACGATCTTTTCCTCCAATCAAGAAACCATCTTCATACAATCCTGTTACTAATGGTATTCGTTGGTTGTCGGTATCTAAAGCTGCAATTGTCGTTGGCTCGTATCGTTCACTCGGATAGCCTATTCGACCTTCAGCAGCATTCAATCGATTCGTTAATGAAAAACATCGATTGACGATATGAAATCGACTTGAAATTAAACGAGACGAATGTTTTAACAAGTTATTCATCTGTAATAAAAACGAAAAGGAAGAATATTTTCGTTTCATTTATTTATCTGACAACCATAATGGTATTGAATAGTTTTTATTTTGTAAAATTTTCAATAATTTCCTATTTGACAATAGATAATATTTGTTTAAATATTCACGTGCAAATGAGGACATGGACTCATATCGACGTCCTTTACTATTACCAAGACATTGAGTACGATTGTTTGAATTTATTGGACAGAAGAAACCTTTTTTCTTATTGAATCTAACAAAAAAAAGAGACACAATAGTTTTTTTTTCCATTAGAAGGAGAATAGAAATATCTACCTGACTAGTTTCGATGAGTTGACAGGATTTGTTAATTGAAGAAATGAGATTTGCAGATCATCGAGCATAGATCGAGGATCTTGACGGAATGCTTCTCCATCAATGATATAAATCTATCGTCAAATAGAAACTCAATAACATATTTATTTATAAGGAACAAAAAAGAGCTCAATCGAACTTGTTTCGATGAAAAATATTTCAACCATTTCGATAAATGTTCAGCGTAAAGACCGGGTTGTAAACATCGTTCTCTCAAATGACGATATTCTTCATTTGTTTGTTCAGTATTTAGATTTAATAAACGATCGAAAGTGATCGTTTGATTCGTTCGTGCAATTTCATGTTGATATCGAGAATAAGCTCGAGTGCCTGGCTCGGTGAATATCATGATCAATCGAACATGAGGCAGCAATGATTTTATACGTTTGATGGCTACATTCGAATCGAAATAAGTTGCCGACTTTTCGAAATTAATTCCATGAGAATTTTCAATTGTTTCAGGAGAAAATTGTGTTAAATACCTGAAACGAAAAGATTTCAAAATGGATCGTTTATTTTCTCGTCTTCTACCAATGAATTCCGTTGAGATAAATTTTATCGTTATTAAAGAATTGTAACTCTTCGAAAGTCGTTCGACTTTTGGTTGATGAATGAAAATGCGGATGTTGAGAGAGCATACTATGCAAAGCTGTTGTACCTAAAGGAAAACATTCTGTTCTAAATTTCGATGAGATTTATGTGAATTCAAACCGGTTTTTTGTGGACCAACGATAATAAATTTCGGAAACATTCGACACATCGAACGATTTCCATTCCAAAGATTCATTAGAAATTCATCATCGCACGGATTCTAAAATTCTCATGTTCATTTGAATCTATTCAAACAAAAATTCTGTTTACTGTAAACACTGGCATTTGTTCATCGGGATACAATTCATGAAAATATTTTCGAGCTAAATCCGAACTCGATAGATCATTCGAGAGTTTAATCGTTGTCCATTGAGAAATTAAATAAACTAATTTCGAAAAAACATAATTCCCTAACTGTTCACCACCGTAGTTTACATTGTGAGACATAAAAACAACGATCTAAGTGACGAACGAACAAACAAATAAAATAATGAATACAGAAGAAAAGTTTTCGTTACAGGATTTGTTAGAATCTTTCGAAATAATCTTCCTCCCATTAAATCTCTTTCCAATCGATGACTATGATTGACATAATCTCGTGTTGTTGTAAATAAACCGCAGGAATGTCGTGGTAAAACCTGATAAATGATAGTCATTTGAATTGATAACAACAAACAAGAATGATTATTTTACTGAAAGATTATGATAGACGAAACCACGATGATTGGATGAGAGATCATAGTGATACGGATAATTTTCCGTACTTGTCACGTTGATATTCAGAATTCGAGACCAAACATCGTAAACAATTGAATTTATTGGATAGATACCTGAGTGATGCGGAGCTATTGCATAATTTCGATCGATTGGCAATTTGTATTTCTTTTTTTTTATTCAAAAAAATACGTAGAATCGAAAATAATTATTCGAAATACAAAATAAATTACTTCAGCAAAATCTAAATTCTGTTTTGTTGAACTTATCAATGAGATTCTATCATTAATATGAGTTAATTTTTCATGTTTCCATGTATGATGAAACCAAATAAATTGATCTTTTTCCTCTATGAAAATCATCACTCAGTTTTCCCTATTGACAAAAGTCGATTTCTTACTCATTAACAATCGATCAGCATCATTATTTTCATCGAAATAAAATCCTGAAAAACCCAATCGATATTTAAAATTCGAAACATAATTTCGAATGAATTCTTGCGAACGAATCAACGCTTGAATATCCGAGACTTCAAGTTGTTCCGAACTTTTCTTTCCAAGAAAAATATCATCGATATCAATTTGTATATGACGAATCAAACCATGGTAATCATATTTATCCGACATTAAATATCGAAATATGTCGATTAGCAATGGCCAACTAAACCAATAATACGCAAGACATTCAGAAAGATGAATTTCGTTTTGAGAATAAATCGATAATAGATCGAGTTTTTCGAGTGTTTGTTTTGTTTGTAAATAAATAATCGATGTTTTTGCACGTGGAAGAACTGTACATTGAAATGATGATTTGGAAAAATAGGGTAAATTCGAGTTAAAACGTAATAATTTGATTAGTTGATTGAAGGATTGAATTCGAAATGGACTTGATGTGATTTGAAATTCTTCTTCTTTCGAATGAAAATTTATTGTTGGATATGTAAAATTTTCGAATAACATTTCATTGGAATGAATCGATCGACAGTTTTGACATTGATCATTGAAAAAAATTAATAAACGAATTTGATATTGATTAATTAATTGATGAAAATAAGTTTCTGGCCGATGATCAGCGATAATCATCGATGGACGATTATGATGAAGTAAGTTTTCATCGAATTTTTCATGATATTCATACGATAGACGAAGTTCATTGAGAAATAGAATTAATCGTTGAATATTCTTTGAATAATGAGATGAAATAAGAAGAATTTTCGAAGTTTTTTCTTCTTTGTTTATTTCATATGAAGATAAAACGAGAATTTTAATTATGAAAAGAAAAATTGAAAAGAAAACTATGGCTTTAATCGATCGTTTTATCGAACAACGAACCATGAGATCTAAAATTACTCATATAAACATCTGACATTTATTATTTTGTTTCATTTCGTCAATTAAAATGTTTATTCAACAAAACATAAAAGTCAATTTGATTTCATTTTCTAGATTTTATCGAAAAAAAACAACACAATTATCACTTTCGAAAATCAATAAAGCCAATTAATTACGAAGATCAACTATTTGACAGGATAAATTCGGATCATCCACTGCATGATTTGCAATCTAAGAGAAGAAAACAAAGATTCAAGAACTTATTCAGCAATGTTTCTTACGACAAATAATGGTGGATTGTTCACATGTTCATGGAAACCTCGTTTTGTACATGCTGATATCACTGAAATGCCGGCATCAGGTGTCAAACAGAAAGTACGTGTTCTGAAATAGGAAATATTTTTTGTAAAACTTTTCAAATTGGTATCAAATTGAATTACTCGTTGAATTTTGGACTGATAACAATAGCAATAGCTTCTTGTAACAACAGTTGATAAGGCAAATGTGTATGAAGATCAACACTTGACAAGAAAGCTGTTTGAGTTGGATGAGTCTGAATGAGAAGTATGATTTTAAGGATAAGAAAATAAAAGAACAAATCGATTACATGAATCCAACCGAATGTGATTAGATTTTCATTGAAAACATATTCAAGAATTTCTTCTTCTTTGACTGTATCACATGAATCTGAAGAGAAAAAAAACATCGAACCTCATGAAAATAATTCATCTATTGTTCTACCTGGACCACCATTTTGTTTTGGTACAATGATATGCGTAAGAATATATTGGTTCTCTCTCTATGAAAAGATAAATACAAACAAAAATTGAATGATTTAAATGGAAAACGAAAAGAACCAACCCGAATACCAGCCAGAATGCCACATGTTTCGACTTTTCGATCTATTTGATTGAGTAGAAAAAAGCATTTCTTGTTCGTGGATATTTATTTAAATTTCAACCTGTATTTTGTTGTGCAATTCGAAGAAATTTCGATGTAATATCACTTGGAACACGAATTTGTTTGAATGAATCTATTTGACAACAAAAACATTGATCATTTCCAATTCATTTCAATCGACATACTCGAAACAGGCTTTTGCGAACGATCAATAATCGGTCTGTAAAAACATTTCAAAATCATTATTTGAGAAAGAAAAAAGCACGAAACAATTTGATTTTACCTCACAGCTGGCTGTTGTGGAACTTTCGGAAGTCCACTATCATTTGCTGGAATAGTAAATAATGCGACATGTTGCGGTGGTATTTGTGCATAATTCGTTTTCAATTGTTGTACAGTTTGTTCATTCTCATTACGAAAACTAAACAATTGTTTATATTAAATTAAATATAGATTAAGATGTGTGTGTGTCCTACTCGGTCGGTGGCGGAGGAACAACAACAGCAGCGGCTGAACGTTTAGTATTCTCTTCTTCTTGGATTCGTTTCTATTTTGAGAAGATTTTGAAAGATTCAATAGATAAAAAGGTCAAATCACTTGATTTGCTTCAAAATCTGCAGCATATTTGTCTATCAATATTTTCTTTAATTCTTCAGCACGTGGCAATGCTTTCGATCGAATAATCTACAAATGAATATTCGTCTACAATCGAAATTATTCTTTGCATTTTCGAAATTCTTACCGATTTAACACGTTCTCGATCATGAACAGATACATCTACAAATTTCGAATGTTGTGTCTTCAATGTTTCAACGAACAATCTACATAATTTCTCAATCAGAAATCGGCATAATACTATTCTCATTTAAACATACGTTATATATCTCGAATAGAGAATAAAACTTCGTTCTAATTCTTTACTCGTATAATAATAATCTGCTTCATTAATTAAACTATCTGATTGCTTGTAATAATAACTAATCGGTATTGACGAACGGACAGGTATTTTACATTGGTTTTCAAGTAGACGTTGAACTGTATTTTTACCATATTGAATTGATTCTTCTGACAATGGCATATCTTATTATCTGAAATGAAGAAAAAAAACTAAAATTCAAATTTTATGATAATGATTTCTTGTTTTTTATTCATCTTTAGTTAAATGACAACATAGATGTATGATAATCACAATCGCTATCAAAGCTGAACAGTCATATTCATCATCGAGTATCTCAATATGATAGCCATTATTTCGAACGACTTTAGCAATCGTTTCTTGTTCATCTCGACTTGTAATCGTAAAATTTTCTCCTGGATAATCGCCTTTAATAAGAAATTTTGTTTCTTCTTCAAGTTCCGATGTAATCGTAAATTCAGGACGTAGAAGATTGAGTTTCTTTCGTATACGAATAACTTGTTGATTATGTTTATTAAAAATCACATAGGTTGGACGTAGAGTAAAAAATTTCTTTTCAACCGTACAAACAACATTATCAGCTAGTTGAAAAAAAGTAATTAGAATCAAACCGAATGATAGAACAAAAACCATTTACCTAAATCGAATAGAGTCAATTTTCTCATGACGGAATCCATTTCATTTTTAGCAAAATATCGTTCTAAATCTTCAGCATCGAAAACGACAAATTTCGATGAAAAATCTTCGGTTTTAATCGTAAATTTCATGATTAATTTCGAATCGATTAACCGAAAGAAATCGACCGATATAAATAGTCAAGGCTATGCATCGTTGCACGTCTATTGTTTCAAAAAACGTGAAAACAGATAGTCTAATGAAAATAAACAAATGATAATGATGAGTAACTCAGCGTAAAAAAAGTACATGAAGAGAAAAAAAGTAGAGAGATTATCGCATCGTATGAAATCACCAGTATGGTTAGTTCCAATATCCATTGATATTGAACGATAGAGGGTGCGATTGAGAAAATGATTTTGAAAAATAAAATGATCGTTTTATTGAAAATAAAATTCTCAATTGAATTTATTTTCTTATGAAAAAATCGAAAAACAATCGTTTTGTTTTTCTTATTCAATAAAATTTCACATTTTAACTGGTGATTAGTTTTGGCCATACACGTACTTATTGTTTAGTCAAACATTTGTCGATATATGTTTCTTTTCTTTCCAATAATAAAAAATCCAATTTTCTAATATGACGTGTCGAACAATTCGGTACGTGTTTTTCGATAGATATTAGTTCTTTTTTTGTTTTTATTAAAAATTCATTGGAATTATTGTTATCTACTAATCTATCACAGATATTTGGTTATTCTTTTTGTTTGTTTCTAATAGATATATTAATCAATTTCTGCATCTAATCCAAGCATAATAATTTTCTTTTTCTAATCAATACAGCTTTGTTTTGCTGTTGATATATCTTTGGCTGCTATATATTAGATGCTTAGTTAATTTTCGAGAAAAAAAACGATTTTTTTTCTTGCTTATGAATGAATTTAAAAGTAGGTATCGAATCTCAAACCAAAATGCCGTCGTCATCGAATCGCCAACGCAAGAAAAAACAACAGAAACAACCGTCAACAGTAATCAATTCGTTAGTGATTTTGCTTTCTCAATTGACAAAAAAATATGCTGAAATTTGATTCATTTTCTTTGCTTTTTATAGTAAATCAACATCGGATTCTGTCGATCTGAAAGAAAAAGCGCGTTTAATAGCAAAAAGAAAATCTGAACAAGAAATGTTACGTCATGAATCAGCAAAAATCGTTCTATGGAGACAACCATTACGTACATTACAATATTCATTACTTGAATTAATCTATCTTAGTCATCATTATTTCAAACAATTGATTTCCTATCGAAAAACACTTTTAATATCATCAATTATCTTAACGTTATTCGTATTTATTTATAAAATCGAAGGTGCACATCAAGAAAGTATACAGAATATTGAAAGTCTAGTCCTTTGGGCATTGTATTGGTTTGGTTTGGGTATTGCGTCATCGGTCGGTCTAGGTACTGGTTTACATACATTTTTACTCTATCTTGGTCCATTCATTGCACAAGTGACTATTGCGGCATATGAATGTGGTTCAATTAAATTTCCTCGACCACCTTATCCAAATGAAATTGTTTGTCCACCAACAACGACAACAACAACAACAACATCGTTCATATCAAATGATAACGAAACTATTCTCAATGATTTACTATTAGAAACGGGACCGATTTCATTTTGGAAAATCTTATGGAAAGTTAAATTAGAAGCATTTTTCTGGGGTTTAGGAACAGCTTTCGGCGAATTACCACCGTATTTCATGGCTCGTACAGCGAGTTTAGGTACGAGTGATGCTGATGATGAAAAACTTCTTGAATTTGAACAAATGTTAATTAACGACGGCAAAAATCAATCGAAAAATTTAACATTAATCGAACGAACGCAACATCTTGTCTTTCGTCTTATTCGTCGTATTGGCTTTTTAGGCATACTTTTATGTGCAAGCATTCCTAATCCATTATTCGATTTAGCCGGCATTACATGTGGCTATTTTCTTATCCCATTTTGGACATTCTTTTTAGCAACAATTATTGGCAAAGCACTAATTAAAATGTCTATTCAAACAGTATTTATTATATTCATATTTAGTGAACATCATGTTGAACGTATTATACGTTGGATTAAATATATTCCTTATTATGGTCGATCATTACAAGCACCATTTAAAGATTGGTTACAAGAACAAAAAGGCAAAATGCATAGTAAACCAGATGAAGATCTAACGAGACATGTGGCAAAAATATCATTACTAACACGAATATTTAATTTTCTTGTAACAGCTATGATTATTTATTTTATTGCATCAATTATTAATTCGTTAGCCCAACGTTATTATAAACGCAAACATTGTGCTTTAAAAATCATGTAAAAAGCTAACTGGAACAATCTGCTTTCGTTTTTTTTTCGATTATTCGAATGTATGATCTATTTTGCTTGTTCGTTTGTTTATTCTTCTTTAATGGCGATCAAAAATCATGCATCGCTGTGAAATCTCATCTTGTTTTCTTTTGTTTGACATTCTTTCACTATCTTCCTTTGTGTAATCATTTCGATCTGTATGTGTATGTTTGCATTTGATTGAATTTCTTCAATCGTATTTCTTGTTCCTTTGTTTTTCCTCTTTGTAAAACGTGTATGAATACGTCAGAAATGAGATGGAAGAAAAACAATAAACACGGAAACATCAATCAAAGACTATGCTAGTTTATATTAATTAAATATTCAAAATAAGATTACAGATAATCCTTTGATTTTAAATAAGAATATATTACTACTCAACAATATTAACACAGGAGATCTATAAACGTAGTATGACCCATATTTAATATTAAATTTGAATATGAGGGCGTAATATAGCTGAAGGATTACGTATCATTCAAAGAGGATTTATTATCTTCGAAATGAGATTTTACTTTTCTGAGCTATATGGAAAAACAAGTTCATTAAATAAATAGAATTTGATAGTTTTGACCTAGATGTAAAAAATATCCGGCAATTATATCTCATAACTCTAAGTTTTAATTGTATTCACAAAATGAGTAAATCGAGTTTTTTTTAAGCACACTTTTCATCTTATTGAAATCATCAAATACTAAGCTTTACCTATGTGCTTTTCTGCATTGTATGATTCATCTAAATTGATAATTATACGTAGGCCAAGTACCTGTCATTGTTAACTGAATGGCATTATATCATCTGGAATTAATTTACATTCTTCCAAATGATTGAGTTATTTTGTTCATATAAGAATAGGAAAAAGAGTTTCAAAAAAAAACAGAATTTATTGACATTGTAAACTAATTAAATGCATTTATTTATATTCGAATAAGCACAGCAATATTTGATGGATTCTTTTTTTAGAATACTAAATTCTCTATAGATATTTCAAATTATGTTTGAATGTTACCAAGAGCTTTTTCATTATGCACGTATAATTCTTTTATAGACAAGGACAGAACTTAAAAAAAATATTTTTCTCGAATTAAAATGTCTTCCGACTACATCAAGTACAATGATAACAACAACATAATATTTTTTTTTTATTTTATAACTTCGATTCACTTTTATCGAATAAAAAAAACGAAGTTCAAAAGGTCTATCAAGCCAATGAATACGAGTAGTTTATTACGATGAATTTTTTCAATGAAATGGGTCATTTTTTTTCTAATCTTAAGCTTATAATATCAATTCATAATTAAAATCAACTGACTTCATCAACAAAAAAAAGATATGGTACCCGAACCTACGACGAACAAGAACTGTTTTTCCTTCTCATTTTCTCCGCTTTTAATTCGAATAATGGATCTCATGAATAGAAAATTTCTTTCTCATGTAGGTCGTGCTGGCTGAAATTCATTAAAATATGGTACATTGTTTCTAAGACGAATGCGTGGTTTATTTGTCATGCGCAATGTTTACACATGGAGGTTAGTCAGCAAAAGTTATATCATGAAATCAAGTGTTTCTATTTAATTTAAAAAATAAACTAACTAGAATATATTTATGCAAGTAGACATACTTAGCTAGTAATTATGGTGAAATAAATCAAAAAATGGTGTTTTCCAGTAAGCAACGGCATCATTAAAATTTATTTGAAGACTTATTTCAATAAAATGTTTACCTTTGAAAAAGGAAAATAGCATTTAGTGAGTGAGATGATTAATAAGTTTCCCTGAAAGACAAAATCATGACAAGAGAAGGACAAATTTCGGGATTCTGTTCTGTTTAAACAAATTTCTATAGACAAAAAAAAACGACATGATTTACAACAATAATTCAAATTTATTATCTTTCAAAAAAAGAATGAAAGAAATGATTGTAACTGTGTTTTTTTTATTCGACCAGCGACGTTCAACAAAGCGTTACAGAAAATGATGGGGCATAGAAAACAGAACGTTTTAATTGTTGGCATGTTTGAGTTTTTATTATTCGAGAAGAAAAAATAACTCGTAACGATTTTTTCTTTATCGATGACAGTATCTTGATAATTCCGAGATCGTGCAAAGACTTTCACAACATGATTCAGTAATCACTCGTGGTGTTTTACTAGCTCGTGGATATAAACGATAGAGAATTGACGGGATTGCTGGCGTTGTATCTCGTCGTACGACGGTAAGTGGCGTTGTTGTCGTCATGGCTTGACTTTTTTCAACAACTCGACAAACAACATTTAACATTAGTAATAAATTTGGACCACAAGCATGAAATACACGTTCTAATAGACAATTTTCGACACGATAGAGTTTCTTTCGAATTTGTATAACACTTTTTTCTGTTAAATATTGACCACCATATTCGACAGCACATTGACCGTCAATTAAACGCTGTTGATAAGTTACACCGGCTAATTTAATATGATGAATAGTACCATCAATGAAATATTTGAGATTACGTGATGTTTTGGATTCATCCTCATTAGAATCGTAGTGACGCGAATTGTTGCTCACGTGATTAATTGTTGGTAATGCTTGAGTGATAGTAAGCATATGCAGCACAACGAAAAGACATGGCAGAATGTACGCGTTCCTCATCTTAGTTAAACTAATAATGTTCCAAGAATATGCGCTAGCGCACTAAATAAAAAAGAGAAATCTTTTATATTGATACTTATCGTTAAATTAGAGAGCATGAGAGTACTTACAGAAATAGTTTTGCTATCTGAAGCCTTTGGATGTAAGAAATTTGAGTTGCCTACAATGACTAGTGTAGTAGCGAAATGTTTCCGTAAATCAAGCGCATTTACTAATATATATATATGTGTGTCAGCTAATCCCAGAGAAAAAAGTAGAAAAGAAAACATAGAAAAAAAAATAGTCGATCGATTAAATTTTTGTTCTTATGTACACATAGAAAACAGAACAGAGCAAGGCGTAAATGTTTGACGTACGCCAAGTAAGAGATTTTAGACATTCTGTGAAATTATTTTTGTATCCGCAGTTTTTTTCAACTTCCGTACCGATCAACAATAGATAATATCATGCAATTTGCCAAGACTTTTGCAAATATCATGATATTCAGTACGTAACAGATGGATTGATAATAGACCCAAGAAGAATATTTTCATGAAATATCATGAAATAAAAAGTCTACTGGATTCTAAAGAAAGATAAGTCAACATCCCATCCTGCACGGACAAATTTCAATATTTCCTTTGAACAAAAAATCCATGATTTTATTGTTCTCATAGAAATTATTTATAATCTCGGATAGAAATCTTTGAATTTAGTTCATTTGTTTTTGTCTTGCTAGTTTTAATAGTATATTAATGTGAACGTTATTTGTTTTTTTCTTGTACACATATACGAGAAAGAGAGACAACACAGAAAAAATATGTATATATATACGTTTAAATGCAAGGAATATATGTATTTCTTTCTTTTTTTATGAATGATTAAAACGTGTAGAACAATGTTTATGATCAAATCTTCATTCATTGCTCGTTTTTCTTTTGTGTCGGTGCGTACGAATATAGATTGCTTTAAATGTTCTTTCACCATTTCGATGAACACTGTTGAGCTAATTCAGCTATTGTACATGCACTTTTACAACATAAACCGTAATATGAACGATCAATGAGATCAATTAAATCATCGGCTGTTTGTCGACGAGTTAGTAGTCGTTGTCCAGGATGTTTGGCAACATACGAACAGACAACATCACGCATTTGACGAAATAATTTCGAACCACACGATGCAACATATGCTCGATTTAATCGACAATCTTCAACTTTAAACCATTTCATTTTTATTTGGACTATTTCACCTTCAGTTAATGTACTAGTGTGTTCTTCTTCATCGTTCAATTCAACTGTACATTGACCTTTAAATAAATCAAATCGAATTAGTCAATAGTTTTGCGTTTTATTTTTAATTAAAATTTAGCTTTCTACGTAGGAAAAAAAGAAGAAGTTGAACAAAACATATTTCTCCTATTCTATTTTTCAATATCGTCTCGGATATCATATCACCTCTGAGAATATACTGAATATACTCGAATAGTAAGAAAAACTAAAAATATTCTGTTGAATGACGTACCATGATTTGATACATGTTGTGTATAAGTTGTATCGACAGTTTTAAGATAGTATTGTCTTCCATCGTGATATTTTTCGTTTGATTTTTGATCATTTAATAAATTACTGGCATATGACAGGCAGCATATTGAAACGAGAAGAAGAAGAAGACTACGGAACATGACGTTGTTTGTCTTGTTAAAAGAAAAGGAAGAAATGAAAAAGAATTAAAAGCGAAGGATGAATATATATGAAACGGTTGACGCTGTCACAGAAGAGAGAGAGGGAGAGGGAGAAAGAAATCTTTAGAAAGGAAAAAATCGCTCCTAGTAACATGTTCATTGCTTGTTTTATTAACGATAAAATAAAAGAAATGAATTGAAAATTTTAAATCATTTTTTTTTCTTTTCAAATACTAACATTGACACACAGCGAGAAGAAATTTATTAAAAACAAATACAAAAACTTTATTTCGGAAGGCAATAACGAGATGCATAATGTATATATAAATAAATAAATAAATAAAATCGAACAACAAACGAGAAAGTTATTTCATTTGAATGAGTTTTTCTTCTAGTTGATCGAAACGTTTATCAATATGCTGTTGTAGTTGAACAAATTGTTTATCGATGTATGTTTGCAATCGACTTTCTAGTGCATTTAATTCTTCTGTTGATAGACTCGGCCGTTCAGCGGAAGCATTCTTTGAGCTTTCATTTATGGTCGATTTAATTTCGTTAAGTGTAGGTGGTGAATGTCTGAAAAGTATCAAATAGAACTAATCTCGTAATTGTTTATTAAAATACGATAAACTCTGTTCACTCGATCGGCAAAGTCCTACAAATATTATTCAATAAGGACAAAAAAAAGAGAACTAATTCGAAGTATTTTTGTGTTCGTTTAGAATGGAATAATATATGCAGATCTTTTTTTTTGATTTAATGAAGTGTAGTTTCGATCAAAATAGAACAAGATTGTATATCGTCTCATTATATTGGTAGCATTTATGTGTCTGTAGAAATTCGAGGTTTAGAAAGACAAAATCCATCGACGTCATCAAAGCAATTAGAATATAAAAGAAGGGGAGTATTTTCTTGATTGTTGTTTTGCGTCGGTGAAATCCAAATTTCAATCGTCTTTCTTTTCTTTTTGTTTTTTTTTATCTTTAATTCTTACTTTGGATTAGGAGCTGACGTATGGAGACCTGCTAAGTAAAACAAAGAAGAAGAATAGTCTTAAAACGTCAAAATAAAATCAAATCTTGCCTTTCATCATCAACATCATTTGATTAAGATGAAATTGTTGTGATGGACTTTCTTTTGCTTGTCGATTTTCCTGGATAAAACGAAGATTAGTCATGAATTGACGTGCATTAGATGATAGATTGCTTTCGTCAATCATCGAACGCACACGACTTAGATCGAATGGTAAACCCACGTTTGACATCGATGAACAGTTATTTTTCGATTTTTTCAAACTTATTTGTAAACAATAGATAATCAAATCAGTTGTATCTGCTAGTTTTAAACACTGAAATATGTTTTTTATTGTCGTTTTTTTTTCAATTCTACACGAAATCGTTTATGTACTTTTAATGTTAATTTTTCATTTGGTTGATTAAATTCAAAAATCGATTCATAGATGGAACCATTATTAAGTTCAGTAATGCGTGAACCCTGACAACTGCCAAGATATTCATGAGAATAAAACTATGGGAAGAAAAATAAATTTCAATTGTTTTGATGATTTTCTTCTTCTTTAATACTTCAATGTGTCTAGCGTTGGATAGTAATTGAATAGATTGGAGTTGATAGTTTTCTGGTTGTAAAATTGTTAACGTTAGAATAGAATCTTGTTGTTCCTGTTCATCTGACCGAAGAATAATATGCGTGACTTTCTCATCTGGTAAACACAATTCTCTAAAACATGATTTCAATCTAATTAGAATGTAATTATGAATTCTTAGTGCACAAACTTCGAACGTGTTTGTTCAACATTTGTCAACTGAGTTTCATCCTCCTCAATATCAACATCACAAACAAGATCCAATGAAACAGAATTAACAGATGCCCAATTCGATTGTACTAAAACGTAATCTGTCATCTAGAGAGAGTTTCATCAAAAGAAAAGAGCTCAATTTGTGAAATTTTGTTGCTGTTTTTAATAATTGAATAGAAAATAAAAAAATAGATAAATAACAAAATGTGCACAAATGAACGATAAAAGAAGACAAAGAAAAGAAGAAAAAAAAAGTAAAGCAGAAGATATATGAATATTCGTTTATGTTGTTAATATCTAATAGTCACACAAACATATATGAAGAAAAAAAAGAGCTAATCATATGGAAACTATCGTATGATAAATTGTGGTACATATATATATATTTCGTTTTATATTGCTTAATAAAAAACAAACAGAATGTGTCACTGTTGAATTTTCTTTCTGAAGATGATTATGTAGCGATTGTCTGTGTGTGTTCTTTTTTTGGTTTTAGCAGAACTATCGAGGTGAAAGAAAGAAAGAAAGAAAAGGAAAACGAGTTCATGGAAGACAAACATTCGGTATGAATGTTTCAGAGTGTGGCCGGTTGAAGTAATATATCATGACTGCATACTTGAAAAATTGGATAGACTAAAGAACTTTTAACTGGAGGAAAACGATCTTCTAGTGAATGAATTTGATAATATTGAATTAAGGACTAAATTGAAACAAAAAAATAGATTGTACTTTTTTCTGTTTCAATTACGCAGTTGTCTATCCTACTTGTAAACTGTCGAAGAGAAGCGTATCAACTAAATAATGTTTTGTCACACCATCGGCTTCTTGAGTGTAAATTCGAATATGATAAACTTCGTTATTATGTCTAAATAAGGCAACAACAAAAAAAACGCAACGTTTAATAGAGTTTTCCTCTCAAAATAGATCCGGATGATTCTAATTATATATTTTTTTTGCCGAGAATATTTGCGTGCACTCAACAGCTTAGTTTCGTCTGTACCTTGACAACATTTACGGCGTTTGAGATAAGAAGCTACTTATCGTTTTTCCTTGACGTCATTAGTTTCCGTTTTTACTCACTTAATTGATATCGCATGTCCTTCATTTCTTCCTTGTTTACGAACAAGAAATGTATTATTCGGTACTGTTTCATTTCGTAGAATTTCTTCAGCTTGATGTCGACTTATATCCATATACCTGAACAAACAAAAACGGTCATAGTTTATATGTTCAATTAAAATAAATTTTTTCTTCGATTAGAATTTGAAAAAAGAAAGAGCAAATTGTATTATTATCTAAATCACACAGTTGTTTAGTAGAGTATTAATTTTCTAGCTAGAAGATTGGATATTTCAATTCGATTTGTTTACCAATCATAGATCGAAGGATTGGAAGGTCTTGAAACGAATGAATTCGATACATGTGTATTATCGAATGATGAGGATAATTGAAGTGTTCGATGTTTATTTATGATATGTTCAGGTGTTGTCGGCGAAGAGATTGATTTCGAACGTTGAATAGATGTAGTAGTAGTATTATTAGGTGATGATGGCGATTTCGAATAGATATTGCCAATATTATTATTATTATTGTTATTATTATGAAAGGGTGAACGCGTTGGTAGAGGCGGACTATAGATTTGTACAAGCGAACGAATGAAAGGAAAATGTTGTGCAAATGTTGATGAGATATTCGAACGCTGAAATGAGAAGAAATTTAGAAAGAATTCGTTGACTACCTACCAAACATCACAATCACATACAATCGACGATGTATCGGCCTAAATAATGAAAAAATTTCAAATATTGATTTTTGAATAGAAAAATTCATTCTACCGATGCTATTGATGAACGTTGAATAGTTCGTTGTTGATCTCCATCGTTTGCGCCAACTATTGTCGATGGTATTAAACCAATTTCATTTGTTCGTAGATTTTTCACTTTCCACATATGTTCTTCATCGTCTTCGATGATTTCTAATTCATCACCTTCGATTACTTTTATATGCCGTTCACATAATCGATTCAAAGGAAAACGATTGTTATTATTATTGATTGTGCCATCATAATCATAAAGAGCATAGAATCGAGCTACAGGAGAAAATCAATATTTGTTCGTTTTTCGAAAATCACTTACTGTAATGATTAGTATTCGAAAACGCTCGTGGTAATTCAATTGGTCCACGTTCAAAACTTGAAATTCGACCAACTGATGCTAAAAATTTCAATGAAATTCAATCCGAATAGAAGAAATTCGATCTATTTACTACGTTGAAAGCAGGCACTGGTTTTTTTAATACATTCTCGATGAAGTTTCTTACGACATCTTGAACATTCGTAACCTTGAAAGAAAACTCCACTAAAATGAAAAGATTTCGAACAATCAATCGAGATAAAGTTTTAGTCTTGATTTAGTTTTTACCATAAATATTTTGCACAATGATCACAACGTGGAGCTGTTTCATCGAAAGATTTCATTTTAAAATTATGATTATTTTCCGTTAATTCAGGATTTGAACAACGATCACTAAACGAGCAAATGTCGTTTTTGTTTTTTTTTCAAAAAATAAAGTTGTTTTACATTGCTTCCCGCAAGATTTTCAACCAATAGGTACGTTTTTCTTCGGTTTTGGCGATGAATTTAAATTCAATTTGAGAAACATCTCGTAAAATAAATGGAAACTAGATTTCAAGATAAACACAAGTGATTATATGAGAAATTAACTTTGCTGGTTTACTACTAACTTCACGTCTTGCAGCTTTGCCTTCTTCAATTTGACAATCTTGAATAAATAAAGCCGCACGAAATGTGTATTTTTCCGATCCCTTCAAAAGAAATTCGTATGAAATTTTTGTTCACAATCTACACGTGTTCTTTTCATACTTTCACTTTGCAGATTAACAAAACTTGATCGAAAAGAAATACGGTTCTAAACGAAGAATTATTTATTATTTGAATTTACAAACGAATTTTCTATCGAAAATCACCTCGTTCCCGTTCGATGTCCTTCACATTGAACAGTAAATTGATCATCAGCTATAAATCTTCCATAATTTTTCAAGCATTTTTCCGACGGAATCTTTATATCACAGATAGTTTTCTCAATATTACTGATTACTTTCAAATTATCATGTGCACGTTTAGCTTCGTTTATATACTGATTAACATCCTAAAATACACAAAAGTATGAATTGCTATTGTTGTTGTTTTCGTTAATTGATTACAGTCATTAATTGTTCGGCTTTTTCTAGGAGTTTTCGTTTGGCATCACCATTGTGATCAGTGGATGGGACGTTTTTCTTCATTGTCTAGATAAAAAAAAAGAAAGAATTCGATCGATTGTATGTGATCGTTGGGATAAATCCAATAGGAAAAAAACCCTGAAAAGATGTGCCTTACATGTAAGAGTAAAGAATATTTAACTAT
>ERZ778023.2512-NODE-2512-length-21937-cov-49.580294_pt1 | contig 21937 bp, 20 predicted proteins | sample MGYA00375753_ERZ778023 | MGnify/ENA primary metagenome ERZ778023 (study PRJEB29350, sample SAMN05389822) | bioreactor metagenome | isolation source: Ammonium sulfate bioreactor | place: South Africa: University of Cape Town | collected 2014-04-04 ... | reverse complement strand
ACAAGGATCGTCGTACTTCAAATGCTTGCAGTACGAATAATCAAACTCGTGTATCTTCAGATCATTTTGATGAACTCTCCGATGATTCATTATCTTCTGTATCATTTCGAACTCGATTATATACAGGAAAGAATCAACGTTTACCGTCAATTACAAAAACCAATAAACAAAAATCAACTTATCAATGGTTAAATCCTTTTCAAGAAATGGATTCATTTTCTAATCAAACAAACAAAACGATTCTACCTGAAATTTCGCCAATTCAAAAACAAATTCGTTCATTTCTCGATCGACTGCCGAGATATGAAGGTATTCAACGTGGCTTTGATAGTTTTGCTCCTGCTTCACTCTATACAAATCGCGCACCAGTAATCATTCGTTAAATTAAACACATATCCGTTTATTCTTCAAGTCAGATAGAAAAAAAACACACGGACTTGACATTTTCTATTTCAATTTCGTTCGTTCTCATTCATTCGTTTTTCTTTTTTTTAATAAATTTCTCTACACATTTGAATAATTAATCATCTCGGAATGACAAGAATATATTCTCGAAACATTTGCTAAAAACATCATCAAAATTAATTGAAATTCCTTCTCAATGTCATTCATGAATATCAATAATAACATCATCATCATAATCTTTCGATGTTGTTTTTAAAACCCATCAATTCTCATTGTTTCTCTTTTTTTATTTGGCATAGAATAGAAAAAGAAAACAAACGAAAAAAGAAAGTACGTGTGTGTCTATATATATATATACAAAAAGAAAAACAAAAATAAAATTCATCAGTCCATTCAACCGGGCTTAGGAATTTCACTAAAACTTGAATCCTATCCGTTTTCTTTTTCTTTATGTTTCACATTTTCATGAAAGAAAAATCGTTAACAGTCAAACAAATGTATTTCTATAGATTTCTTTCAACATTGTCGAGCTAAATATTCACGTTTTTGACATTCATATATACGACGAATATCATTGCGAAAATTAACATTAAAAAATGAGTAGATCAATGGATTGCACTGAAATATAAATACAAAAAAAACAAATGATTCAATGTTTTCTATTCTTTCTCATAATACGTACTGCACTATTGATATAATAAAGTAGAAAAAAGACTTCACGAAAATAATGTGGTTTGATAGCAAACATAATATGAATAATTGAAGGTAAATACATTAAAATAAAAGTTGCTGTTACAATAAATAGAGTAAATGTTGTTCGAATATTTGCTAAACGTTCTTGTGTTTGCTGTCGTTCAAGTACACGTTGTGTTTCACCATCAAATGTCGATGGACGACGTGTTGATGAAATGGAAAAATTTCGTCCTGCTGATAAATGCGTATGATCCATTGACGATGATGTTGACAATGAACGATGATCATTAACATGAACCATTAGTTGTTGTTGTTGTTGTTGTTGTGATGAATGCAATTGTAATTGATTGGATGGCGATGGTGTTAATGATGTTGGTGATCCCGGTGGAACTAAACTCGATCGTTGATATGTACTTGGAGGATCTTCACATATAGATCGATCGGTTGTACCACCCATAGACGTCACTATAAATAGAAAAAAGGAGAAAAGTATTTCCGGGTATGATATGATTGTTGTCTGTAATTATTAAAAAAAAAGAAAGAAAGAAAACGAAAATGTTTCCAACCGAGTTATAGTCATCCGTTTTTGATGGATTAGTCAAATAGAGAAGTAGCCTGTGGCGTTGATGTCAGATCTTATTTACGCACTTGGCTTATCTTGTCCGGAAAAGAATCATAGAAAGAAAAGTGAGTAAGAGCATAATTGAGTTTTTTTTTTCATATCCGGATAGACAACAACAGATTCTATTACGATTTCAAAAACGTGATTAAACGAGAATGATACAAATGTTAGAAAATGATATTCAATTGTCGAACATCTTTGTTCTTCTTTAACTTAACCAAACGGAAATTAATCAAATAACAACAAGAATATTCTTTCGAATATCTACATACTAAATGAAACTTTTCGTTGATGAACTGACGCATCCGATGGTCGTTGTTGTTGTCGAATCGATAGAGTATTACTTGTTTTGCGTACAATCGATGGATGAAGAAGATTAGTCATTTGTGAGACACTTCGTGGTAATTCATTTGTCGTCATTTGATTTTCTTTAGTTGGAGTTTCATCTGATGTTGGTGTTGATACTGTTTGTTGACCAGGAACAGTTAAATGTGACGATGAAGGTATACCTTGACGTAATTGTAGAAGAGTATTATTTAATGATAATAATTTCGATGCTTGTTCAAATGAATCTTCAGTTGATGTCGATGGTCGACTTGTTGATGAATGTTCAGTTCCACAATAAGTTGTTGCAGCTATGGAATTAATTCTCGAACGTATTAAATTTGTCGACGATGTTTCATCCCAAATACCGCTAGTTAAATATGTCATTGACGTCATTGATATCGCTGAATAACGTTTACCACGAGCGCCGTTTACTTCGAGAATAACTTGTGGTCGATTTCGGTTCGATGTTATAGCGATTGACGATGATTCATCGTGCATACGATGACCTTGTCGTCGTCGATCATTTAATGGTTCACGTAGTGCAGCTTGTGATGGTCGTTGAGATTCATGAATATATTCGTCCGTTGTTTTGCAACAATAACAACAGATTAGTGTCAAAGTTGATGGTGAATGTTCATGACGATGATGATGGTGGAATTTTTTTGATGAATGTCTTCCTGTATGTTGTTCGGTGTCATTATTCATTAAATAAGAACGAATGATACGACGATAAGCAGATAGCTTTCGTGTACGTGTTATACGACGTTGATAAACAGCATTGTAAATAAATGCATAGAGAATAACTACAATCAATATACATATGGCAAATAATGCACTATGAAACATTCGATAGGCATTGAGAAATTTTGAATATCGAATGTCTAAAAATAGATGAGGGTGTGTCTTTTGTTTTTTTCCCGTCTAGTTATATTTGTCACTTACGTAGACTAAACTTGGGACTACAGGTAACATCTGTTGCATTCATTAAAGCGAACGGTACCATTGAAGCACTTGCTTTGATATTTTCCACATGTTTATAACTTGGTAAATCATTAATTTCATAGTAATTCATAGAAAGCGGTTCCGAATGATTATCATGTACTTGAAGAAAATGTTCTTCGGTTGAGTATTCACTCATTGGTATAATTGCTAGAATTGAAAATTAAAATCAAATGAAACAAAGTAGAATGGAATTATATTGTTTGATATTAATTTTTTTACCTAATAACGATGATAAAAGTCCACAAATAGCAACAATAACATGTGCACGATGAGTTGTTATGATTTTATATAATGGCCAACAGATACAAAAATAACGATCGAATGCAATAATTGTTATGAGTAAAGTCGAATAGAGTATATGTGTAGAAAGAAAACCATAGAGTTTGCATAGAATTTCATTTCGTATTCCTGAAATCAAATAAAAGTCAAAATAGACAAATTATAAGATCTCAAAAAAATAAGATGAAGATTAATTTGATATTTTAAGCTCATAAAAAAAAGCATTTTCTTTTCATTTACTTCGACAAAATCCTTGCATTGATAAATAAAAGTACATTATTAGTTTTCTATTTTTTTTTCATTTTCTCAGTATTCTCGAATGGTTTCTGATTGATGCTTATTGTGGTTTCAATTATTAATTGGTTTTTCTCATATTAATTCAGAAAAATATCTGATGAACTCAATAATAAAAATATATTTTCCTTTCCTCAAATAACATACCTGTTGTTACTTGATACAATTCTAAAGGTGCCAATATGAGACAAATAATTAAATCAACAACTGCTAGCACTTTAATAAAAAATGTGCATGATTTATTATCTTTACGATTAATATAAACATAAAGTACGAGTGTATTTCCAATCGTACCAAATATAATTGTTACTAATAAGACAATCCATATGGCTATGAGTGCAAATAAATGTATCGAACTATCGAAATTGATAGAATCAATTGAATTTGAATAATCGGAATGAGTTTCATTGATGAAATGTACCGTTGATGATGATTCAATAGATGATTGAAAAAATATTGCACTCATTAACGATTACTGTTTAAAATAATATTATTTTGCTATTGATGTTATTATTATTTCTTTTTTTTTAAATCTAAAGTCAAATGAGTAGAATGAAGAGGAAAAGAAATGAAATATAAGAAGCAGAAGAAAGGAATTATTTACATAGGTTTTTTATTAGAAACATTCTACCCTTTCGTATATATATATGGAAATATGTGAGTTCTCAGGAGTTCCTATTAACTGTGTCTGTTAACTTGTCATACGACGAGTTTAACAACAAAAATTAACAATAAACAGGAGATGTCGAACAAAAAAAAACGTGTAAGATTCTATGTTTGCTTGATTAATGATAAAATATTAAAAACTCTGTCAAAGACAATGAACAGATCGAACTCAAAACTATATTATGATTCGACGAAAAAAAAAAGAACGATTCATGCCTTTCCTTTTGTATATGATCATAGACCTGGCTCTTTACATTTCAAGTGTATCTTCAAAGAAACGATGTATTCTTCTTCTTCTTCGTCGTCTTTCTCTGACTCTTCATGACAGTTTTACTCACTTCGTTCTAATTATATTGACTACAGACATTCTTTTTCTTCTTCTTCGTCTTCTTTCTCCTTTCACATTCTTACGGTCTACTTTCCTATTTTTTCTTCTTTCCCTCTCTCTCTCTCTCTCTCTCTTTTTTGTTTTCCTTAGTCTATATCCTGTTCAGCTTGTCGATGTTGCTAGGTGGTGCGTGAGCTACCAGTCTCCATAGCATGCACATAAGCATCCATACAAAATACACGCACGCAATATTTCAAGCATTTTCTTTTGTCAATAATATATCATCATTGACTTACTCATACTAAGAACAATAATAATAGGATGAGTTTGTAATTTCGAAGAAGAAGAAAAAAGAACTGGTTGTACTAATAAAAATGAAAAGATCGATAGAAAGATACAGACGTAGTGAAGGCAGCTAATAAGGCAACCTCTCAGAAAATGATGAGAGAACAGCGAGAAATAAGAAAAGGAAAAAGAGATTGACGATGTTGAACGTGACACAAATTTCTTCTTCGTTTTCTTTTTTCTTTTTTGCTTCGTTGTTTTTTGTTAGAGAACAAAAAAATAGAGAAGAAGCGATGAAAAGATAGTCAATTAAAGTAATCGTCAGTCAACAGGAATAGTAGACCTCGTGACATCAAAGCAGTTATGTGATGGAGAGTCTTCAAAGAATAAAAGCAAAAGACTTTCAGGTCTAAGCATGTCTTTTCAAATAGATTAGCTTTTTTTCCCCGAGTACATATAATTAATTTCTCATATTGCAAGAAAAATAGAGAATAGATGCTTTTGTATACGATAGATCACAATTACTGTCAATCTCGTTTCATTTAAATAGCATCTAAACACACAATTTCTTTCTTCTCTTTCTTTCTCTAGTTTTTTTTTCTTTAAATAATATTGACTGTTAAACGTTCGTGATTTGATTTCTAATTGCTAAACGGTATAAACTGTTCTCGAAAAGTTCTTCTTTTATATCAATAAAAAAAAAGAAGACAAATGAAGATAAATGTTTATTAAATCTAACTTTTTTTCTTCTAATTAACAAGGAAATGGTTACTCAGTTGAACCTCAAGAACGTATATTTATGAAAAGAAAACATTTTTTTAAAATATTTACTCCTGTCTTATTAATGCATTAGAATGACTTTTCGATCTACAAAATATTTTTAGTTGCGTTAGTTTAACTTCTTCTTGTCAAACGTCTATTAAAACTGACAGATAAGCAAAGAAATGCACTCATCGTTCTATAAACAACAGAAAAAAGATTACTGCTTTCGTCATGTTCTATTCACTCACTTGTGTAATAAGCTGAGTATTAGTAAGATATTAATTAACTTATCTGTGTCAATGTTCTCTGTTAATATGAGACATCACAGATAAATATTAACGCAATTTTGAGCAGCTCAATATCGATCTCACAGAACCCCACATTCATAGAGCACGAGTTTATGAACATCTGTCACAAGCACATAATAATAACCTATTATGAAAGTAAAAAGCAAAGATGAAGGATACATAAAACGAGAGAAAACACGAGAAAGAGTGAGAAAGAGAAAACTATCCGATGGGTTTGCGTGCAGACATAAACATACATCGAGGACATAACATAAAACGGAAGTCGTTTTTTCTCTTTCATTGTATACCTACAGTTTTTTCTCAATTTCAATGCCTCCAAACCATTATAGGTTAGAAGTGGTTCACAAAAAAAAAATGTTGTTTTTTTTCTTTTTATCCGATGAAAGGACTTGAATAAAATAAAAAAACAACGGATCTCATCTTGATAAACAATGCTCACATCAAGGTCCTAATGCAGCTTATGTCAACTTACTTTCGTTTCAAATTCTTTCCAGTTATATTAACTTTGATTTATGAATTAGTCGGATGACTTTGCTAATAGTTTGTTTTTGCCTTCCAAGCAAAACCGAATTCTAATTCCTTGCTTAATCTTCTTCTTCTTTTTTTCTCAATATATTAATTCTTTTTTCTTTGTATTATAATTCAAATAAACTTTGCCTTGATTTTTAATATATATACTAAAAATGTGACTTTGTTTTCTCATACTCTATTTACTGAATGGATTGTTTCTTTAAAAAAAAAGAAACAATGCCTCTAGCACCGTGTCATGTCAATGAAATGAGAACATTAAAAAAAAACGAGGATGCTCATCTGATAATTTATCTTGACTATAGCTGAAGACAAAATAGGAAATGAATTCTGATAAGATAAAACCCGATTAGATGTTCGTTTCTTTTTCATTCAAAAGAAAAGAATCATCGTAAGCAAAAAAATAAAATTCCCAAACGAGTATTGCTTACTATTATTATCATGTTGTAACTAATCGAAAGAGTTTCTCAATGAAGATGTTGTCTCATTTTTAGAAACAAAATGGAGGTCGAAATCAAGGGAAATTAATATTATTTTTTTAATAACTCGACATGCACGCATGTATATTTAAACAAATAATCCTATTTTTCTCTTTTTTTTGTGGTATTATTTTTATTTTCATTAATAAATTATGAACTACTCGATTAAAACATAGTCGAACAACAAGCAATAAACGTAAGATATACGCTATTGAGTAAATACAACAAAAAAAAGTCAACACTCTCCAAATGGAACTCTATTGATACAACATTAATAAATTTTAGTTTAAACTCTCGAACAAACCCGAATGTCTGTCAAGATATGATTGATATACTCGTCTATTCTCAAGGAAAACTAAATAGATTAACTGATAAGAAAGTTTTTATTATTATTTTTTTGTATCTAACTTAATAGTAAAATGAAAAATTAATAAGATCTTCAAGTGAAAAAGTTAGGGGGAATATCGAAGTCAAAATAGACAAGCAGTAAAAGAGATGTCCTGAGAGGTCAATTCTCTAAGTAGCCTTATTTTCTTTCTTTTTTTATATTCCAAGGATATAGACACGAAATGAAAACGACATAGTCAGATTGTGCTAGAAGGAACGCAGGCGCAGTCATGACTATGGAATATTATTAAATCTAATATGATGGAAAGACTTTGTCGTTTTTTTTTATTAATAAACGAGAGAAGAAGAAAAAGCAATCAGGTAGATGATCCTATCGATTCATATAGGTCGACAATTTGTCGTTCTCATTTTCTATTCTATTGATTGTGGAAAAAAAACCGGTAACAACAATCGGTAACAAACAAAAGGAAGAGAGAAAAAAAAAGAGAAACTGACAGAAAAAGAACAAGTTAGGCAAGGAAAATTAATGGAAAAAGATATTTGGATGTTTTTTTGCATGTGAATATTTTGTGTACGAATGAACAACATGCAAATGAGATTTCTTAACGACTTAAGAGAACTACTCATCTGAGCAACGGAAATCGATTCGTTCAGACAGTTTTTCTTTCTTCGAATCAATTCGTCATGCAAAATAAAAATCAGTTTGCTTATTTTTAATTGAATAATTCAAAAAAGCTTCACTTTACTATCTGATAACTATTTTCTTTTTTTGTTTTTCTTTCGGAAAAAAAACAATAAACTAGTTTATTGCACTAAAAAAAAGATCATAATAAAAATGAATAAAAATAATATTCAGTGTTTTCGCGCTTTTGATCTGTTTTAACGTCGTGTTGATTTTTCTTCTCGTGCCTAAAAAAATCGAAAATAGACAGTGATTATAATCAATGAGAATAGAAGTCATTACGTGAAGTTCAGGGAAAAGATCATCGTCATCTGCTGCAGCTGTAACATTGACATGTTTGCTTTTTTCTTCAGCTAAAATCGAAAAAAAAACAAGTATTTTCTATGCAAATGAAATTCTTAGTTTACCTTTTTTCTGTGCAGTTTTTTCACGTAATGCAGAAATTTGATTAGCAGTTAACGAATCATGTGAAACGATCGGTTCGGTTTTATTCTTCGTTTGTTCAGTTGCAGATTCTGTAATGACGACTGTTTGATTGTCATGTGAATGAATAACTTGATTTAAATGATGTTGAGAAGTTTTTTCTATAAAAATAAAAATAAATATGATCGAATAGAACAAAGAAGACACAAAAAAACTAAATTAACTTACGAATTGAACGAACAACATATGTAAAAAGTGTTGTTTCAGCATCAGTAGCACCGTCGATAACACATGAATATGTTCGTTCACGTGTATCTCGATTGATTGTAAGTTCAATAGAATAATCAAATGGTGAAAGAGGAAAAACACGACGTAGTCGATCACCTTTGTGTTGATTTTTGGTAAGATAATCAGTAATAAGAACACTGTTTTCAGTTGCATTGCCAGCCACCCAAAATATTGTTATTGGCCCTTGAGAAAGAAAAACAAAAAACACAATGTTAAGTTCCGAACAATACATCTCATTTGTTTTCATAGTTGAGAGCAGAAAAAAAGTAATTCTCTTACGGTTCGCAGTGCGTACAACACATTGAAGAAATGTCGTTTGATATGCATCAATAATTGTTGGTGAACTAGTGATCATGCTTGCAAAGCAAGGTAATGAACCGAGACTTTGTTGACAAAGACGAGGACCTATGAACAAATTAGAAAATATTTGTCAACTTGAACTATTCGTCTGTTTTTTTCTAAATTTCTATTCGAACCGGTTGAATGAACATGATAAGTAAGTGCTGGTAGATAGGTCACTTCCTTGTGTGGATTATCGTCCATATTTCTGAAACGATCAGATGACCATGAACGAATGACACATCGATAGATGCCTTTATCGTCGACATTAATATGTCGTAAAAGAATTGAAACATCGATAATATCTGTTTCATTAGCGTTTTGTGATGTTGGTAAAACGCTTGTCATGAAACGATGAGCAGTCGGGCGTACAGGTGGAAAAACAGGATAGATTTTGAAGCTAACCGTTTTTTGAAAATCTTGATACCACCATTCAATTGTTGCATCTTGAAAGAATAATAGAAATGCATTTCTAATTTGAAAAAAAAACAACAGAAAACATCTCGTGTATCTTACGTTTCGAACGAGCAACATGACAAGGCAAAACTAAACTATTGCCTGATGTACGTAAGTGCAAAGGATTACGTACTGGTGGTTCAAGAAAACACGGTTTATCTTTATCATCGACCGATGTTAAATTACTGCAGAATGCTTTCGATGTTGTTGAAGAAACAAACTAATCAAATAAAAATTTATTAATTTTATTATAAATTTCGAAGAATAAATAAATTTAGCCTACAATGATAAGTAAAATCAACGAAGATAAATGAATATACTGATGATTCAAAATCATCGTTAAACAATCGACTAGAGAACGTTTATCGAACACGAAATAAACAGAAAAGAGAAGGACGATTTAATAATGAAAGGCTATTTATTTCTACATTTTCTTTTCTATCGAATGTTAACAAAAGACGAGAGATACTGATGAAATCTTCCACATGATTCTATGTTTACTAAATAATCTAGGCTTCGATACTATCGTCGTTTTCTTATGTTGAAAATGCAAATTTGTAATTCAGGGACATTTACTTTCGTTATCATGCAGAATTCATTTCATTTCATCGTAAAAATTTGACAGCTAATTATTAATTCAAGAAAAAAAAAGAAAAGATTTGTTAAAGTTCAATAAAAATTTTCTCCTTATAGAACAAATGTAAAAAAAATAAATCGAATCTAGGTGGAAACCTTAAAAGACAGTTCAATACGTAATTCAATTTCTTCTTCTTCGAACTTGCATTCTTTTTTCTTGTATTAATAATGATGAATTGTAAAATATATTTTTATTTTCTCCTTTTTCTATTGATTTCAATATATCAAATTAACAAAATCTGATCCCGTGTTCTATGCAATGTGTACGTATTTGGGGTAATTGCTGAAATCATATAATTGCTTTTTTCTTTTCTTGAAAAAGTTTAAAATAATAATTGGTCTTATGTATACATATACACATATATTCTCTCACGAAAGAGAGAAAAAAAGAAACAGATCGATTGCGTTGAACACGCTCATATGTTGTTGAACAGGACACTCGGTAAAAGATTGATATAAAATACGACTTAGTTGAAGCAATTGAGAAAAAGAATGTGTATTGTGCCACTTTCACACTATTTCTGATCATGAAATAGTATTACGAAACTTGTTCACCGGCATTATAAACTAAACATATCAAATATAAAAAGGAGAGAGAGAGAGAGACAGAAAGAAAAGAAAAGACGATGGCGAAGAATTCCTTCTCTTCCCACGACATATTTCTTTTTTTTTTCTTTGTACTTTATTACAAAGTTTGATGGCAGAGAGTAGAGCTTTTTTTTTCAACAGTCATTGCATTGATTTAATATAAAAGCAAACGAAAGAAAAAACGAAGAAAGTTGACTGTTACATTATTCGTACTAATTCAAAAACAACATAGACGTCATATAATCGCGCAGATTTAACCATAATACAAAAGTATCAAGAAGCATGTTCTTCCTTATCGCTTTCGGTTGGCTTGTTGCAGCGAGTTTTGCTTTTCTCTTAGCGATTTTAACTCCTAATTGGTTGTCATTTGAGAAAACACTTTCTGCAACTGATTATACCATTCAACGTGGTATATTCTTTGTTTGTGATTTACTTCCAAGCAATAGTACATACAAAACAACACAATGCGTATCAATCATTGATCAGACATCGTCAACAGACTCGAACAAATGGATGTATGGTGAGTATTTTGTTTTTGTGCCATCATATACTTGTCAAATACTTGTCCTTTTTTTTGATATTATTTACCAAGAAAAATAATATTTCAAATATTTTTGATGTAATCTGAGTGATAGATGAACTATATATTTTTATGAGAAAAAAAACAACGAAACATTATTTTGATCAATATATTTATTATTTGAATATTTATATAGAATTTGCTATTGCCTGTGCAGCGTTAGCAATCGCTTGTGCTAGTCTGAGTATTATTGCCATTTGGTTTTCGGGCATATATTTTCATGTACGACGACGAACAAATCGAACATTATGTTTTCTTTTCTTGATCGGTCTGGAAGTTTTTCTTGCTTGTAAGTCACTTATACAGATTCGAAAAAAAACAAAATCTATTTCTTATTTAGTTTGTACATCATTGGTTGTTTGGATTTTACTCATCTCTGAAACTGCTCGACTTGGCGTTTCAATAAATCGTTTTATGTTTGAATGGCCAATGTGGTTAGCTGTTGGCGCATCAGGTGGTTACTTGATGTCATTTATAACAATCATTATCTCGTATTGTACAATTCGTCGACGTGGAAATAAAATGGAACGAGATTATGATCCACCGAGAAATCATTTTTAAACTTGAATTGAATTTTTCATTCGCCTTTTTCGTTTGTGTTTCGTTTCATTTTACTGCTATGACTAATAATCATTGAAAAATCATTTCATTAATCATCTCGATTAACTCGAAAAAATGAGAGAAAATATTCGAGAATTTATTATATGTATTGCATGTTTATATGTTGTTTCACAATCAAATATACAGATCTCATTAAAATGTTAAAAGCGTACGAAACAGAACAAAAGAAAATTGAAAAAGAAGAAAAATTATTGAAATGTTTATAAAGTTTATCATATTGGACGGATATTTCTCGAGTCCATATTAAATATATTTCTTAATTTTGACAAATAGCAATGAGATAAATGAAGAGAGAATAAAGATATGCAGCAGACGATCCAATATTAATCCAAAATGAAAAATCAAGTTCTTGTAAATCGATATTTTTCGAACCAAAATCGTGTTGTAAATTAGCCGTTAACATTACTGACCATACTCCACAGGAGAATAAAACTGAAATTTAGATACAAAAACAAAAATGATCAATAAAATATAGAAACTAAATAGTCTATTGGGATAAAACTTACAGGCAAAGAATGTTATCAAAGTAGTTGTAATAATTAAACATTTTGAATCATCTTCATTGGCATGTTTTTTGATAAACCAAGAGCCAAGTAGTAAAGCTAGTAAACTAAAACCAGCACATACAATTGCAAATGAAGCAGCTAGAGTTGGATATAAGATTTTAACTTGAAATAAAAATCAATTTATGATTAAATAGTTGCTTTTTTATAATCATTTACCTCCGATTGATGATGTTGAATTATCAGGTAAACGAGAGAAAATCCATTGACATTCATTTGATATCGAAGAATTTGGACAGATTTGAAAAACATTGATTTTCGTACCAGTTTTAGCTGTGAACCAGTTTGGTGTGAGAACAGCTGCTGCAAACGCTAATGTAGCGATTATTAATACATGATGCCCGTGTAGAGCCAACGACATATTGCGTCTTGTTCTTCTTTTTTTTTGCTCAAATTGAGAAAATGAAGTTCCTTAACATCAGCACTTTTTCTCTTTCTCACTTTTTTTTGTCGCCTTGTTGTCCCAATGTCATCAAACGTCATTTTCTCTCATTTTCTCTCTCTCTCTCTCTTTCTCTATTTCCTTCTTTCTATCCATTTACTTTCATAATCATATCACGTAATTCCTCCTTGTCCTGTCATTTTCCGACGACAAGAATTAGTAATAATAGTAGAACAGTAGTTTTATGTAGAAGAAGAATGATTGGAGATAAAAGAAAAAGAGAGTGAGAACGAGAGAGAGAGAGAGAGAAACATAATCTGAAGACTTGTTGAAATATTTAAAAAACGCTCTTTTTCTCCATTGAATTTTAAACATCTGGCCGGATGTTGAGAATAAATAGCATGTTCCTTCTTTTCTTCGTTCAACCGTTGTTTGAATATAAAGGTCAGCATGAAAGAGGAAAAAAAAGGAACGATTTCATTGGTATTGACTCGTAGTCTTTTATTCTAGCCGATATAGTTCATTTTTACATAACAAACTTGAACAACATTAAAAATTTAAAAACGATTTTAGCATATAATATGTATATCACAGCGTTGATTGAATACGAAATATGACTATGAAACTTTGCATAAAATACTTCAGAAATTCGAGAGTAAAAATTACTTTTTTTTTCGTCTAGTCTTGTCTATTGTAATCTGATAAATAAGATCATTTTACTACGTTTAACAATATCACAAGAAAGATCAACATATATGAATTAGTTTCATTTCTTTGAAAAAATAGTATAATGTAATTATATGTTGTGTAGAGAATGATTCACAATATTTTATTTTTAATTGTGAACTATTGGGTAAATTACCAAAAAAAAGAAGAAGAAGAAGAAGAAGAAGAAAATGTCCTGAGAGAAGGACACATCAATTCCTTTGATAGATTACCTACAGTCATATGTCGATGATTGACAATGAACGTTTATAGATGCTTTTCAATAAAGAAATGGCTTAGAATCGGAAGTACACAATTGACAGAGAATGAAACGGAAAGGTATTTTCTGTATACTAGGAAACGACATTAAATATTCCGCAGACTCTACAATCATTCATGTGAGATTTCTTTATCTATTTGAAAATAGTTCACATACGTACGAAAGAGAACAAGAAAAACAAGAAGTCAGTAAAAGATTAAATGAAATTATCGTCATATAACAAACATTATGGAATATAATCATCGAATAAATGATTGAATACATGCTACGATGTATATTGCCATCTGTTGTGAATAAAACATCGATCGATAGACTACATGTTCGTTTAAAGAATGTACTGTATAGATAGATCTAGGTATTTTATGTTCATTGGTGACTGATGTTTTCGTTTTTTGTTTGCAAGATGAATAGACAATGGTTATCTGAAGAACGAAAAAAAGAGAGAGAGAGAGAGATAGATAGATATATAGAAAGAAAAGAAGGTGTAACGTGTCGATCGAATAATTTGAATCAGTCATTCCCTAGTTGAGACGACGGTTACGACGATCGAAACAATCTTATCTTTGAAAAAGAAAATCAAAAAATGGCTGATCGAAAATTATTTATTGGTAATCTTGTACGTCGAATAACTCAAGAAGATCTATGGGTTATGTATTCAACATTTGGACCATTAGAAGAATGTGCAAAATTTCATGAATCATTCGGTTTTGTTCGTTTTCTTCATGCTGAAGATGCTCGACATGCGTTAGATGCAACACATGGTATTACACTTAAAGGACGTTGTATTAAAGTCGAATTCGCTGCTACAACAACAACATGGCGATCAGCAAATAATTCGAATGAATGTCGTTCAATAAGTAAATCCGTTGTTATTTTTTCTTCTTTTCTTTTGTTTTATTTTTCGTGTTTATTAGCTCGTTATAATATTCCACCTATTCGAGCTGTTGATTATTCAACACATCGAGGAGGACATTATCATCATCATGCAATAAGTCATATATCAACATTATCTAAATCACCAACACGTGTTGGAACAATTGGTCATCGACGAAAAATTCAAAATAAATCAAGTAGATAGAGATTTGATTTGATGTGAACTTATGATTGTTGATACTTTTTTCTTCTCTTTCGATTAGCACCAACTGAACCGATTAATCCGACAACAAATTCAGTAGAAATTCATCAATCTCAAATTTCATCATCATCATTATCACCACCGTCGTCTTACACTGCTTCATCAAGTCATATAACCGAAATTGAAGATCATGATTGTGATCTTGATAGTGGATATAATGATGAAGTTGATCCATCAACAAATTCATCGATTCCAACTTCACCATGGCTTGATACACCGATTTCTGATGAAATATTCGTTTGGGTATTGGTTTTGTTCAATTTTCGTCAAATAAGATCTGTCTGTTTTTCTTTTACCAAGGATTATCAATTGTATGCTCAAATTGCTCGTGATTATCCATTAATTAAGTCAGATAATTCATCTTCCGAATCCAGTGATGATGATACATTGTTTACAATTGATCATTTAGTTCAATTGAATATTCAAGAGTATCTATAAGCATGAGTTTGATATTTTTATATGTATTCTAGACATTCAACTAACTTGAACATATATGTATAATAGTAAATGTTAGTAATCAATTCAGTACAATCCAATGTGTCTGTACTCAAAACAAAAAACAAACACTACTCATATGAAATCAGGAAAACATCCCGTTGTTTTGCTTTTGTTTATAATTACCCCACACTCTTCGTTCTTGTGATACGGTCTGGTTCTTTCATTGTTCTTTCTTTTTTTATTTCATGTCTCTTACATTATTTGTAAATGTATCACCATATCGTTCTTTTTCGATTTCTTATTTCGTTTTTGTTAGTTATATTTTCATGTGTGTGTGTGTGAGTGAGTGAGTGAGTTGAGGATATTTCTATGTTATTTATCAATGTTCATAATTGCATTTCAAGTATTTACTCTTTTTTTTCGGCTAAAGATTAGAACTTAATAAATATGTAATAATTGAGAAGAAAAAACATTCACAGCTTGAGTTTAGCTTTTCAACGAACTCAAAATCTAAAACGTAACTAATAATCAAACTCAATTAATTTCATTTTCTCCATTTGAATACGATCGCGTCTTAAGTTAAGAAGCTTCATGCAGATTTATTCTGATTAAGTGATAAGTACATTGATGACAAAAATAAAAAAAGAATCTTTTTCTTTCGATGAATCGAATTACTGAAAGCACATTTCAAGTATCTTGATAGAAAAAGATATAATCGTTCTCTTCATATTTCTACGTAAATATTTTTTCAATAATTCTATCATGCACATTAAGTACAAGTACAAATATGTAAGTCTGAAATTCGAATACTGGCATTATTGTTAGTATTAGTATTATTTGTCCTTGCTCTATGCTGAAAATAATCAACAACTAGAAGTCAATGCAATTTGTCGAAATATTTATAATGAACAAATATTGAAAACGTAAAATCCATTGAACAACAAAAACAAACAACGCATATTTGTACATAGTAAAAAATCGATCACAACAAGAAAAAAAAAGATCTATTACAAAAGAAAGCGAAATAAAATGTTTGATCGAACAGCAATGTACTTATGTGGTTAAAGAGGAGAAACAAACCAAAGCATTAATAAGTAGTAGCATTAATATTAAAACTTGATTGAATTGTGAATAAGCAAGTTAGAAGTAGAGAAGCGTTATTAAATGGTTATGCTGAATATAGATCGTGAGATGAACTAAAAAAAGGACAGAATGTACGAGAGCAAAAAAACAAAAGAAAAAAGGCAATGTTTTGTTTTTATCTTGTTAGCAGTATATGTGTAATCATAATCAATCAAGATTTTTAAAAGAAGAAAAAGAGACGAGCCTAAATTCAATATTTATTGTCGACTTTTTTCCTTGTTCTTCTTCTTTGTTACTAGTCAACATAATTGTAGTATATATATATATATATATACGTAGAAGATTTTTTTCTCTCTCTATCTCTTTTCTTTTGACAGTCAACTGTGATAGGACAAAGTAAGCAAATAAAGGGATGCAAGTATATACATACATACGTATCACAAGTTGATGTTTTCACGGGGATATATGAATTTAATCTGTAGTTTTCATTAATCTTTTTACTACACCGCCTTTTCCTCTTTATCTCTCTCGTCGTTCGTTAGTTAGTTGCGTTTATGATTCTCATGCATAAATCGTATAATATAGTAGATATAGAATTCTAGTTTTATAAATCTTTAATTTTGATGGAAGAATGAAGAGAAAGAAATGAACATACACAAAGGGGTCATGCAAACATAGATTTCGAGCAAAGAAATTATTATGACACGAAAGAGTGCATATATATATATATACAAAATATTTCTAGAGATTTAAATATGTATCTAGAAACGACGCGAATACATGTCGACTTCTTTGAGATACCTTCGATGGCCAAGATCAATACGATAAAGAACGAATAAGATAAATGTAAGCAAATAACCACCACTCGCACCAACTGCAATCCATGTCGAAAAGCCGATATTTTCACGACGTATTTGAGAATTTGAATCACGATTCATTGTAATCATGACAACCCAAATAACTGCACTCGTAAAGACTACAAATTTCAAATATGAGAATCAATCGAGACAAATGATAATGAATACTTACAGATAAATAATGTTAATAAAGCTAAAACGGAAACGAAATGAGGAGCAAGACGTCGACGACGAACATAAAGATAACCGCCTGCAAGCCAAAGAAGAATGATCGAAAGAGACGATGCAATAATTGCCAATGATGCACAAGCAACAGCATAGGCTAGATAGATTCGAAAATGAATATTTCTATCGATTTGATTTCACTCAATTTTCTGTACGTACTTGGTCGACAAGAATCTACTGAACTTTTATATGTTAAAATCCAATCTCGGCAAGTTCCATTAGCAAATCCTTGATCAACATAGAAAATTCCACGATAATTCGATTCACTTGGAGATGATGGAGAAGCTGCTGTAACAGGCGAATTATTTGGATAAATCCATTTCGGTGTTAGAATTGCAACAATAAATGCTACTGTACTAGTAACAGCAAATAAATAACCAACATAGAAAAGAGCCATTGAATGCTGTTTTTTTAATTGATCTGAAAATGAATACGTTGTGTGGGCATGTACATACGTATATTTATATACGTCGCAGGATGAGAGAGTACATAACGAAAGAAGAAAAAAAAATAAAGACCAAATTCACCCACGCACTCAAGGTAAGATCCGATAAAAAAAGATATAACTAGTGCTGTTCGTCAATTACTCAAACAAGAAAGAATGATTGAATGAATCATAGGTGAAATATCACTTACTCTTTTATAACTCCTTCGTCTTTTATGATGTTTTACTCACTTATTCATTCATTCATTCTCTCACATTTCTTTCGACTGTTGTGTCAATAGGAAATCGACAAACAGTATTCGACTCGTTATTACGCATGCATATATATGTTCAACATGAGAATGATGAACTACAACAATTCTTACTTTCTTCTCTTCTTTTCTCCTTTGTAAACATACATATACGAACAAACACTTATACACACACGCATTGGAAACTCGCCCGAAGAATTCCAGTGTAAAGACATCTGTCTTGCTCATTTCCTCTTAGATACACGTAGAAAAAAATGAATAGGAAAAAGATGAAGAAGATTATATATAGTTACCGTAATCACGAGCCGAGTTCAAGTAAGAGTAACCAATAGAGAAGAAAAAGTGCAAGTCAAATTTGATTCATTTAACACTTTTATGAGGAAACGCACGTCGATTCTAGTGAAATAAAACTACTATGAGAAGAAGAAGAAGAAGAAAAATTGGATGCAGCTTTTTTAATAAATAATATTTATTTTCATGTATCAAACTTCATTTTAAAATACAGCACGAAGCAAGAAAAAAATACTCAAATATTTTACTGTCTAAATCTTGAGTGGTTAGAAACAAAATCAGTCTACGAATAAAATCGGATTAGTTTTGAATAAATAAAATACTCTATAAGCAGAAACTCACAACGAAGATGCATATTGTGTCTAATACAGTCCGTCGTCAACTTGAATTTACATATGAGTCAGCTTGCAAAGCAACGAATAGAATTCTCATTGACTAGGACATACAGAACGTACACAGCTGTGTGATCAAACAATCCACAGAACTGAACCCTCAAAGTCATGTCTTTTCTCTTCTCTATATCATCAACAAAAACTATCACATCACGTTACTAATCGATTTCGAAAGCCACATAATGCACATAGACACATAGAGTAGACTCAACATATTCGAAAGAAAAATGAAAAACAAAATGAACTTAATTGAATAAATGAGAACCTATAAGGTTAGATTCCTGAATAAGAATAAAAAAACGAATATCTAATTAGAATCTGTCGTCACTAGAAGAATAAATATGCAATTCTCGCATATCGAATCACAGCTATTTGACAAATGAACATAAAAAAACGAAAGAAAGAAAGTCATCGTTTGCTCATATTCAATTAATGATTAATTTCAACCTTGTCTCATGTCCAGTAAATAACTTTATGTTAACACTTCTTACAAGTATAAACTCGTCTACCTACATACATCAAATTCGAGACAAATGAAGGCGCATAATCTTTTCTCATGATATATACGTATGTGTGATCAAACAAAAACATACGAATTCATATCAATTGAATTTGTTCGTTCGTTCGTCGTTCTGTTTTCACGTGCATGACAACAAGCTCAAGAAAGGATAACAAAAAAAACGAAAGAAAGAACGTTGTCTAGAAGGGCACTTGCATATGTTTGCTTTGAATACTAACGTCAATTGTTTATACATACAGACATATGAATATGCCAAAGTAAGAGCAGATAAAATGACGATATATATATATATATACAAATGCTCGATGGAGTACAAACGTGTGTGTATACACATTATTGTAAAAACAATTGAATTTGGTGTGAAGAACAGAACTACAGACAAGAACATATCGATTAAAAACAAATGAACAAAGACGACGTGTCAGAAGAGATAGATAAGGCTTCGAAAAGAATCAATCGTCTACATGAATCGCAATCGAAACGTAAATGACTCATAGTAAAGTTAAATTCTATTCATATTCGAAAGTATTCAACGGATTATAATTTTAAATAAAAAAAACCTACACGAGAAGCAGAAGTGGAAGGTTAGTTATATTTTCTTCATATTTTTTTTTGTGTGTTAAGACTCAAGACAAAGTAAAGGTGTACATAACGTATGTATTAACTATCAAGGTAAAATGGAATTAAATAAATCATCGAGAAACTAGTGTCGCGTCAGTTTAAATCGATGACTAAGTCTTCTGAGAAGAAATCTCAGATAATATAAAACGATTCGCTTTGCAACTGAATGACTAAAGAAAGTGCTATTTTATTCAGTTGTATAACTTTATTTTTCTCGGATTTTCGTCATCAATGGCGAGCTTAACTTTGAAAATCGAGAAGGTCATAACATAACGCTTTGTCTTTATCTTAATACTAACCTTCTCTCATATACATAAAAAAGGACACATATTTCAAAAGACATAAACGAAAAAAAGAAATCTCTCCATTTCCATTCTGTTGTCTTCTGACATAATAAAAAAAAGAAGAAAGATCCTAAGCGTATTTATTATGTATGAAATCTGTGTATTAGGTGTAATATGTCATCAAACGCAATTCGTATTTTACAAAAAAGAAGGAAAAAAACAGCAATGTATACATGTACCTTTAACGTCTAATTGATGGTACTATTCAGACAAAGGGATACAATTACCTTTGTGTGTGTGTGTGTGTGTGTGTGTCTTGTCACGACAAACAGACAAACAAATAGAAACTTTCTTGTCCGATGTTGTTTTATTCGAACGACATTTGTCTCATATATTTTTCACATATGAAAGTTATTTATCGTTTCATACGCACGACTTTGTCAGTAATTGAAAAAAAAAACAATCAAGTATACCGTATTTAAAGCCAACTATCGATTATGTTAGCGTTGCATGTGTTGAATGGCAATGTAATTTTTATGAGACTCAATAAGTAAATCGGTCGGTGATAGAAAAGAAGTTTAGTATTACGCAAACAACACATGCTCGATCGAGAAGTGAAGAAGAAAAAAAGAAATCGACACACACTAGTAGATAGAGAAAGAGAAAGAGAACCTAAGGCGGTGAACTGGTCATGTTCTGAAAAGAAAACGAGAGAGAGGAGAGAAAGTGAATAAACTTTTAAAGCTAAACTACACGACATGCAATTTTTTTTCCTTTTTCTAGATCAAGTCTTTTTTAAAGAATGATTAAGACACTTTAACAAGAAATACAATCATCAATGATTAAAGAAAACTCGAAATTATTTTGAAAGTGAACGATTTTAAGGTTATGTCTACATGAGTACCTTGAAAATAATTACGACAAAATAGAAGAATGAAAACTGAAATCCTTATCGAATGACGAGTGATTGCCATCTGTCATTTAGAGTATATATGCATTTGGATTTTTATCTCACGATTGAAAACAAATTCGATGTAGACATACACGTACGTATGTGTCTTTATCGATAGAGATACGAAGACCTTGCAGATTGACTAAGTGCGATAGAAAAACTGATGAACAAGGTAAAAATTAACTTCAATCAAGAATGACAAGTTTGAAAATGCTCGTACATATACGTATATGCAGAATATATTTTCAATCGACTTAGAGTTCATCTCTTGATTTTTTCTCTCGTCATGTATCGTATATCGATACCTTTTGTTCAGATATCACTAGACGTAATTTTATCGGCTTTTGTTCAACATGAATGATGAGGAATGGTATACTATTCATCAAACAAAATCGAAATAGTCGTTATATATACACTATAATAACTCTATTTTTTATCTTAATTATTGATTGACTTTTTCAATGACTTCGTCTGTGCTTGTATTAAATTCGTATCTATCAATATTACGCAAAATCTAATCGTACGAACAATTATTTCGTTCAATTTCAGTCCAACTCAGAATTGAAACTACAAG
>ERZ778023.2500-NODE-2500-length-22102-cov-54.109947_pt1 | contig 22102 bp, 29 predicted proteins | sample MGYA00375753_ERZ778023 | MGnify/ENA primary metagenome ERZ778023 (study PRJEB29350, sample SAMN05389822) | bioreactor metagenome | isolation source: Ammonium sulfate bioreactor | place: South Africa: University of Cape Town | collected 2014-04-04 ... | reverse complement strand
ATATATTATACACTAATGTTCGTTTGTTTCAATTGCCAACGACGCCGCCCGTACTAACATGCGACTCTCATGAGATAGAAGCGAAACAAAAGGCGTTGAGCTCTTTGCTTTTTTTCTTGTTCTTATTCTTCCTATGCGTTTTCTTTATATTTTGTTCGTGAATACTATGCGCATGCCATCACGTCACATCAATAGACGAGAACAGTAACTATAGTCAACATCGAAATGCATTGAGAGAGCTATTGAATGACGTTAGAGCTAGTTCTTATTCATAAGCATATACACATGAGCACAAAAGATTGCCGGAAAATGTCGAAAGAGAAAAAAAAACACATAGAAAGCGAAAATAGACTTGAGAGAGAGAGAAGAAGAAGAAGAAGGCATATTCTTAGTGACAGTATCAAGTGTATATGAAAAGTACCAAAAAAGAAAAACTCTAAGTTCAATTTATTATGATACCAGCTTTTTTTTGGAGAACATGTGATTTTATTAATATGTTTTCATTATTCTAAACTAGATATTCAATCATGCTAATCCTATCATTATTTATGATTTTTATTTATCTTCCAGCAAATCTATTTTGTTTATCATGTTTTAAATGTATGACAACAGATTTCGATCATGATACATGCGGAGATCCGTTCAATCCAATTGATAATCATCTTGATAGTGATTGTTTAGCGTCATCATACGGACGAAATGGTTTATTTCCTGCTCGATTCTGTGTGAAAATCTCCGGTATTATTGTTGATGTCGATCGAAATGTTAATCGAAGTTTAATCAATAAGAATCTCTTTCTTCGAACATGTATTACAGATAATATTATGGACTCGTCTCGATCAACTGATTCGACAGGAAATTTTCGTTTGAAAAATTTTAATGATATAACAGGTGTACGAATGCAAGGCACGATAACTCTATGTTCACATGATGGTTGTAATCAAGCCAAACGATTGAATTTAAATATTAATTTTCTTCTCATTTGTTTGTACGCGACAGTTTTGAAGTCAATAAAATTATGTCAGATAAAATGACAAATATACTTTTCACGTGTTTATTTATTTTTTCGCAATACGAAAGAAAGAGAAGAAAAATAAACGTGTATTCTGTCGTCAATATTTACACACTTGACGCATAAAGAGAAAATATAAGTTTGAAATATTGTGTAGAGTAAAAAACATCACGACATCACTTGCGTTTTTATTCATTCGTTGACGATTTCCTTTTTTGGATGCCGAAGCGCCGTGTTCAAAAAGACTTAACATTGGGTGAAAATGATGATTATTCAGGAACATCACATGAAAATCTTGCATCAATTTCTGAAGCTGAACGACAACAAAGAGCGTTGATACACAAACAAATCGAAGCAGATCGACGTAAAGTCGAACAACGTTGTTTCAAAGAATTGTCGTCTTTGCTTCCACATTGGTACGATGTCAAATCATCGAAACAATCTCAAGTTATGAAATTAAAATTAGCAACTGATTTATTAGAACAAATCACAACTAATCAATCGAGTCCGTTGTTTCCATCGTATTTAACTGAACATGAAAAGAATTTCTTGGATATTCAAGTTAGTAATTCATTTCTATTTGTCACAACATGCGAACGAGCAGCATTTCGAATTATTCACGTCAGCGATTCAATTGAACGAGTACTTCATGTTCAACCTGATCAATGGCGTGGTCAAGATTTTTGTCGGTTAACTCATCCAGAAGACTCACCAATTATTCAAAATCAACTATTGAATCTAACTCGACATATTGGCCAACAAATAACGCTGACATGTCGATTAAATGACGGACAAAATTCGTACGCATCCGTGACTATCGATGGTATGATTAAGAAACTTGATCAATCAATTATACCTATTGGATCAACACAAAATGAATACTATGCCTTTGTTGGCATTTGTCATTTGCCTTTAGTTGAAGTCTACAGTCAGAAAAATCGAGATCTACAAAGAGTTACTGAAGGAAATCTATTGACTTGTCGATGTTCGCCAAATACTTGGGAGATCTTTCTTGTCAATGGTTCGATATCGAGTGAAATCTTACGAAATAGACCTGTACTGGATTTTATTTATAATGATGATCGTAATCAAGTTCGACAAGCTCTATGTAATGCCAGCACACTTTCCCAAGAACAATCGACTTTCTGTAATTTTCTTCATCCATCAGGTGATATTCTCATGATGTTATTGAAAATCAAACCGATTGTCAATCGAAGTATTCACAAATTGGATTATCTAGAAGTAATCTTCGATGACTACACAGATCGTGTTAATAATGATCTAGGACTTCTACAATAGTAGTTAGTCGATCGTATATTTTATTTAGTCAAGAGTAAAAATAAATTCTATATATACGTATATAATATCTGATTGTTTTCGATAGATGGAGTAGATTGAAACGAGTCATCATCCGCGATTTGTTGACACGAATCATCAATAGAAAATCAGTAAAATTGACGAGAACGAGAACGATGATTGTGTGTTTTGAAAACATTTGATATATCAATGGAAGAACCGGCTGTTGCCGAGAATCCAACGGATCCATATGCATTGAAAATCGATAATGAAAATCGTTGTTATAATATATTCGATCGGCATATTAAATGTTCGACAGATGCATTGAAAACATTCCATCGATGTTCGGATGCAGTACTCGAACGTGATCCTGAACTTTACAATCTCTACATCGACGATTATCGATATTATTCTCATGGAATTCTTGAAGTTCTTGAAAATGAATTGAACTCTCTTCATCATAAATGTCTATTCAGTAATCTCAAACCATTGCAAGGCTTTCGTTGGCTCGAAGGTCTTTTACTCGTACTCGAAAGCTACGCGAAATATTTGCAAGAATTCAATGATAAAGAACGTCTCGATGCACTTTTGAATCTCTTCTATTCGGCCTGGGTGACATTTTTCATTCATAATCGATATGCTATTTTGAATCTCACTTGTCCTCAACTACCACTCGATGCCAACAATAACAATCAGCCAATTCCTACCGAAACTCCCGAGAAAAAAGTTCGTTTGTTTTTCGTCGATTCACAAAAAAACAAATAGAATTTCGTAATTTTATAGACATCGACTGTCAACGTACAAAAAACCGACGGACAAATCGTTCGTCATTTAGACAAACATTTGCCGAATTTCGATCGAATTATTTCCGAAGTTATCGATCTCGGTCATCGATTAGCCTCAAAACGTCTATCGAATTTAAATAAATTCGAAGAATTCTACCAACAATGGAAATATCCATTGGCTTACAAACGTAAATCATCCGAGAATTTTAGTTTAATTATCGAGCGAATAACAGGTGATGTCGATGTTATTGTCGATGGCGATGAACAGACGATTTCGCCAAAGAAATCTATCGATTGGAAAATGGCATTCTATGACGAATTTATTCGTTATGCCGATCGATTTTATCTGACGAAGAAAACGACAACTAGTCAACGTCGAATCATCGGTGGCGAACGATTCCTTTTGAGTAAATGGTCGTCGAACAAATTGAATTATTTTCATACGAAAAACATTGTCAAACGAAATTCAAATAGTGAATATGAAAAACAGATTGAACAGTTATATATCTAAAACAAAATACATCTTTTGTATATTGATTTTCGTTGTCTTTTTGAAATAGTATTCTTTCGATCTTGCTCCTATTTTGTAGATGAATTATCAGTGTGAATTGAATATTCCGTTGGCAAATGAACGTCATGCAGAAATCGTTTATAATACGGTGCGAATTGATAAAGAACCGAAGAAGACGATGCAACGAATTGAAACATTGAACAAGAATGTTTTGAATGTACGATTTGAAGGTGAAGAAGCCAAATTCATACGTGTTGCTGTCGAAAGTTATCTTGAAAAAATCAATTTAATCCTTCGAACAATTCAACGTTTTGATCCTGAAGATTAACATTGTTCATTTTTTTTTCTGTTATTTTTTTCTTCATTTCAGATGAAATTCTTGTTCTTTCTGATTTTTATTTTTCGTCTATCCTGTGCGGATGATTTTCAATTAATAAACACTGAACAACAATTGAACACTTTTACTCAATCATCAACATTGAATGTTCTTGTTTTCGGTAAAGATCGATGTTTTTTTCGAATTAAGTTACTATTTGAATTCTTTCGTTTCTAGTTGATGATCAAATATGCAAAGATGAAACTAGTCAAGATTGTCTTCAGCACCGTGAACAATTAAAGCAAATTCAAGAATTATCAGCTAGTGAAAACGCTCAATTCGCAATTTCAACAAATAGAAATCTAGCTGACAAAAATTTCAATATCCACGGTTCTTTACCGAAATTATGCTTCTTTCGAAATGGTTTTCCCGTTGTTTATCATGGTAGAATATTTCCATTGTGAAATGAAAGAGAAATTTGTCACTGTTTCTTCTTTGAAGATTCGATTTCAAATCTCGACGTTTTACAAGAATGGTTTGGTGAGACACGTGCACAAGTAACACACGTTTTGAATGATAAAACCTTCGAACATGATACACAAGCATCAACTGGAGCTACAACTGGTGATTGGTTCATTCTTTTGTATGAATATAGTCTTTCAAATGAATGTCTCTATGCATATATTTTGATTTTAGTAAAAAAAGTAATGAATCACGTCGTATCATTCCTGCTTGGGAAGCTGCGTCTCTTCAGTAAGAAAAAAAATAACTTCGAAATTTTGAATAAATGTTGTTTTTTTGTTCTATAGATTTCGAAATCGTGCAATATTTGCCTATGTGAACATTGATGAAAATCCGAATTTGCAAAAACGTTTTCATATATTCAATCTTCCAGCATTTATTCTGTAAATTTCAATTCAAATCTTTGTTTTTTTATTATTTTTTTAAATAGATTTAAACGTGGAAAAATGTATCGATACGAAGGCACATCGTGGCAACAAACTGCTTTCGTTGAATTTGTTGAAAATAATTATCAGAATTCGAAAGCAGAAGTTGTTCCACCGGAAATCAGCGCTTTGTAAGTTTCATTAAATCAGTTCTTCTTCGACTAAGATTCTTCTATTTTCCAGTTCCTTTTCATTTGAAAGCGCCAAACGAATCATTCCGGTAATTAGTCTCTCGTTCTCTTTAAATCTTAATTTCTGCATTTGTTTAGATGTATTTTATCGTCATACCAATGATCTGTCTTGCTATTGTTCTTGTTCTCCTTGTTTTTATCAGTGGCATAACAAAGAAAAAACGCACAACTGCTGAACGAACACCATTTCAAGTTAAAATCGACTGATTTCGATTCGTTTTTATATTATCTGTTTTGGTTTTATTTTCCAATAAACAAAAAAAGTATATCATGTTAATCTCTGTTTATTTGTCCTTGTCATGATCGATCAGTATGTCAGGGTTGAATATCAATATAAAAACACAAATCAATTTTCGGTTTTGACATCAATCGAAGTATGTTTAAATCGATTGTTTGGTTTTGTCTGGTATGCATCAGTGTTCTTCTTGCACAATCGGATATTGACGAGCGATTGGCAAAGAAAAAATTCGTCGAAGAATTTGGCCAATGCGGCGGTTTGAATTACAAAGGTCCGAGAAAGTGTCGACCAAATTTAATTTGTTTCAAACGATCGAGATATTATTCTCAATGTTTGTCTTCGAAATCAGCAGCAAATGTTACTCAACCAATTCAACAAATCATATCGATCAACGGTAAATGTTACGGTGAAAATATCGATGGTCCAGTTTTGTGTTCGACGGGTAGCGCTTGTTTTATTCAAACAGAAAACGTTCATGGAGAATGTCGATCGACTTGTCCAGAAGATTGGTTCTGTGCTCAACAGACATTACCTGAATGGTCACCTTGCGGTGGACATGGTTATATTGGTCTCACAAAATGTCAAGAAGGTCTAGAATGTTATGCACATTCGAAGTGGTATCATGAATGTCGAAATGAATGTCCCGAAGGATGGGAATGTTGAATGAATGTATTATTTTAATATTTATTTATAAATAAAGATGAATAATAGATAAGAAAAAAAGAAAGAAATGGGCTTCGGTTTATTCAAAATCAGTTGTACATTCATAGAGATTTGATCTTTCAGAATCATTCACTGGATGTGCGACACCATGCTGATCTTCCGGTTTGGTTCGATAAGCTTCCGATCGACCGAATAATGCATAAGACATAAATATCCAACCAGACACACTCAAAAACGATAAAATAATAATCGTAATAATTATACTCGATGATGATGCTGAGTCGGAATATTCAATCGTTGAATTTTCATCAGATGAAACGAGCGTTTGATTAAAGATAATCATTTGTACATCTCGAATTTGTAGTTGAAACAAACAAAAAGCAAAGTTAACTAATAATACATTGATAGAGAAATAAGAAAAATCTATGAATCAAATGCATGTGACCTCGTCAATGAATGATATGTGTATATGTATGACAAATGAGAATGATAATGATGTGTGGCAAATATTAAAGATGAGGATTCTACTGTCGACAATCAGTTAATGTATCCATTAGATCAATATCTACGATCTACTGCTGATAGAAGAACGAAGAACATATGATCATGCACAAGCAATTGATTTTCTCTGTTTATCTTTTATATAGATACGTATATGCATAAGGTCATCTTCATTTCTTTTGGTACGAATCAATGATAGATACTTGATTATAACAGTGGCATGAGACACAAAACGGCAGTTGTCGATCAATAATAACAATAACATTAATAAATCAGTCGATTTCGTCTTCTTTTTTTCTTCATATGTCATCTATCTTCTCGAAGATCAATATATATTTAAAGATTCTCGTGCATTAGATCGAAAAACAAATGTTGAATTAAGCATTTGAAATTCAAGTTCATGCTTAGATTTCTTTTGTCTATTGGTAAATGGATCAACATTTATATTTTATGAGATTTAAGATTGACGAAAACAACAGATCGAATATCTAAATAGATCTTGTTTCTCTTTCACTTGATATATAAATGATAAAACAAAATGAAAAACGTTTCTAAGTCGATTGATAAGGATCAAACTTTAGCATGTTGATGAAATTATTTCTATTAGCCACTCTACTCGGATGTGCTTATTCCGTTGGTATTTATGAACAATGTGCCGGAGAAGGATATGGAACGTTTCCATGTAACGCAGGTCTAACATGTTTTCGTCGTAATAAATGGTATTCATCGTGTCAATACAGTTGTCCAAGAAACTTAGGATGGGAATGTGAAGCTGCTCTAGCTACTTTACCACCTTCAACTATTGCAGCCGGATGGGAACAATGTGGAGGCGATGGATGGCTAGGCCCACGTGTTTGTGCAACTGGTTATTGTTGTTATACACGAAGTGTATTCTATTCTCAATGTCGTCCAATTAACGATTGTCCACCAGGTTTGATTTGATACCTTTTTTTTAATATTGAGATGCAAATTATTGTTTGAATTTATTTAGGTTGGACATGTTCTGCACCAGTAGTGACAACGCCTGCACCACCTATTCAACCGACTGTTTTACCTGCTTATTCAAAATGCAATAATCTTACAAATGTTGTCTGTGCAGCTGGTACTGCTTGTTTTAATTTTAATAATGTCTATGCTGAATGTCGTCCGACATGTCCATCAACATGGGCTTGTGAAACTGAAGTTTTACCCATTGGTGAACAATGTGGAGGTATGATTAATTGCAAATATCAACTAAATTTCGAACTGTTTGATTTCAGGCGAAGGTTACATCGGTGTCACGCGTTGTGCACCGGGTCTCAGTTGTTATGCTCGTAGCAAATTCTATTCACAATGTGCTGCTGCATGTCCAGATGCTGGATGGTTATGTTAAAAGACAAAATAAAAATAAAATATCACGCTGTAGTACGTTGAAAGAGTATTTTTAAAATAAATACAACCGAAAAAATCAGACACCCCATGATCTCGATTTCATGATTTTTTGAATTGTAATTTCGGTAGAATTGCGCACACATATATTTTTCAAAAAGTACATAATGTCATCGCGTTGTTATATGTATCGTTTTTTTTTCTTCTAAAAAATTGTAACAACATCAGAAAGAAAGAAAGAGAAGAAAACAAAGAATTCTTTCGCCGAAGACTTGGGAGTGACTTGTTTTTTTTCTTATTTTTCCATTCAAAAATTACAAACTAAAAGAAATGGCAGCGAGCTCAAATCCTGCAGGTGAAGCTAAATGGATGAGCAATTATTGTATAGCTTGGATTGATAATAATATCGGACATTTTTCCAATAAAAAAAAGATTAAACTTTTAATTGAAATGGATCCCAACGTGAAAACATTCGACAACGAAGACGACGGTGCTAAATATTTACGAAAACAAAACAAAGAAAAACAACCAACTACACATATGACGATCGTCTCTGGTGCATTAAGTGAAACGATTATACCTCGTATAGAAAATTATCAATGTGTTTTCGGAATATTTATCTACTGTCGAGATGCAGACGCATACAGACTTTTAAAATTTGATAAACTTGTAGGTGTTTATACGGATTTCGATGAATTATTAGAAGCAATAGACATATCCGCAGCAAAATTAAACGAAACAACGTGCGTTAAGTTTTTTGTTCAACAAAAACATGAATCAACAAGTAAAAAAAAACGTTTTGATTGAAAGATTTCAAGTATACTATCGAAATATAATTTAGATCCTATATCTGCAATCGTCAAGTCCGAACCTCAACGAGCTATTCGAAATTTACAAGAAAATCAAGCTGATTTCATTTGGTATTTTCAAATGCAAGAATTTATGATCAATTTAGACAATGATGATGATGAAGAAGCAAAGCAAGTTATGATCGAACAAAGTCGACTGCAATATAATGAAAACAAAAATAAAATCGGAAAAATTGAAGAGTACAAAACTCGATCATTAAAAGAAAATAAAGTCAACGCTGTTGCCGATTACACACACAATTCATTTATTTATGAATGTGTCAATAATGTTCTACGAAAAGAAAATATTTCTCAAGTTTATTGTTTTCGTTTTATTATTAAATCGATCAGTCAACAATTGCGAGCCTTACATCAGGAATTCGTCAAGAATTATCGAGCTCAATATGGTGAGAAAAGCTTGCGTGTCTATCGAGGTTACTGCATGGAGCCTGATCAAATCGAATCATTGCTTAACAGCGCTGGTAATTTGATATCATTGAACGGTTTTGTTTCGACATCGAAACGGAAATCAGTCGCTCTGCAATTCATTAATCGACGCTTTCAAAAAGATTTTATACCTATTCTATTCAAAATTACCATCGATATGGCCAATGATCATAGTGTTGCATTTGCTGATATTAGTCATATAAGTCGATTTCCTCTTGAAGAAGAAGTTCTCCTATCGATTGGCACCGTATTTCATGTTGATTCGATCGAAAAAACGATTTATGAAAACGATTTGGATATGTATATTATTCATCTCTCATTGAAACAACATAATCAATTAGTTGTTATTAAATATATCGAGTCGACCTACGGCAAAAATGTCGATAAAGCAGATAAACCAGTTCTATTCGGTAAACTTATCTTTGAAATGGGCGAACCTGAGGCAGCAGTAACTTATTTCAGAGACGCACTTCAACGTCTTAGCGATCGAAATAATCATTATCGACCGATATTTTTAAATAATATCGGTGTTTGTTATAACGAATTGAAAAAACACACGAAAGCCTTAGAATATCACAAAAAAGCACTTGAAATCTACAAAACAACGGGCAATAAATCAGCACGAATCGCCTGCCAATTAAACGTACGATCATTTTCTTCTTTTGCTCTATTAAATCTAATGTTTTTTCTTTAGATTGCTAGTGTTTATCATGCTCAAGGTGAACATGAACAAGCAAGAAAACTAGCTGAAGAAATTCTGTTCATGAACGAGGCTAACCGATTAGAAAAAGCTTCATGTTATAATCTTATCGGTTGTATTTATTTGTCAACGGGTAATAATGATGCTGCCTATTCGAATTTTCTCGAAGCACTTGAAATACGTTCGAAATACTACGACAAAACCGATCCAGATCATCCAGAAATCGGTGTTAGTCATCATAATGTTGGCAAAGCTTGTACAAAATTATGTAATTTTGTAGAAGCACGAACTCACTATCAAAAAGCTGAGAAAATCTATCGACGAAATTACGCAGACAATCATCCACTTGTTATCGAAATTTCACAAACGTTAATGAGATCTCGTTAGTTTTGATTTTATTTATGTCAAATAAAATTTTCGACAATCAAATAAAAGAGTTTCTTCGTTGAGATTGTCGTATCGTGTTGAAATCAAATGATTTCTTCCAAAAAAACAAATATTATTCGCATGATGTTTCTCGCATTTCAATTCACGCATTTGACCATCGACACCGTCGATCACAAACATTCGATTTTCAAGAGATTCATTCTCCGTATCACTTATAAATAAAAGCCATTGTTTTGTATCATAAATCGGTGATATCGATTGCACATCGTACTGTTTCGTATCGATTCGAAAAAGACATTTCATTGCTTGTAACAGATCACAAACGAGAATATAATCTGTAAATAGAGCATCGATAGCTACTAAATGACTGCTCATTCGAATACGAAAGATTTCGATGGTATCTTTAGGATAATTTTCATCGAGATATAAATCTGATTTCCAACAACGTTGAATCAACTGATTTTGAGAATAATGTTCGATGACATCGCCTAATGATGTGCCGAGATTATGAACTAAAACAATCGATTCGCCAGCACTACAAACATCTTTAAATAGACCAAAACCAATTTCATTGTATCGTCCGAAACGTTTTGTTGAACAATTGAATTTCATTAATTGTTTCGATGTTGCTAAAAGAAATGCATTGGCATAGGATGACCAAATTATCTGATTGATATCACCGTGATTTATCTGATCGTAGGGAATATCACATAGATGTTGACCGAGAATATTGTACAATTGAAAGACTGAACGCGAGGAATTGTAGAGAAGAAGATATTCTGATGATGTCGTGTAAAGAGTGATATCAGCTGGATCGAAATCGAGAGTAAATATAAGTTCAGATTTAGGCAAGATCTGCTCGAGATTGATCGGATTGGTAGAGGCTTCAATATGGAGAAATGACGAATGAAAATCTGGTTTGATGAGACGAGGAATTGAATCAGAACTGTTTGAGATTTTTAATTTTAATCGAGATGATTTCAAAATTTGAATTGTTTGTTCTAAGTTACTGAAAATCTACACAAGAAATTTAACACAAAAGAACAAAGAACTCTTCTTCACCTCTTGCAAACTCTTCGTATCATCATTTTCATTCTTTAAAATTTCTTCTTTGATTTCATTAAATTCTCTATCCGATTGTTGATAAAATCTATTAATCTCATCTTTCACATGTTCAACATTTTCCTTCAACGTTTCTTTCCATTGATCGATCTGTTGATATAACTCATATCGATTATCCTCGAATTGCAGATTTTTCAAAGAAATTCGATTGATTTCAATGCTCGATAGTAATCGTTTCTGTTCGTTATCAATCGCTGTTTGATGTTCGACAAGATGTCGTAAACAAAATATGAGCGGACAATGAGCACAAGGAATTGTGCTCGGTGTTTCGACACAATGCGAATGCGAACAAATCGATTCAAAAGACGGACGAAAACGTTTCAAATTCGACATCTACAAGAAGATGGATTCATATCTTCTCTCTCGAGAGTTGCACAAGGAAAAAAAGAACGAAACAAGATTTTGACCGACGGATCAAGCTGTTAGGTTTTGTTTTATTCGTCGTTCATGAAAAAAAAAACATAATTCTTATAATAATTTTTTTTTTGTGTTTCGTTTTTACGTGCGCTTTGTTAGAAAACAAAACAAACGAAGCATACAAGAGAAAAACAAGTAATGCCACAGGTTTAACGGTACGATTTTTGGTATTTCGAACGTGCACCTGGACCACCGAATTTCTTTGGTTCACATCGACGTGGATCAGCAACGAGTAAAGTACGATCATATTGAACAAGAATATCTCGAATTTGTTTTTTGGTTGCTTCGTCAACGAATTTTTGGTTATAGGCAACGAGTGATTTGGCTAATGCTTGTCGAATAGCGTAGACTTGTGCAATACGACCACCACCCTTGACACGGATACGAATATCAACATTAGCAAATTTATCACGACCAAGGAGATAAATTGGTTCTTCAAGTTTGAAACGAAGTACTTGTGGTTCGACGAGATGAAGTGGTCGACCGTTGACACGAATTGAACCATGGCCTAAATGTGTTAACACACGATGAAATTTAGTTCGAATTCGACGCTGGTTTTACCTTGTTGGCATACAGCTACAGCTGTAGCGGTTTTCTTTCGACCGAATGTTTGCACACGTTGTTTTTGTACTTTCGACATGATTTTCAAGTTCGAAAAATCTACAAAATAGACAAACAAAATGTTTAGTTTTTCGATCGAAATTCAAATGTAACGAAGAAGAAAAAAAGAAATAAACAAATAATTTTTCTCTTCAGAGTCCTGATGAGTCATTCTTATGCGCAAGATTGGTTATTCCATTTGTTTTCCATTTCAAAAAAATTTTTGAATAAATTCAACGAAATTCAATTGCAAAAATTTGCAAACAATTTTTATTTTCGATTTATTTAATGGAAATCTTTTCGATTGAATTAACGACATCTTTTATCAAGTTTTCTACCGGACTCGTTCGTTCGTTTTCTCATAGGATGTTTGACTAAACGAATGAAGATTTCTATGTTAGGAAAGAAAGAATAACGAATTTCATTTTCAGAGAGAATAAAATCATGTTAAACATATCACCGAACAGTAGTTTTGTCCGTGATATTTCGGGCATAACAACCGATCGTTTGAAATTCTTACTTCATCAAACATCACAACGTCAACTAATCAATCGAGATAAACAAATAACGCAAAAACGAATTTTATTCAGTGTTATCTTTCTATGTCTTGTGCAAGTCATTGTGTATGTTGACCAAAAATACTTTCATAAAACCTTAAATAAATCGTTTTTTTCTAGTCCAGACAGTTTCTTTCATGTCAGTGAAAAAATCTACAATGCCAGTACGTAAAAAAAATTGATTTCAAAATTGAGAAAACAGTTTGTTTTTCTCTAGAAAAATTTATAATCGTGACTTGTATTGCGTATACATTACGTGTATTAGCACATTATGTGCATCTTGCATTGGCTAAATATGTTTTTTTAACAAAAACTGAACTCAAACAAATAGGTTTAACGAGTATCGAAGCCGGTTTTGTTGTTTGTGATGATCCAGCCTTTGCTGAAATCGCGTACAATCGTCATAAATACTTCAATCGATTTCTCTGCTGGATTTCTCCTCAGTTACTATATACAAATATTTTAAATAAACAAAATTCAACTGGTCCAACACTACCACTTCGTGTTCTAACAGCAACACTTGCCGATCGTGTTGCAACATTGGTCAATCAACGTCAACCGATTTCACCGAATAAATTCGATCAACAAGTTTGAATAACTAATTCTAAAAATACAAATGTTTTATTGTTTTTTTCTCGCATTCAGAGAGATTTTTATCAAAATACAAGTTCAACCATCGCTACACCACCTGATCCATTAGCCGTATTAAGAAATAGTGTCTATTGGCAATCATCACCTGGTAGGAGATTGTCTATTATTGAAAATGAAATTCGTATTTCTGTCGAATAGAATCACCAACAACAAATCTTAGTGATGCTTCTCGATATTTAAATGAATTCGAACGTGAAACGTTGGATCTTTCGACTGCGAGTCATAATCGAAGTTTAAATGACTGTATGTAAAACGTTGATAAATCGATCTTGATTTTAGCCTTTTGTTTTTAGCAGCCTATGCTCGAAGTCCGATCATGAATACGAATTCAATGAATGACACTGTTGCTGAACTCCGTTCTCGTCCTTATCAAATGGCACATGTCCGTTCTTCGGGCAGTCAAAATGGCTCGACAGTTGTCGATGACGACGCACGTAAATCAGATTACAAACGAATACTTAGTAATACTTCTGGATCAGCTAGTGGATCGAGTGGCAACACACAAAATACAGTTGTATGTCATTCGACAAAAACAAAATAAATTTCTTTGAGTGTTTCATTTTGTTAAGACATGGAGAAAAGTTCGTATTGATGGTCCACAATTATTCGTTCTTCGTGAAAACATGCGCAAAGTAATTGTAGATCTCGTTTTAAATCATCTAAATTTTCTGTATTTAAGTGGTTAACAAAAACAATTCTCATTCCGTTGACGAGTGAAATCGACAACCTCAATCGAACATTAGTCGCTCTCGGTCATACCGATATTGTCGTCGGCAGTAAGAGAACCTTCTGTCTTTCAACATTCTTTCACTTTCTCTCTCGCTCTAGAAACAACAACCAATGAAATCAAATCCTTCATTCGTACATGTACAAACACAACATTAATCAGTCGAATAAATGAAATCCTACCTAATTTCGAAATTCATTCCAATCAAGAATATATTCTCTCTCGAATTCAAAGTAACAGTCAAATTCATACCAATGATCTATTTGAAATTTTGAAAATAATTTCAGCACTTGCTCGAACATATATGTCCGATTATAATTGGAAATCAGGCGTTCTAACCGATGCTGAACTTGTCTTCAATCTCTTCTGCATCTATTTCGATCGACGATTAACACCCGATCCAAGATTTTTAGATGGCAAAGTCTTTCGAGGCAATTATGTCGTTCGTCAAGCACAATTAACTAGTAAAAACCTTCAATTTTAGTTCACTTTTTTTAATCGATCATCTGATTTTAGATACAGCTCGATACCAAACAGCGTTATTTGTTTATCAAGACAAACCACCGATTTACAAAGTTTTATCCAATGGAGAAATTCACGATGTTCCAGCCGTGAGTTTGATCATTTCTTTTCTTTTATTTAAACATAATGAATAACTTGGAAATTTTAGGGCGATCATAATCTATTAGATTGTCTTCTTTTATTTGTCGAATGTGTTAATTCAACACGTAGTGGACACATTGGGTAAATTGAACATTGAAGAAGTACAAGCTTGAGTTTTGTGTTTTTAGATCGTTGAATTTAGGTGCCAGTGGTGTCGATATTCTCTGGACAATTCTTTCGCCTTCATCACCTTAGGAAATTAACATTAAACTCTTTAAATCAGATATTATTTTTGTATTTTTTTTTTGCTGTTAACTAAAGTGTCTAAAGATCAATAAAAATCGAATTCTGAAATATTCAACTTTGATCATCTGTTGTTTGTTAATCCATCAACGTTTCTATTGATTTTCGAACCATTTCCGAAGAACTGTTTTGACGAGATAGGAAAACAATTATTGACTGAATAAAAAAACGATTTAGTGAGTTAACAATGCAAGACACATTGTATACATCCGTTCTCATTATTTGCATAATTGAGGAAAAAGAAGAAGAAGAAAAATTGTAAGGACATTTCGTTGTCAGACAGCAAGATCGATAGACGATGGTAATGAGCAAAGATTTCGTGATTGATGTCTATTTGTGTTTTTTTTATTTTGATTTCGAGTTTAGGATTTGGAGATTGTTCGAAAGAATTATGGAATTTTGATTGTGTTGATTACGTTTTTATGTCGAATTATATTCATTGGATTTGCATGGAGTTATGGAACAGTTATATCACAATTTAAAAAAGAAAATGTTCAAATATCCGATACAGAATTAAGTATGTAGGACTTTGAATTTTCTAAGTTGTTGCTTTTTTTTAAATTCAGGTTGGATCGGTAGTATTGGTCAAAGTTTCGGTGGTCTTCTCGCTTCGTTTATTCTTTTCCTATCTCGTCGATATGGTTATCAACTCATTTTTCTTCTTTCACTATTCACTTGTGTTTTTTCATTATTTCTATCATCGATTGTGCCCAATTATCATTGGTTATTGATTACCTATTCGTTCCCATACGGATTTGCCAATGCAGCTGTATTCATCATCGGAACTCTCGTCTGCGGTCTCTATTATCCAGCTAATCAGCATTCGAAACATTTGCTTGTCATGTGTTTGATTTCAACAGGTTTTCCAATTGGTTATCATATTATGAGTGCAGTTATATTCTCATCCATCGAACGATACGGATGGCAATCAATGAAACGACATATTGGTCTCTTCGAATTTCTAGTTACATGTCTTGTTGGACCACTTTTTACGACAAAATATCTAGTAAACATTGAACCATCGTATCATCGACCATCAGTGACTGGAACAACGAATAATACGAATCGAAAAAGTTATTTTTCATTATCGATCATCATTTGGATGTTAGGCATTTTTACAGCAACGTCAGCCGTGAATAATTTTCTTCTTCATTTAGTAAGTTGCTAATTTTTGGATCGGATCAATTAACTTTTGTGTTTTTTTTTGTTGCAGCATAGTCATTTGGAATCTCTGAAAATCGCTCCAGCACGAGCTACTCTTTGGTTTCGTTTGCATGGTCTCTTCGATGCATTATTTCGTTTGTTTATTCCATTTTTCATTCGATTTTATCCAATTGATATCATCTATCTCTTTCCAACTTGTGCTCTCACTGGTTTTTTCTTTCTTCTATTCATTCTCGGTTTACTCTACACAACGATCAATGCTTTAGCTATCCTACCGATTATCTGTAAGTTTTCAAAATGAACTATTCTTCTTCTCCTGATTTACGTTTTCTTTGTCTTGAATTAGTATTTAGTTTGACGTCGGCTGTGACAACATCACTTCAATATACTGTTTCGAATCAACTTTTTGACAAAGATCAAACTGAACAAGGTTATGTTTATCACGTTATAATAACAAGTCTCGGTTCAATTCTCGGGCCAATCATCGGAGGTAATCGTTCTTTTTTCTTTCGATTGAATTTAATATTTTTTTTAAATATTGTCTAGGTTTATTTCTCGATTTCACTGGAAGTTATAAATCGATAATTCTCACATCGATGATCTTTCTTTTGATTAGTTTTATCTCGTTTATTCTAACGATTTTCTTATTAAAAAAGAAAACCCATGACAACAATCAAATCGAACAAAATCTTCATTGATCCGACATTTGTTTGATGCCAGTATCGACACCAAAATTGACTTGTATCGGTGTCGTACTCGTATTTAATGCTGTTGGACACGTACATGGATCGATCGTCATTGTTGATGATTGATTTCCACAGAGACAATTACAATCTAAACCGTATCGTGGTTTGGATATATCATTGAGAATCTGTTGAAATGAGGATTGATTTGTTTCGCAATTGAGAGATGGAATTGAACGTTGTCGAATACCACAACATGTACAATCACAATCGAGAAAGCGAAGTTTAAATTGTTCGTTTTTCTGTTCGCATGTCATTCTCTTTAGTTCTCTTTTTTTCTCGTCTTTTTCTTTGTCTGTTGTATAATTTTGTGTATCTTCGCGCTTCAAAAAATCAAATATAATTATCAATGAAATTTTCTTTTCTGATATTCTTTTGTATGTATATATGAGAGTGAGAGAAAAATGAGTGATTAAAAAACGATCGATTGTAAATGTCTGTTTACCAACGAGAATGAATTATGAAGTTGTATGAAAGATGTTATCCTGAGATGTTTGCCTTTGTTGTTGTTGTTGTTGCTGTTGCTGTTGATGAAACATTTGTTGTTGAAAATGCTGCTGCTGCTGTTGTTGTTGATGATGATGATACATTTGATTCTGAAAGTGCTGCTGTTGTTGTTGGAATTCGTTGGCATAATGTCTTATCTGTTCTTCGTTCATAATATATCGTTGTCCGTTCATTGTAATTAAATAAAGTTGTCCTTGAATAGCATCGATATTAGCACCATTGACTTGATTGTCATTCAATGACGAATTGGCACCGCTAGCTAGAAGATTTTTTGCTTCTTCATGATCGATTAATTCGATTAAAATGCCTTGTGCAGCCATCATCGGCTGATATTGATGAATAAAATGTACATGTGGCTGTGCGTGATAGAATTGTTGTTGTTGAGGCATATGTTGATGACCGTAGACGAACGTATTTGGATAGACATGAGCGTGATGTTGTGGTTGTGGTTGTTGATAGTAATAAGTTGCATTTGGGACAGTGAAAACAGGCTGATGCATATGTGGATGGGCACGAAAATAGGAACGAGGATAATGTTGATGTGGATAGTGATCATCGATTGAATCGGATTCAGATTTACGTTGTAAGGGAGGATCATCAGGCTCTTCGATGATTGGTTTTGTTGTTGATGATGATGAAGGACTACCTGTAGCACTATGATGTTCGTCAGAATCGGTATCAACTTCAGTTATACGTGTACGTTGACGTGCTGAACCATTTCGAGTAAAATTCGTGTTCCTTTTAGGATCTGTAGACTTGCTAATCAGTCGTTGTAAAGCATAGTAAAGAATTTCGCCTCCATCAGGTGATCGTCGAAGGAAATCATTTTTTGTCAGTAAAACTAAAGCTTGACCTACAATTATCGAAAATTATAAATCGATGCAAAATTCTGATCGTACCATTGAGTTGAAATTTTTCCGTTGTTGCTTTTTTCAATTCAAATTTTTGACATTGTTCTTCAATCCAATGTTGTACTTCGATCGAAGACCATTCTGTCACATCTTTATTACTAACAATTTGAACATTATCATTTGATATTGAAGCTACTGTCTCGTCGACGAGTTGTGTAACATTTGAAGAATTCGTGTTAGTTGTTTCTGTCATCGATTCTTCATTGAGTGAAACACTAACTCGATGTCGATTTCGAGATAAATATTCGTAATATCCAGTAATTGGTGTTGTTTGCATTCGATGACTAATCATAACAAAGTAAAGAAGAAAAAAAAAGCCAGTTGTGATGCGTAGGACGCTAAACACGTATGTGCAAGCAATACATGCTCTATGCACGGGTATGTGAGAAAGAAAGAGAGAGAGAGAAATAGGCTAACGAGACAACCGAATGATCAAGCGTGTATACTTTCGTTCAGTTCAAAATGATCGATCGAATTGAATAAATCATGAGACAGAGCAAATCGGTCTCGTAATCATCCTCTATGTATAGCACGAAATTTTCATTTTTTTAATTTGAAAACAAGAGCTACGGACAAATGTTGTCCCTTTTTGTTGACTTTTGATTTAAAAATAAATCATCAAAATCATTGAACCATAACTGTGTTATGCGTCTATGCACATTAGTCTTTTTTTGGCAAAGAAACAAACTAAGATGATTTTTTATTTAAGACAGCAGCTACAGTGCAAATCGATAAAAATGGGCATTTTTTATCTTTTGAACAGTGGCTAGGTAAAGCAAATATGCTTGGATCGATTGGACCAGTTTTGAAGGTGGACACATCGAAAATCATTTTATCATTCGGTTGTTGATCAATGATATAGGGTGCTTGAGTCGTATCATTGAGTTGCCAATAGACGTTTTCTTGAAGACCTTTGATGCTCCATACTTGATATTGAGCTGAACTACCGCCTGTTGAATTATATCCGTCAAATGTTGCGTTATTCAACCAATCAGGTTTGACAATACCACAACCTTCTTCTGATGTACAACAAGCACAACAGTAATCTAACGATGGGAATGAAAGATAACGAAGACCATCGACAACATAATGACTGCATGGCGTATCTTGTAGATATTTAACTGAACTACAATAACGATCATATTTGCCTGTAGATCGATCGATACGACTATGGGTATAAATAGATGAATTATTTGAAGAAAAAAATGCTTATTGAACTTACACAGTTTTATGTGTGAAATCGTAGTAATAAGTTCCGGTGATGTTTGAACTAGTTCCAATGATAGGAAGAGTACTGGTTTCATTGAATGCTTCTTGGAAACTGGCGGGCCATACTGGTGGTGCAGGATTAGCTAAACTTTCACGGGTTAAAACCACAATGAATAAAGTCAAAATCACTTGACAACAATGCATTTCAAGATATTTTCGCGAGAAAAAAAAACGACGAACGAAATGATTTCTCACTCTCGACTGTTCTATGTTATATAGAATTGAAACGATGACAAAGTGCTTGAGAACCAGTTACAGCTGGCACTATTTTTGAGTTTAAAAATTATCATATGGGTGTGTTCTCATATCCACACAAAAAAAATGAAAATCACCATCGTCATTCTGATGATTAGGTCAAATATGCTTGTTTATTTATGTCAAAATAGATTAAAAGACACAATAAAATAATTGCTTTTACCATCCACGATATTGCTGTTGATAACCGTAGCCATAGCTGGATCCATAACCTGGATATCCACCTCCGTAGCCTCGTTGACCAAGTGTTGGATTTGGATTTCCACCGAGATAATTGTCCAGTTGTCGACCTAATGGACTATTTAATCCTCCGGGAACGTTTCGTTGAATCCATGCATCCGATTGTAATTCACGTTGCATAGCTCCATAAGCACCGTAATTATTATACATGTTGTTGTTGTTGTTGTTGATGATGATTGAAGCGTATGAAGAAATGATATTTTTATAACTAAAATCCGAGCGTTTATATACACGAACGGGTTTTTGTACGGTCTTGACGTCAATATCTGATGCGTCATTCGATACCTACTCTATACACCTCCACGTATTATTGTGTTTTTATATGAGTAATTCATGATCGTAATGCATCAGTGATTTGTCAAGGCATTGAAATGTCCTTGAAGTACAAAAATAATTTTGAATGGTTTATTCTGTTTGCACATTTGAGAATTCATCATACTTGAGTCAATAAAAGAAACGAAAAAAAATGTATAGAGTGTTGCTATGGAAGCGGTCGACGTCTTTTTGAATATGTGGGTAAAATTTTGTTCGAAAACATTTTTCATTCGACGTGTACAATTTTGCACAGTGGGAATTATTTTTTTACCAAGTTTTCAGTAAGTTCTAAGCGAATTGTTTTTTTCAACTTGGTTTCACATTTTACTACAGTCTATCGATATCACACATAAAATGGCTTCGAAATTTGTTGATGCGTCACAACATAGCTATCGATACTCAGATATTGCTGCTGAGTCGGGTAAAATGTTATTACCTATTGAAGGGTATCAAAAGATGCCATTAGTTTCGCTTGAAGAGGCTATTGAGCCACTTCATGATATTTTACCGGGCGTTCAAAGTAAAGTTTGGATTGCTAAAGAAAATTGCGAAACTCCGGCAGACGGACTGTCTCCTGATGAGTCCGCATCTATTTACCTTTATTCTATGGAATGGGAGCCTCAAGAAACATGTCTTTATTTTGTTCTTAACGCTACGTTGCGTGATAAGAACCGTCAAAAGCTGAGGCCGTGGTTCAGCTATCTTAAATTGATACTTACAGCACTCGGTCGTCTTCCTTCGGTTCATACAACAATCTATCGAGGAGTGAAGCTCGATTTAATCAGCGATTATCCTGAAGGCAAAACATTTGTTTGGTGGGGATTTTCCTCATGTACACTTTCGATCAAGGTTCTGCAATCCGACCAATTTCTTGGCAAAACAGGCGGACGAACCATGTTTGCTATTAATTGCAGCAGTGGAAAAAATATAAAGAAACATTCGTACTTCGAGACAGAAGATGAAATTCTTCTTCCTGCTGCCAGACAATTTAAAGTTACTGGTTGTTTGGATCAGGGTAATGGATTGCATATGATTCAATTAGAAGAAACCGATCCAAAATTTCCTCTCATTGAACTTGTACCCAAAGTAAGTTCATTGTCTTTATTATTTTTCTACTATTAATATTTTTACTGCTTTTAGTCAACTGAGCAACCGGTTGAACCTAAGTCAACACCTATGCCAAAACCACAACTACCAGTCAATCCGTTAGTAGAACAAAATCTAATCAGTTGAATGTCGATCTGCAAATTCTTTGTATTTTAGGATGCCCTTACCGAAGAAACCAAGCCAACCAAAAAGTATGATCTCCTATAACGTCTTTCTTTTCTTTAATACGATACTTGTAGTAATTCACTATCTTAAATTGAGGATATAAGAGGATCGTAATAGCAAAGTTCTATGTTTTTGTTAGATATATGGAATATTTTAATGAGAAGATGATCCAAGAGTTTGAGATCCTATATAATTCACTAGAGTCATTCTGTTTCCATTGATATTAAAACCACGTC
>ERZ778023.2490-NODE-2490-length-22189-cov-39.050194_pt1 | contig 22189 bp, 20 predicted proteins | sample MGYA00375753_ERZ778023 | MGnify/ENA primary metagenome ERZ778023 (study PRJEB29350, sample SAMN05389822) | bioreactor metagenome | isolation source: Ammonium sulfate bioreactor | place: South Africa: University of Cape Town | collected 2014-04-04 ... | reverse complement strand
CGAGCAGCAGCAGCAGCAGCAGCGAGGTCGGCGGCAGCGAGCCACGAGCAAGCTGCCGCTCGCCACGGCTTGCTGCTTCCTCGCCTTCCCTCATCGTGATTCTGGACTTGTTGCATGATCCAATGATGAGGTGGAGATCGAGACAACGATTCGACATCGTGGAGTGCTCGCAACCATTCAATGAAGGAGAGCGTCGGGTGGCAGCTAGATACCTCGCCCTCTCCGTTGCACTAGTTCTGCACCCACGCTGTACAGTCGCGTCTGTTGTAGAGGGATTTATACGTGAAATCATGTTGTTGTTGATGATGATCAAACGGATAACTCGCTGAGTGGTCGATAGTGTAGGAGCTTGCTCTTGATGTTGAAGAGTACCACGAGCTCATTGCTGCTCTTTCTTGTGCTGGTGTTGCAGCTCTTGCTCCTTCTGCTGCTGCTGTTGCTGGAGCTGCTCGTGCAGCTGCATACGTAACAATACCAGTCAGTACAAGGTGCTAGGAGAGAAACGGCGATCGACCTTGCGTGTACCTCATGAAACAATGGAAACGACTGCCACGTTGGGCCGATCAAGTCCAGGAGAGTGGGTGCACGCAACACAGCAACGTTGCCCTTGTAGTCCTCTAACAACGTGTTGTTGATGCCTTCGGCCGATTGTTGACACGAACAACACACCAAGTAGATGTTGCTCGCTTCCACTGGAAGCTGCTTGCTGGCAGCTGCCTGCGAGCCTATGGCAGCAAGATCCTCCCACGTCACCGGTGCGACCTTCTCCTTTTTCTTCTTCTCAAGCTCGTTCTTGTCTTTGGCCACAGCGAGTTCCTCGGCTGTCATTGGGTAGTACGGCACACCATTACGAATGGCATACTTGCCAAACAGTCCATCGATATCTTGCATTCGAGGTGATTAGCTCTTGGAATGGAACCATTCTTCCTGTTGTTGTTGCTAAAGAGTGGTTTCACGTGTTCAGACGCATACCTGGCAAGAACGGAGCAAGTTCAACAACGCACTGCTCGACCTTGGACTTGACATCACTCGGCACAAGTCGAGTAGTAACCATGGTATCCCGAGAGTACTTGGCTTCGATCAGAACCAACGCGGCAGGTGACTCGCTCGTTCGAGGTTGAAACATCATAATGTCGAAGCCTGGTTGTGCATTATCACCGGTCCCGCACAGGTGAATCGAGGTTGGGGCAGCACTGATGCGTAGCACGTCGCCCTCCTTGGAGGTGACGACATACGGCTCGCCATTCTTGAACGACAACGCCGAGCCCAGAGTTCCATGCGAGACCGTGCGGTATTGCGTGATCGGTCGAAGAGGCGTGTCTGCCGTGAGGCAGGGGAACGCCGAGCGGAGAGTGTCTCGAGAGCGTTGTCCCCATGCGAGCGTAAAGTACGCATGGAGAAACGACTCGAACTCACCCGGAGAGTTCAATAGGCGAGCGGTGTCAAAAAGCGTACGCACAAGAGCGGGTACAGTGGAGTTACCAATGTCCTTGGACACGCTCCCAGACTGATGTGCGACCTTGAAGAGTACGGCAGGCACCACGCCGCAGCGATACGTTTCGTTTCGAGGAGACGGATCGGCTGCAACGAAGCGGAAGCCATCGCACCGCATGATTTGTGAGAACGACTTGCCGTCGATGAGCCCGTTCGCCGGGACCTCAGCGCCGATTGCACAAAGGACCGCTAACTCCTGAGATTTACCGAACAAGTCCGCAGCTCCTCGGCATGCGCCTTCAATGATAGCGCGGCACTGTGAATGGGTTCAAACACCAAAACATTGAACGAATGAACAAGTTGAGTGAGTGGATCGAGGAGTGAAAGGAAGGTGTAAGGTTCGGAAGCGTACGAGTGTTGCAAAGGATTCGAATGGACCGGATGAGGTAGCATCGGTAGAAGACGCTCTCATTCGGGAGTGTTCTTCCACGTGGTTGAATACAATCTCCACCGATCGAGGATGACCAGCAGCAAACTTCAAGGCGTCGTGGATAGTCGCCTTCTCGTCTTCGTCAAAGTACTTGAAGTAGTCGGGTGGTAGGATGTCGAGTAGTCGCTTGAGATCGATTGGTGGCAGCGGAATGACGCCTACTTGGCGGCCCGAAGTTGTGCTTATGTCGTCCTTGGTGTTGTAGCACCAATAAGTGCTGATACGGGAGAGAGACAGGCTCGAAGCAATCGGAATCACTCGCACAGCACGTGTGTTGGACGTGATCAATGCAGTGATGTCGTTGATGAACGATGGGAAGATGGGCTCGGCTTTCAAGGATTCGTCAATTCCGAGGAAGATTGTGCTCTTGCCGGAATCCTTACAGATAAAGTCGGCCAAAGAGCTGGCGGAGAGAATATCCAAGTGTGGTTTCATCTTCTCCACAAAGGCAGGCCAACCGCCGGGTTGGCAGCCATAGAGGTAGCTGTACAACCGCAAGAGAGAGCCCGAGATGGAACCATTTGTGATATCAGAGAGAGCCTAATCACGCCGCTGTGCTACTGATGATGATGGTAATGGCAAGGGTACGTACACAAAGAGAATGCGCAACAAGAGATCTCTCTTTCCATCATCAGGAACAAACGTTTCGTATCCACTGTCGTACGAGAGCACAATTCGTACGGCATCATGCAAGGTAGCGTCTCCAATCTTGCGAGTACGCAACTGATCAGGCCACTGCTTGGCAATCTCGATCAGCATTCGTGTCTGCGACAAGCACCACCAAATAAACAGATGTCAGCTGAAGCGTACAAGCCCTGAATGGGATGTGAGAACGATAAAGGAGGATGCAATGAACCTTTCCCACTCCTGGAGCGCCGGCTGTTAGTATCAGAGGGAGTGCTCTGACAGAGTCGGACGGGATCGGACTCTCGTAATACTTGTGATAGCGCAAAATATTCTGGCAAGCCTCGGCAAACGACTGCTCTCGCTCAAGCAACGTCGATTCAAGTATTCTTGAGAGGGACTCAGCGCCGCTATAGGGCGCCGTCTGCAAAGCAACCGACAATGTGAGCAAAGAGAATACATGCAAGCTGACACTCTCAGTGAGCACCTACCCCAAGCACCAGCGTATTGCTTCGTCGATCAGGTCGCAGAGGGGCTGAAACAGCGCGGCGAGCGAGAGCAAAGAATTCTGTTTGACGTATCGACGAGCACAATTGAGAAGGCGAGCTAATGGATAGTGGAAGAACACGAGGCATCGTACCAGTGGGCGTTGTTGGCGATGAACGGAGGGCGTTGTAAATCATGATTCCCCATCTTGGGGAAAGGTCCTTACAGTCCTCTTTGGTTAAGGCAAGTAGAACATTGCCAGCAACCCCAAAAGCCTGCTGGAGTGCTGCTATCTCGTCCTTGGAAGCCATCAGCTGGTTTCTCCCAAACCAAGCAAGCCATTTCTTTACATTCGAGGGTGTTGAGGATCTTGAGGGTGCTGGAGGCGACTCTACTTGAGATACGAAAGCAGACTGAGCAAGAGCACGCGTGCGAGCACTATGCAGGAGCTTGGGAATACCTGTCACTTGTTGTCCACGCGATCGAGCTTTCGCTCTTCGAGATTTCGCTGTGCGCGGAGAAGACACATTCTCAGCTGGTCGGGCATGGAGCGTGTCGACATAGACAAGCGGCAGAGACGTGGTACGGAGTGTAAGCGAGCTGCGTTGCGCAACCAACACCATCAGCATCATCATACCAGGTGCTGCTGTTGCTTCTGTTGCTGCTGGCTTCACAGAGCCACTCGATGACGATGATGACGATAACGAATCTCCCTGAGACTGCCAATAATAACATTCATCAGTGAGAGACTTGCATCTCCAGGATGATTGATTGATCGATTGATGGCGAAAGTGTGGCGCGTACAGTGGTGCTCGACGAGAAGCAATGAGCAGCCGCGAGGCAACGGAGCGGCTTGGCGCCGTGGTGCAACCAGGGCTTGCCGAGGAGAGAAGGCGATGCATGCGAACGAGAAGCGAGAAGAAGATGGCGGCACTGGGAACGTGCGAGCAAGGCAGAGGCATGCGAGAGCTGTGCAAGGCCAGCAACGACAAGAACACGACGCAGCATCACAACCAAGTGAGCGCGCGTGTGATCGAAGGGCAGAAGACGAACGAGCACGAAGGGAACGAAACAACAGCTGGAAGAGTAGGCAAGGGCATTGGGGGCTCAAAAGCGCCCTTACAGAGTGTTGTGTTCCGTGACGTAGCATTCTCCGCGTCCCTCGCTCCTGCGCTGCTGCTGCGTATCTGCATACACGGGCGTCTCGTTTGGAGTCGTGGAGCTACCCCCTTGCGATAGCGGTAGTGACATTCCAACACGTCTAACATGGCGGTGCCGGCGGCGAACAGCGGTCTTGGCGGCATAGCGATCTGAACTGCTTAGCGTGAAGGATGTGCGTTCGCGCCTTGCCACGATGATCCGTCAATGCTGCTGTAGTACTCGACGACTTGCTCGAAGCACTCACCCATCGAACAGCGCAAACTGTTGACGGCTTGTAAGATTCCAAGAATCACTGGAGAGCTAGAGGCTTTGTACTCGGGCCTGGATAGTGTTGCCAAGACGCAAGTGCGCGGAGGTCTCTCGCGCGCGTCCGAGCGTATCATCGGCTCCAAGCGAACCGAGGCCGAGAAGCACGAGCTCTTCGAACGCCTCCTTCGCTCGTCGGACGTCCATTCGATCGCCAGGTTTGTCAGCACGAACGGTCTCAGGAAGCCAAGGAGTGGTCATCGCGTGCAAGTATTGCGTCGATCGATGGCTCGTTCTTGTTCGAGTTCGGCTCTCAAGGCTCAGAGGCAGGCCAGTTCAAGAGCCCCTTTGGCGTATGCGTTGATAACCAAGGCCGAATCATCGTCGCCAACTTGAACCGTCGATCGCAAGCATTCTCGCACAGAGGCCAGCACGTTTCACGGTTCACTCACGAAGGCCATCACATCTCATCGTTCGATTGCGGCAGCGAGTGCCCATACAGCATTGCGTTCGACGAGCATCGAGGTCTCATGGCCTTCTCGGCAGACCATCAAGTGCATGTGATTGGAGCCAATCAATGGCTTACGGACACTGAGTCGTATGGGCACCTGATCGACATGTATGCACCCGAGTCAATCAAGCAAGCAGTCGAGACCTTGACGATGATTCGATCGGTGGCGCTCGAGTCGTCATGGTCGCTGCTGTCGAACGAGCTCTTGTTCGTGATCTTTGCGCTGCTCGAGCCTGGCGCACACGTTGCACCAACAACACGACGTACGAGGCAATCTGATGATCGCAAGTGTTGCGCCATGTAGTCATTTATCTCGATCGATTCGGCCCACGTACGCACACGGCGCGAATATCCACAGCAACGAAAGTATCTCCTTAAGGTCGCTCGTGGGCTTATGGTTGCTATCGTAGTCCTTGTAGGCCGGCGTAAGCAGTGGGGGCTTGAGTCCCTTGCTACACGAGATGGTGGCATTTTGGTAGCAAGCCACCCTCGATCTCTCGTGTTGCTTCACGCTGCGCTTCTTGCTGCGTATCTCCTCCTCGGCAGTCGTTCCTCATATTTTGGTTCAATCATACCGCGCTTGCGCGTTGATTGTGCAAGCAGATAAATCGAGAGAGACCCAGAGACAAGCAAGAGAGATTTACTCTTCACCTCGACATTATTCGACCATATCTTGAGGAACGCCTTTCGTTCCTCCGTCTCTCTCGCGCCCCCACGCACCAGACACATGTGGCTTGGCTTCGTACGCCTCGGCATGGCGTGCTCGAGGCCTGGGGATCGCAGAGAACTCCAAAACTCGTTATGAAGCGCCATATCTGCTCGTACCTGTGCGATGGACGTGGCTTTGCCTCTGTTGCGCGGTCGAGTGCAAGAGAGCACACGCAGCTCGAGCCTTGGGCCAGTTTCGCCCACTCTCCCCGAGGACACGCTTGTCGAACACAACACCAGATATCTCTCGGCGCACTCGACTCGGGATTGATCGAGGATATTAAGGCGCTATTACAGTGGCAAGGTTCAGTGGTCTGATTGCGACGTATGAGCACAGCAGGTGTTGTGGCAGTAGTGCCACCTCTGTGAGCGCATGCGCGTGTCAGAAGGAGGATATGATTGATCACGGCTTGGCAAACGCACTCACCACAAGAACTTGATTGATTCAGACCAAGGCATGGATCGAAAGCCGCGACGTGGCGACGACATATCGAGGCAACGACATGTGTCTCCAGCGCCTGTGAAGCAACCGCAGCTCGCATGGCTCTTGATTGGTCGATGCTTGGAGCTTCGCTCTTGGTGGTGACATGGCACAACTGCGCAGAGCGTGAATCTACCACCCAAGTGGGCACTATCGCTAGCAGGTACGTTGCGCATGGCTCGCTGCTTGATATTGGCTTACTCACTCCGTCATTCACTGTCCAAGTATGCCTTGAAGAGCCCAAACTGCGAACGCAACAGCACGCCGATTGGTGGCTGATTATTACGGTATGTGCGATGGAGGCTCTCTCTCTCTCTCTCTCTCTCTCTCTCTCTCTCTCTCTCAATCTCTCATTGCTTCGAACGAGTCAAGCAAGCGTCGTGTCGCGGCATCCAGATGCATTTTCTTTGATTCGTTGGCGATATTGCCTTCAACAAATCGCTGTGCAGTTGGAGCAATGCATTATCTCGGGAGGAGTTGAGGCCAAGTGATGCACGTTCGTGGCGCTGCAAGCCACAACACAAGGAAAGATGGAAGGGCGAGAAGGGATCGATCAAGCAACCACGGGCCCAAATAAGCTCACAGCAGAACTATCAAACACAATGAAGAGCTTAACGGTATTTAAGCCTCTAGTTGCACTACAAATCGAACAATGGGAGCTTTGCGTGCTTGCTGCGCGGGATGGTGGCATTTGGGCAGCAAATGCGTGCGGTTCTGTTCTTTCTTGCGTGCGCACGTTTATTTGTGGGACGTCCGACAATATCCCTCTTTGTCTCCTCGCCTTGCTCTAGCTCAGGGTTCTTGCTCTTCTTCTCTCGCCTTCGCCAGCCATGGCCACTACGTCAGAGGGGAATACTGCCCCTCCTTCTCCTGCCCCTCCACCGCCTCGCTCGCGCATCAAGCTCGTCGTGGCGGTGCCCATCACCGAGACTGCTCTTCGTGTCGGTGTCACGGGCGACTGGGTCGAGTTGGTGGACCCAACGCACGGCAAGAACTGGAAGACTGTGGTCTGGCTCTCGCGAGTGGAGCATTTGCCATCTCCTACTTGCGTATTGTATCACGGCTTTATCGAGTTGTTGGCGTCCTCGACCCCGATCGAGTTCAAGTTTGTCACCAAGGCAGACAGCCAAGAGGAGACCTCGGACTTTGAATGGGAGAGCGGTAAGAACCGCAGGCTCTCGCCCACGCAGAGTCTTGCCTTCTTCAAAATTCGCAAGCCAGAGGCAAATGTGGTGGTCGAACTGGCAAGGTATGCATTTGGATCAAGCGCGAGCCCACTCTCGATTGACGCCGTGAGCGAGCTGCACCTTCGGTATCTCTGGTCGTGTATGCGCGACGAACACGTTCCTCCCACGCGCGTCGCAGAGTTCGCATCGCATTACGTGGCCGAGGCACGATCGTTCGCTACGATAAACCTCGATAAGAAACGAGCTGCTTTCGTGCAGTTCCTTGAAACCGACCCCACGATTGTGGAGAACGAGCGCGACGAAACGCTTGCGCGGCTGCTGTTGTTTTCGGTCGCATACGTGGGCGATGCGATCGCTTTGAAGGAGCGCCTCGCGTCTCTCCAAGACTCGGCGCCAGTACTTGCATCGTTCATTCCCCAAGTATGGACCATGTGCTCCGCAGCGTCGGCGCTGCCACTATCGCAAGCGGTGTACGGCTCCCTGTCGAATCTCGGACCTGAGTTCGTTGAAATCTTTCTCTTGCTTCTCGTGCGAGGTACCGGCCGCGTACCATCGTTGATGCCTCGGCAGCTCGACAAAGCATGCAAAATCGTGAACCTCCTGTTCGGCCATTTGGAAACCGCAACTGCAGTACTCGAGTGCGGGAGCAAACTCGCAACAGTGTTGATCCCATCTCACACACAGTTGCGGGACGCTGTACAACTGATGCTGAAGCTCATCGAAGGCCATCAGAGTGACCCTCGCATCGCCGACTGGGCGTTTCATCCGATCGAACTCATGCTCAGGATCCCACAATACTCCTCGAGCGCAACCCGCATGAGAGAGGCGATCAAGGGTGTGCTCGATCCCCTTCTTACTGTTCAGGATGCCCCGCAACTTGCCTATCGAACGTCGGCGCTTTTGTGCAACCAGTTCACTCGTGGCTCACCGCTTAGCTCGTTACTCTCACTTGCACCGCTTCTTTCCAGGATCTGCAAGGATGCACCGCGTTTGATTCCATCGGTCATGCCTGCCCTGGAGAAGCTGGTCAGTGCGTTCGAAACAACCAGTCATTACGACCGGGATGCCAACGATCTTCTCGAGCAGCTGTCTAATCTCGAGCTTACAACTGGAGACGCAACAACCGATGAATTTCGGGCGTACTTGGATCGCGCTACCATACAATGCGCCAAGGTTCTTTTGTGCTCTCGCAATGCAGCCACCTTTCACCGTCATCATATACAACCAGTGATTGGAGCATTGCACCAACTGCACCAACAGAAGCTCGTACAATTTCTTGCAAGCCCCTCTTTCTCGCACCTTGCACAGCTCCTGCTCGGCCCCAACTTGGGAGTTCTTGAGCAGTTGGCAAAAATTGCGCCAAACAAGAGGACTTGGCAAAGCTTGGTCTCTGACATATCACGGCACCAACAAGACCCAAGGTTCCTTTCTGTGTTGTCGAAACACTTTGAATCCCTTGACCGCCTGCGAGAGCAAATCGCCGACTCGAGCATTCAAGTTGGGGCAGTAGTGCGGCTCCTCAACGAGGACAACCATGTTCTTACTTTTCTCGCCTTGTGTGGAACACCACAGAGCGCTGTCACAGAGATGCGGCGCAATCTGGTGCTGTTGAACCACCGTCACGCACTACTTGCATCCGTGTACGATCGATTCTTGAAAGATCTCGCCGACGAGAATGCCATCTTCTCGTTTCTCGAGCAGGTATCTCCCAATGATTCCAACAGCCTACCCCTCAAGGATGCTTTATCGGCTGCCTGGCCAATCTCGGTAGCGTGTTGTGAATGGCTTTCGGGCGTGTCTGCGTCGACGCTCTTTGGTGCAAACGTATGGAGACCGCTTGTGCGCGAGGATGACGAGCAACTTCCGCATCAAGATCTCGCAGTCGTCGAGGAAATCATTCACGAGGCAGCCTCGCGGTGGCTGCAGCTTGCTACCAGCATCAGCACTGGACAACTGAGTCCACAAGAGCTGGAACAACTCGTTCGGAACGGCAGGCAACAGCAATCTGCCATTGACCGAGGATTCTACGCCACCGAGCGCACTGCTTTGGTTCATGCTCACTTGAGCACCTCACGTTCACTCTCAAGCCAGAGTGTTTATGACGTCCTCGATAACCTCGAGTTGTTGCTGCACCTGCGAGAACTGGTTCCACGGTTTGTGCAAGCCTTGCAATATTTCCAGGTGGAGAGCACCGACGAGCTGCTGGGCTTTCAACGCGATGCCCAAAGGCTGTCGCAACAATGGGCCACCATGAAAATGCACGAATTTAACTCGCGGGACGGCTTACTTGCTGCTCTCCGAGCTGGATTTCAGGTGTCGCCCGAGGAGCCGGCCAGCTTGAATCCAATTCGGTTTATCGCGAGTTTGCTGATTCAGGACGGAAACACCTTCGACGACACTCTCCTCAAGTGGCTCACGGCAACTACGGACGAGCAAATGAACAGTATCGGGCGCATTCTTAGCGGCACGCTCTCTGAAGCGTACGGCATGCTGCAATCGCTCCGCACTCGCTTGGCCCAAGTGCTTGACACTCCGTATCAAACCTACATCGCCCTCTTCGTGCGAGTGGCAGAGGCAGATCGGCAATTTCGTGAGCGCTTCCAGGGTAGAGTGCAACTCGACGTCGATACCGAGTTTCTCACTCGAATCTTACCTTCCATCGAATCGGCTCGTCAGGCCGCAACCATCACACCCTACCAAGCTGCCTTACAAACTGTTGCACATGTGAGGGCATTCCGTTTGTCCGTTCTGGCCGAGCCACATTTCGAAGCACTGCGCGATGACTCGGACGAATCAATCTCGCTTGCACAGCTCAAGCAAGCGTACCAAATCCTGGAGATGGGCCGCGGAAGTCAGTCCGATTTCTCAGCTGCCGACGAGACACTTCTTGAGCGCGAAGGCGCGTTGATGTATGCATTCGAGCTCTGGCAGCATTTTGAGGCTCTTTATCGAGCTCGGTACATTGCCTTCTCAGCTACAGCGGGGTTCTCGTTCACGATCGATTGTATCGCGCAGGCTCTCTGCGACAAGTCGGCCGAACTGCAACATCAAGCAGAGCAGTGGTCCAAAGTGCTCAAGAGCCTTGATGCGCTTCCTCGACTTGCACGATTGGACCCAAGCAGCCTCTGGCACATTGTGCTCGAGCCAGCCCTCGATCACGCAGTCGAGTGGTTGTGTGCCTTTTTACCCAAGATCGACGACACCGAGAGGCAACGAGTGACTCGACAGTTGGCCTTTTGGAGGCGCTCCTCAAGTGTCTCGAGCTTCATCGACGCGAGTGGCTCGGTTCTTGTCGAGGCTTTAGTGGAGTTCTTGACAGAATTGGATGAGGTTATCGCCCAAGTGGAAGAGCGTATCTATGAGGAATTCCAACCACTGTTGCCCAATTCTGTGCAAGCGTTCGTAGAGAGGCTTTACTCCAACGCTCCTATCCGCGTCATGGATTCGGGCCGCGAATCAGTTGCTGGTGCGGCATTGCTAGTGCACATGTTATTGAATGCCTCCATAGACCCGTGCCTGCTGCTTGTTGTTAGCCGTGATACTATGCCGGACGAGATCGATCGCTTCGCGAACCTCTGGCGAACGTCGCGCAAGCGCTTCGAATACCACACGTTCATTATTGCACATGCTGAACGGCTCTCAGTTGCTGCGCTGAAACGTCTGCACGAGGCGGCACTCGCACGGAGCACAGAGCACGAGAGCCCGAACCTACTACTGGTGGTGTCGAACACGGCGCAGCAGCAGCTGCGTAGCCTCTCGATCCACCTTGGGATCGGCGGGAGCGTTCAACATTTTCCAACTGTCCCGCCGGCCGTGCTCGAATACGTGCGCTCCCTGACACTCGCATCGGCTCTCCGCATGTATGTATCGGAACTACCTGGGACTGGAAAATCACACGCCATTCTGGCCTCGGGTGTTGGCAAGCATTACTGCCGCATTTCCCTTCGCAATTTGCAGCTTGACGCCTTGCTGGGCATGTTGCAACAATGTGACCGAGCGACTGCCAACTCCCACACTGCACGAGTGCTTCACATGGACGTACCATCTTGTTCGAGCGGCCACTTGGAAGAGGTATTGATACCGTTGTTGCTGCGTGGCGTGCTATTGGATCCCAAGAGGCCTCGTGCAGGTATTTGGAGGCTGCAAGCGCGAGATACTCTTGCCTTGGAGCTTGCTGCTCCATCCCACAATTTTGCCTTTCAGATGTTCGCCTCGCAGGTTATGCAATGCGACTGCACCTCGGCTGCTTTCTCGTACCAAATGATCCAGTTGCCAAATACTGTCGGAGAGATCATTCGGCCAGCGGTATTGGATGACGCGCTTCAGACAGCAGTGAGGTTCTTGCGCATTCGAGAGGCTAGATCTACCGAGGCCTGGAACCAGTTTTGCAATGTACCTGATGCGATACCGCTTCCACCCAGCGAAAATGGTTATCGCTTGCTCGTAAGCGCCTTCCAACCCGGCACCGACAATCAAGCACTACCAACGTTCACTACCTTGATACACATGGCGCGCTTTCTCAGTTGCCACGTCAATGCAATGCGTGTGTATCCCTTCACTTCGAGCATGGCATCCATTGCGTTTGGCGAAGAGCAAGCTGGCTCTGCCGAACGCTTTCAGCTCAACATGTTTGACCTCCTCATTCAAGTGGCCAATCAAACCTTGAGGCGCAGCTTCTCGTTCCGGCGAGCTCAATCGATCGGATTCGATGAAACCGGAGAGCAGTGGTCCGATCGCGAAACCTCCTTGTTGTTGATGCCAGTCGACTCGGATGGTTACGTGTCGGGAATCAATATCATCGGCCCGAAGGCTGATAGATTACGAGCAATGTTCGACTCGAGCTTGCATGCCTTCCTCGAGCGCCAGTCCATCTCGTTTCAGCCCCTCTCGGGTATTCAGCGACAAAATATGGCGTCAGCTGATCCAGCCCTCATTAATGCCGTACGCTCCTTGTTACAGCTCGACGGTTCCGAGTCATCGCACGAACGTGTAAAGTTGGCCGACAGTGGAACGCACAGAAGGCAAGCAGCCGAGAGCTTGCGGATTCTGCTCGGAGAGGCAGCATTCTATTCCAACTACATTGTGACACTCGACAACCTCGCCAAGATGATCTTTATACTGTATCGCATACGCTGCGGTCTACCAGTCGTTTTGTTTGGAGAGGCTGGCGCAGGCAAGACCGCACTGCTTCGGTTTTTGTTCGACACCTTGTTGCACCATCGGTTCGACGTGATCAATGTGAATAGCGGAACGACCGTGAGAGAGATCGAGCAACTCGTCGCCGAGCGCCAAGCCGATCGAAGCTCCGACAGCGTGTTCATCTTTCTCGATGAGATGAACACAGCCGACCCGGATGTGATTGCATTCACAAAGGAGTTGATGCTCGATCGACACATGAATGGAGTTCGATTGCAGGACAAGGTCCACATTCTGGCAGCAGTGAACCCCTATCGTTGTCAACGAAATGATTCAACCCGAGCCACGGTCGGTCTCGTCCGGCAGCAATTCCAGCAACAACAAAACAACAACCACTCTGGACAAGCTGGTGTCGGCAGCCTTGTGTACCGAGTGAACCGCATCCCGCTGGCCTTCTTTGACCACGCGTACGACTTTGGTCATTTGGAGCCTGCAGCCGAAGCCGAGTACCTGAAGCAGCTCTGCCAGCAGGCTCAATTTCCACATCTCGCTACAATCTTGATCAAGTGCCATTGTGCTGTACGAGAGCTCAGCGACGATCCTCGCAGTGCCGTCTCGATGCGAGATGCAACTCGGGCGATCACAATCTTCCAGTGGTTCAATGGCACGCCGGCCGGTCGCATACTCTGCCCGAGTGACAAGGACCGAGAGTACCTCACGATCTATCTCGTATATGCATTTCGGTTCCCCTCCCAGCAGCGAGAGAGATTCCTCGCAAAATGTACACAAGCGATTCTGGTTGCACAAGCCTTGAGGAAGGCGGCAGCACAAATCACAGAACGCTTGTTTTCACGAATCTCGCGGAGCGCCACAATCGGAGCCGGTGTCGTGGCACTGAATGACGCACTATGCGAGAACCTATTTGCACTTTACGTTTGTGTGCTTACCGGAACGTTTTGCATCATTGTTGGTCGGCCTGGAACATCAAAGTCGCTGTCAGTCGAGATCCTGAAGCTCGCTCTCTCACCCAGCCAGTCTGCGCTGCGAAAGGAGCTTGGCAACCTCCCGGCTATCCTTGAGCACTACCATCAATGCTCACCTCTGTCGACTTCGCTTGGTTTCACAGCAGTGTTCGATTCGGCCGCAAAATTGGCACAAAATCCAGACAACCGCGCCTTGGTCGTGCTCGATGAATTGGGCCTCGCAGATCTCTCTCCCGACCGACCGATCAAAGTCTTGCATGCGATCCTCGAGCGCCACAGCCTTGGTGCAGGAGAATCTGCTTCCATCATGAGCCCGGAGAAGCAATCGTCTGGTACATTTTCGGTGGTTGCGCTCTCGAATTGGAGTATCGACGCCGCGCAAGTTAGTCGAGGGATCGTGGTGCAACGCACGGCCGGAGACTCGGATGACCTCAATCGATGCGCCGTAGAACTCTTCAAAACTCTGCAACCTTCAAAATCCGTCGTTCCGGAAACTAATTTGAGGGCGATTACTGAGGCCTTCCGTATGCTGGATCGCATGCCGGTGCTCGGGTCGTTCTTCACGTCGATGCGAGACTTCTTCTTTGCAGTCAAGCACTTTGCAAGTCTTCCGCCACACAACGAAGAGCAAGTTCGAACGGCATTGTTGCGCAACCTCAGTGGTCACCCAGACTTGAGGCAGCAGCTGAACGAACACCTGCAGCTCCAGCAACAGAGCAAGATCGATACACTCGAAATGATCGCAAACAACATCACGGATTCGAACGACAAGAATGCCGTACACATTGCACGCCACTTGATGGTGCTCAGCAAGGGCATGTTTGGGCTCGAGCTCATCGCCCAACTGGTCGAGGAGCGCTTTCCCAGTGTGCCGTTCAACGTCTTGTTTGGCTCACCATTCTCGGACGATCTCGAGGTTCTGTTGGTCACGAACAAGCTTCGCCAAGTCGAGTACGCTCTCCGCACAGGAGGCATCCTTGTGCTATGCAACGCCGAGCAACTGTACGAGGCGCTCTACATGGTGCTGAACCAACAGTATTTTGCAGACAACGATACAGTCATGACGCAGATTGCGCTTGGCACATCGATTCGTTCTATTGCACTACCGAGAGGCCCATTTCGCATCATCGCGGTGGTCGACCGCGATACGGCGATCGATCCGAAGCAAACCTCTCCTGCAGTCTTGTCTCGCTTCGAGAAGCACCTCATACAATTCAAGGACTTGCTCACAACAGATCAGGAGCTCATACTTGCCAGCTTGCAAACAGATCCACTGTTGGAACGCGGCGATGTGGCGCAACTTTTCTTTGGTGGACATGAAGAGCTACTTGCGTCACTTGCTCGTACCATCAGCGTCTCGTCGAGCTCGATTGTTGAAGCGACCGAACAAGCAATCCGCGAAGCGAAATACGTTGCAAATCCTATGGCGCTCTTCCGCCGCACGAGTGCCAATCGTGCCTTACTCGAGCGACACTTTGTTGACTACGCCACCGCCAGTCTATTGCATACGCTCTCTGAAGTAGTGGCGCAATTTCCTACGTACCTGACGGTCGTCATGACGCACAGCTTGCGATATACCAGGCTTGATGCAAGTGACTTTGGACCCGAGTGTAACCGGTTGAATGAGATGCAGCTCTTTGAGATCACCAGCGAGTTGCACTTTGTTCGTGCTCTCGAGAGCCAACTCTCGGAGGCCAACGTCGCCGACCAACGCTTTTGCTTGGTACTCCGCCACGATGCACACCAGCCGTTAGGCGTGTTTCAATATGCGCAACATGCCATCGTTCAGCGCATCCACTCGTTTTCGAAGCGTCGTTGCCGTGTGATGATGATCGTACATCTTCCGGCGCGACCGACCAGCGAGCAGTGGTGCTTTGCATTCAGCCATCGTTGGAAATATGTATTTGTCGAACAACTGACGCGCAACGAGGTGCTTCACACACGGCCACCGTTACGAGCGTTGCTTCGGCCTACGCTGCCCCAAATCTCCAGCGTGCTCGAGTCTCTCACACGAAACCAGTTCCAAACACTGGTAATGTACATTTTGGGCCCGAGTGCATCGGCGCAACTCTCTGGAGCACTGGCCGCCGCCTCGATCTCTGACGGGGCGTACCTCAACGCAGTTCGCAAAGCCTTGTCATCGCCTCGCTTTGGTGACACTATTCTCGATCAAATACGGCAGTCTGTGGTCGAGGCATTGAGCGATCCAATGAACGTCGAGTACAACGTGTGGGATCCACTAAGCCTCGCAAACGACATGGAACAAAATGCACCACTCGGCGATGCGCTCTGGCATGCTTTCCGTTCCAAGGTCGAGTCTCCGATCCTCCGAATGATAGTCGTGAGCGACATTCATTGCCTCCGAACTGAGCGAGACATGGCGATTTGGATCAAAGTATTGCAGCACATCCCACCCGAGTGGTGGATCTCCGGCGTTGGAGCGCCACTATTTCAACTCCCTCGAGGATTTGGCTTGCATCGAGCGGTCTTTGGCCGGTTACTTTCCTCGCTCACTTCAGAGCGCGTACCGAACGACTTGATCGCCTCGATCGTAGTACTCGTGTCGCACATTGACGATCAAACAGTCCGGGAGGCATACTACCGAGATTGGCTTTCGGCAGTCGCTCCACCTGGGATGCGCTCAATCATTACTCGTCTACCTCTCGCCACTTGTGCCGGTGTTAATCTGTTGCTCTCGTCCAATCCTGAGCAAGCCTGGACCGACTGGAGTAGCGATAGTTCTGACATATTGGCTGCACTGACGGCGGTTGGAGTCGTTGAGAGCATCGTACCTGAGAACTTGCGAGGCTCTTTTCGATGGTGGCAACGACTCCAAGCTCGTTCAGAGTGGAACTGGCAAGATTTGTGTGACAGCATCGCACAGGAGCTTCTGCAATACTTGAAGGGGCTCTGGAACGAGCGAGCAACGTACATCAAGATCGTACAGGCGTTGGTATCTCGTGCACAAGCGGAGCGCTTTCTTGCCACCTCCTCGGGCGGCGACCTGTGGCTGGTTGTTCGCATCGCGTGTGAGCTATCGGCCTCGAACGATTCCATCGAGCAGTTTCACGCCCGCTTCCCAGTGGGCCCGTCCGACCTACTCGAAAAGTTGGTTCCGCTGGTGTACGAGCAATGCGCCCATCCGTTCACTGCCAAGAGCATGCACCCGGACCTGTTGCTCACAGTGGGTCGGATTGAAACCACGGAAGAGCTCGCTCATCAACTACTGATTTGTCCGAGAGACTCATCGATCGTACCAGTCAATGCGCTTAAGGGCCGCTCAGACTGTCCCAGCTGCCAGCACCCCTTAACCGACGATGGAGCATTGCATGCGACACATCTCATTCCCCCGAACGCCGAGCACCTCGATCGTGTGCATTGCGCATACAAGCAGTTCATGCTGCGTCTCGAGCGAGTGTTCTTGCTGTACTTTGCTGCGAAGCCCCAGAAACGCGAACATCTAATGGGCCAATTGCTCCGACACCACTTGGTCATCGTCTCATGGAGGTTTATGGTAACATTGGCGAGAGAGTTGATGGATTCCACGAGTACCATCGACGCGTTGCTAGCAACCGCAAGCACTGGAAGAATTGAGAGTCAGCCCAACATTGCCCAATTCATTCGAGCGCTCATCCACATCTGTCAAAGCCAATCGAATGACGGTCACATGGAAGGAGTGGAGTCGCTGCATGAAGTCGGAGATCTTGAGCTGAGGAACCGAAAGTGGAACATGGCTCGTGTACATCGGGTGGCTCGATTGCGACATGCTCTCCAGCATTCCTCTACTGAGAACATTGTCGAACTCTTGAGTTTCTTGGATGAGCAAGCTGATTACGAGGATGATGCCGTCCAATTACGGCTGTTGCCCTGTCTACGCCTAGCCACCGGGCAAGGTCGTGATCGAGACCGCTTGGGAGCGGTTGTTGGTCACCAGCGGCTCCCAGCAGTATTCCGCGAGCATCGCCTCCTCGAAGCATATCGTCGCAAGGACTCTCCGTATGCTCTAGGATTCGCTTGCATGCCAACCGCTCCCGACCTTGCTCGGTATTCAGCAACGCTCGAAGGTCTTGGATCTTTGGAGCAGCAGCCTCCTATTCCAAGCTCGTTCCTTGGAACCAGCTCTCAATTACTACAACGCATTGCTCCTGGAGAGGATGCACATCTCGCTCGTCTCCTGCTGCACTTTTGGGCCCTTGTGCAGCAAGAACCATTATTGTTGTTCCGAGCGGTCGCCCTCCGACAGCAACCAGACATTAACGAACTCTGGTTGCCGGGCGTAGAGGAGCATCAATTCAGAGGCCCCTCTCAGAGCGAACGAAATCGATGGTACAAATGCACCTGTGGTGCATTTGCAAATGTTGGCGACTGTGGCATGGTCACGCCGCATACTATTTGCCAAAGTTGCCATACTCCACTAGGTGTTGGCGGTCACGGTGTGAGAGCAGGAGTGCGTGGCGTTCAGGATGCTGATGTCATGGACCCCAAAGGCTTCGTGCTCTGTAGCGAATCTACCACCGAAGTATCGTTCGCTGTGCGAAAGTTAACTCCCAAGACAACTCGAGCCTGCCGATTGTTCATGGCCATGTCCGTGCTGTTGGCGTTGCTCACCGAGGAGGCGCATTCGGTTGGTATCCGTGCGCAAGCCATTCAACAGGCGACACGGAGTGCGTACGGCCGCATGATGGGTTTGCCACACGAGCTATGCGCCCAACTGTGGCGAGAGATTCGTTCGAACGTACAAGTACTGGCTGAGCTCCTTGCCCCTGCTACAATGACAGCAGGAGGACTTATCACCAATGTATTGGATCGATATCGCGTCATCCATGCGTTCTTGAACCATCTTGCGGAGGTTTTGACCAGCCCAGTTCGACTCGATCAAGTGCAGCCGTTACTCGCACCGGCAGCCGAGTTTAGGGCTATTGGAACTCGCGAGGCATTCGAACGTGCCTTGGGTGAGTTCGTATCGTCAAACGAGACTGCACGAGCAATCGAGCAAATGCTTACCAAGGCGCAACAAGAGGCAGCCGAGCTGCTCGAAGTACTGAGCACCTCAAGTTCTTGGATAGACCAGCCACAAGTACTGAGTACACGCCGCACTGTTGGATTGATGCTCGAACGTGAACCCGAGCGCAAGAACCAGGCTCCGTGCTCCTCGTTGCTGGTCGAACCGTCAGTTGTGGCGATCTTGGACTGTCTGCGCCACTTGCCAAAGGCGCTACAATTTGCAGCGCTTGTGTTTGACCAGTTCCAAGGCAAACTGAAGCTAGAGCAAGCCTCAGCGCTGACTGTCGCAGATGCGCTGACTCAGCTTCGCGAGGCCACGCAATCGATCGAACTGGTCGAAGAGTGCTGGGTATCGTTTTGTGAGTTGTGGTCGGCCTACGACAAGGCAGCACGAGAGTTGCAGCTGCAGCGCGATGCCAGTACCGATGCTCCGTTACCGACCGAAATTCGGCATGACAGTCCCATGACTTGGCTTATTCTCTCGAGTGGAGCAACGGAATCCGATCAATGGGCAGCGATGCGACTCTTTCCACGTGTGGCCACGTTGCTAGAGATCTTGGTGGAAAAGATGAAGCAAGCCGGAGTGCCTGCTACAGAGCTCGTGGTTGATATCCGATGCTCGACCAATGCGCTCGAGAGCGAGTTTTGTACCTCGTGGATACCAAGCCGCTCCGAGAGCGATATTGAGGCCTTCATCTCGAACCACTCGATCGACGCCGACACTCTCTCGGTGCTTGAGCAATTTGCGAGTGAAATACTTTGTGGAGTTCCTGGCGCACGCACTGCCACGCGATTGCGGCTGCGGTTTGGCGACTTTGTGTTTCTCGATGGCGAGCAAGCCAAGATCCACTCTCAAGCACGCCTGTGGCGAGGCGAGCCGCTTCCGCCAAGTACTCTCGAGGAGATCATCCGGGAGCTCGAGCAGCTACGAATGGTCGACAATGCACGGAACGTACTACTGGCGATATCGGTTAGGATGCGGCTACACGCGCAAGGCGAGCCATTGCAACTCTCCTCTACTCGCAGGAGGAGCGTCAGCGCCTTTATCGAGGAGATGGAACAAGACGGCATTCTCACCAAGGATCACGTACCGAGCGAGCTCGCCCAAGTGTTTGCCAGTAGGCCCGAAGTGCAACTGATGCACCTCTTCTCGTTAGTGGATGCCATCGATACCGCAACGACCGGCACCGTTCTCCTACCACCGGAATACTTGGTCGAGTTGCACCCCACGATCGAGTCGAACCTTCGACAAAAACTCTCGCGCACAGAGGTCACCGTCAAGAAGGCCTTCCTCGATGCGCTGAAGCAGCTCCAAGCCTCGGTGGCAAGCTCCGAAGACCGACGACACCTGCAACCCGACACCGACATTAACTCTATGATCGAAGCCATCGATGATTCGATTGAGATTCGCCTGTCGAATGTTAGCATGAAGCATCTGGCACACTTGTTGCGTATCGTCAAGGAGATGCAATAATGCGCACATAAATAATACAGACACACGTTGTTGAAAACTGTAGTGCAGTAAGGTAGCAATAGGCGTTGTCCATATGTATCACCGTAGTGTTGCCGGGGCGGACGACCTTGCGCTGCACGGAATATAGACAGAGAGGAGTGTCTCCGAGTGAGAGCAGAGAGTGAGAGATGCAGCAGCGGCAGGGACAAGAGACAACGACTCGACCTCGAAGCCTCGATCGGGTTCTGTTCCTTCCCTCCTTCGAGTGACGCTACTTGCTCCTCTGCCACTCAAGATCGTGACTTACAATCCACCAAACTCCTTCATTCATCGTGATTCTGGACTTGTGCATGATACAATGATGAGGTCGAGATCGGCAGCCGAGACCATTACAACGGGAGAGAGACACAGTGGTCGATTGTCGGCGACTGCGAGTACGCTCCTGCCTTTGAGCACTGACTTCCTCCTGTCGTTGAGCTTCGATTGTTCCTCTCGCTCGAGCCATGGTCCCTGTGCAGCAATCCCTCCCTGTCAGAAACAGCACGACATCAACAACGAGACAGAAGAACAGAGCATCATGAGCTCACTCTCTCACTCACCTTGATACCTCGATCATCGGCCTCCTTCCTCAACGACCTCCTCCTCGACCGATCGACTCGATGAACGATTGCACTTGTCTCGCATCCCATCGTCGATCCTCCTCGTCGACGATCAAGTGATCCACGAGCTCTCGAATCTCCGAGTGTCGCATCGCCCTCATGTCGGCCTCTCGCCTCTGCCTCTCGGAGACTCCTCGCAACACGCCATCCACTCGCGCAAGCTGCGCTCCTGGATTCGGAGGCCGGCCTGACGACATCTCGCATGCCATCACTCCGAGACTGAACATGTCCGCCGATGTTCCTCGTTCTGCTCCATCGATCGCCATCTCGGGAGCCATGTACAACGGCGTGCCGACGCCGTACGCCGACAAAGTGCGAGTGGCTCGCCGAGTGGCTTGAATCACATGGGCCTCGCCGAGATCTCCGATCTTCGCTCGTCCGTGAGCATCGATCAACACGTTCTTGGGCTTCAAGTCCAGATGCAAGATCGACGGCGTGCGAGAGTGATGCAAGTAAACCAGTGCTCGACTCACATCGAGCAAGATCGATGCGATTCGATCGAGTGTCATTGGCGGCCCTTCTCGAGGAATCGCTCCTCGAGGATAGATCTCGTCGTGGAGAGATCCTCGATCCATGAGCTCGAGCACCAAGAATCGAGGTGAGTCGTTCGATGATCGATCGACTCCCACTCCGAGGAACATCACAATGTTCGGATGTCGGATCGACGAGTTGATCGAGCATTCCTTGATGAATCCTCGAAGCACTGCCTCTCGACTTGCAGTGTCGAGAGCTCCTCCCATGGCTCGGAGAGCTGCTGCATCGTCGGACATGAAGAACAATCGCTTGGCTGCGACAGGGATCGAGTTGTTCCATGTGGCTCTCTTCACTTCGCCGAGAGCTCCTGATCCGAGATGCGAGCTCTCGTCGATCGTCAAGTGATCGAGTGGGATCATCCATCGATGGTCGATCTCTTGTTGTTGTTGGCCATCGCCAGACAGAGGATGATCTTGATTCGCAATCCAATCGTGATGGCCCAATCAAATCAGCTGTTGATGTCGAGAGATTGCGAGAGCGAGAGGAGCGAGAGATAGAGAGAGAGATCGATTGACGAACCTGGAGATAAGATGGCGCTCAATGATGACTCGTTGTTGATGCCGATCTCAGTGAGAGGTTGGAAGTCTTGATCGAGCTCTCGACCTCCGAACAGCAGTGTCAGCCTCGAGATCGAGCAGCTCAGTCGATGAGCCAACGAGGCTTTGATGTGGCCGACACTGTCGCTCGCGTGGCATTGGATCTCGATTGGATCGGGTTGAGGCAGGCATCGCACGAACAGCCTCATGACTGTCGATGTGATTGCGAGAGCCAAGCATCCTGTTTCAGTGGAGAGAACGAGAGAGATGGGAACAAGAGGCATCATGCATCGGGAAGTACCTTGAGCTCGCTCATGGCGGAGGGACTCTTCGGCAGCGATTCGAGCTTGTCGCTCTTGGTTGAGGTGTTGCTCAAGATCAGCTCGAGCTTTTCGCTCTTGATGGAGCTCTCGTTCCAAAGAATGGAGTCGTTGAGCATCAAGCGCTCGCGCTGAAGTACCAGTGCCTGATTGGTAACGAGAAATAGATAGATAGATAGATTGATAGATAGATAGATAGATAGATAGATAGATCACGATAGATAGATCACGATAGA
>ERZ778023.2489-NODE-2489-length-22189-cov-57.377022_pt1 | contig 22189 bp, 18 predicted proteins | sample MGYA00375753_ERZ778023 | MGnify/ENA primary metagenome ERZ778023 (study PRJEB29350, sample SAMN05389822) | bioreactor metagenome | isolation source: Ammonium sulfate bioreactor | place: South Africa: University of Cape Town | collected 2014-04-04 ... | reverse complement strand
GTATTCGATTCGCATTAGTCATTTGTATCGCTGTCCAACATGTTAATATTACCTGTTTGACTATTCACTTATCACATCAGAATCCTTTCCGACTGTAAGAGTACAAGTATCTCATGAAAGTCATAATTTTGCTGAATTGTAGGTAAAATGTATAAAGTTTTTTTTCTATCATCGTACGAAACGATTTTGCCTTTTCTATATGATACGAACAATTTCAAATAGAATAAGGGTATTTTACCAAGGTAGAGCTTCTTGAATTCTACAACAATGCACAACTTCAATGTATTCGAACTGTTTTTTAGGTAAAATTCACGAAATACAACTAGAAGTAATCGAAATAATCAGAGAAAAAAAGCAAAATTTTTATCTTTCGATCAAAACATATAGTTTCGTACAACGATATGAAAAATTGTCTAGATAGAAAAAAACTATAGATAAACTTATGTAGAATAGCGAAGATATTCGGAACTAATTTTGGTAGGTCCTTTCTGCGACTCCCTGTATCAGTTTTATATCTTCATTATGTTATCTTATATATGAATTGACATGATATAGTTATACATTTGAATACATCGACATCTTCCAATAAAGATAAACGTTTACGAAAGCTATTTTTTTAAATTCAAAGTTCTGACAAAATTCTTTTATAATGAATAAAATTCTTAAATTCTATGGACAGAATTTTGAAACCGCTCGTAATATTTGAATAAAACCTGCACTTTCATTTTTATGTGTTCCTTTCTCATTAAACTCGCGTTTATATACGAAACATAAAAGGGCGTATATATATGACCTTGTTTCGATTGGTTTTATTTTAAATAAGCAACAATAATAACAAAAAAAATATATTCATATGAATCATTGTACAAAAAATGTTTTAAATCGTTTGTGAGTTTGTCTATCTGACTGTTGATGAAAATGAAATTGTTCTAAAATCGTTTTCAAAATGTTGATTTCTCTCGAAATTTCTTGATCATAAATCGATATTTTCGTTAAATGAATTCGATAAAATCGTCGATCGACTGTCATTGAATCCGGCTGCAGAATTAAATTCGAATGATCCTTTAAAATCATTTCCAAATGTTCAATTTTCTCTCTTCGTATGAAAACTAATTTCTCATAGGAGACATCATCTCGAAAGAATCGATTCAATTCTCGACACAATTGACAACAATTTTCATTTAATAACTGAATCGATGGTATCACCGGTTGATATTTGTGATTTTCGAGAAGTGCTAGGCAATGTTTGTGCAAAGAATTCAACCATGTCGGATAGGACTTTCGTTTTTTTTGAATTTGAATGAGATTCGGTATGAGAATCGCTCGGAGATAATCATCGACTGTCGTCGTTCGTCGAATAATTTCCTCGACGAGCGTTTGACACGATGGATGATAAGCATCGATCGATGATAGAAGCGTTAATAAATTCGTGAGATCGATGAGTGCAGGTTGCCGTCGAAAGATTTCTTTGAGACACTCGTGGATAAGAACAATGATTCGGTTTGATTCGATTTTGTGTTGTGACGAGAGAACGCCGAGGAACTGAATCATATCGTGAATCGTGTCGGTCGATTGGAAGACTTTTTGAAAGAAATCTGACGGGGAGATCGGATACAATCTCATGAGATCTTCGTAGCCAATCGGCGAGAAGAATTGCAGGAGTTCGTGATTGAGAATTGAGAGGTGAAGAAGTCGTTTCGGCGGTCGAATTGAATGTGAGATCAGCCAATTGATTAATTCGCAATCCGGATTGGTTTGTAGATAATCGAAAATCAGAGGTAAATTGTCGGTGAATAAGTCGAATTGATTTCGTTTTGGAATTAAGCAGAAAACGGGCTCGATGGATTCACTTCCCGAGTAAATTTCGTTGCAATTGGCGAGACAAAATTCGATTTGTTCGAACGGTTCGATCGGCGGACTTTCGTTGAGGAAAGTCATTTGACTAATTAATCGGCAGACGTGTCTCGTCGAGTTACTCGATCGATTCGGTTGAATCACCGCTTGATAGAGGAGAAAATCGTCGTTCGACGCTTGAAAAAGCAAACTGCCGACGGACCGAAACGTTCGACGAGTGAATGGAACGACGAGCTTTTGAAAGGAATTCTCGAGACACAGATCGAGCGAGTTTCTCACTCGATGGAGAGTCGATTCGGGGAGACGAAGATTGAAGTAGACGCTCGGTTTTAATGGGAACAAATCGTAGATTAAGATCGATCGATGTCGACGAGAGAAACCTTCGATTGTCAGCGAACATTCGTCGGTATTCGGGATTAAAGTGTAGGAAAACGAGGACGGTAAATCGAGCGTATGAATTTCGTTTTCATAACGAAGAATTTGTTTTGTTGACGAGCATTTCGACGGTAAAAAAATGAAGAGTTTACCCATGGATTTATTGGATTTTTCGAAGGGAAAAGTTCGAGGATAAGCGAATGGTTTTAGTTGAATGAGATTGGCTAATCGAAAATCAACGTCCGTAGGACGAATTTGAAGTTGTTCGACGAAAGTTTGGATTTGTTTTGAGAAATTTGGGTTCGAAATCGAGAAATCCGAAGGGGAAATTTGAGAGGCCGTTGGCCGGACTCGAATATTGTCGAGAAAATCGGTTTTGATCGGGTAAATTCGACGGGTTTTGCAAGGCTTATGAAGAGTTAATTGAGGATCGATGAATTGATCGAAGGTTTGATGAGCAAACCAGGCGTGAGGAAGCGAGACGAGCGATTGATCGAGCAGACGAAGACATTCACGGAAGTGAATGGGCTCGAACGAATCGTCGTCGTCTTCGTCTTCGGTGGTAAATTCGTCGGAACTCATCTGAAAAAAAGAAATTACGAAGAAAATCGGTGAATTTTATTGGCAAATCGAGGAATTGGAGGAAGTCGAAGCCAATTGACATTGACTGTCGACAGACGAAGGCGAAGTTTAGGCGCATAAACGCGTAGCTCGCCGAGTTGGAGTTTATTTTCGAATTCGAATTTGGAAATTAACTGTTCGTCGAGATTTGACGAGGTTTTCAGACGTTTTTTCGACGGGAGATATTCGTCGGCGATGTCTTCGACGATGGGAGCCACGTCGTTGTCTTGATCGTTGGTTCGACGTGGAACTTTTCGTGAACCGATGGCAAGTGGATATTTGACGGGTGTATCGTCATCGGCGAAATTGTATCGATGAACTTCGTGATCGGTTAAGTCGATGGATTCGACTTCGAGACAGAGGTCGTCGGGTGAACGTGAGCAAGCGTAGGATGTCGATGATGGTTCGACTTCACATTCGAAGTTAACGTCGTTTTTTCGAGCTAAAGAATAGAAATCGAAATGAGAGTGAGAGAGAGAGAAAAAAGATGTTTGTTTACCTCGAATTTCAGCGTCTCGTTTTAATCGCCAACCGATTAAAGTTAAACCGTCGGTTAAATTCGACATTCTTTTTGTCTATCGCATTAAATTTCGATATCGTTCCGTCGATTTCGAACATCAAATCATAGTTCGACTACACAGATGTCGCGCAACGCTTCAAACATTATAAAATGTTAATCATCGTCGATATGAAATTCAATCAATTAAATTATCTCTTTTATAACTTCTTTTCTATCTTTTTCTTAGTCGACGACTCGGTACAGATTGGAACTCAATTTAATGTTTTATGATTGTTTTACTGAGGATAAATATTGGTCGAGAAAAGCAATTGAAATACATAAAACTAAATTGGAATCTCATCCTGATATTCAAGATAATTTATCATCTTTTGATGGTTTATTTTCCAAACAATCTACACGGCAAATTGCGATCTATGAAAAATATTTACAGAAATTTTGTAGCAATTATGCAATGTCTTCGTTTAGCTGGAGAAAGTTATGAAAGAATTTCTGATCAGGAAAGTGAATTGAAATGTTACGAGAAAATATTAGCCATTGATGAGCGCAGACATAGAACGTCGAGTGACAAAATTAAAATAGAAATTTTTATTAAAGAAAATTTAGCTTTTCTTCCCAAATATCATCACAATCTTAACCACTGATTTCAATGTGAATTTTGTTTTCGAAGATTCTTTTTTAACTTCAAATCGTTGAATTCGATTGTTTGTCCAATCGGCAACATAAAGATTATGCTCATGATCAAATGATAAACCTTTTGGACCTCCCAATTGATCTGATCCACCACCGCCGACAACAACACGACCTTAGTTGATCAGCTACATAAACATCACCCATTTCATTTACAATTACTCCTTGTGGTGTATCTAATTGATTTAATTTATTTCCTCTACCTTGTCCACCAGCAACGACAATTCCTTCTTTTGCATTTTTCACCCATTTTCTCACTCGATGATTTCCTTCTTCTCACACATAAATTGCATCTTGTCGATCGACGAAGATATAGCCTGGCTCACTAAGATTTCCACTTGCAACGATTGTTCCATTTCTTCACTTGATTGCTTATGCGTACAATCGGAAACAAATAGATCTCCTTCGCCATTTCCTCTAGCAATGGTCGTTGCAGTTTTTTTTTCATTTCAATTGAGAAGAAAGAGCAGTTTGTTGAGTTGATGATGAAACTTGATCATTATCATTAGTTATTTCAATTAAATGAACGATATATGAACCATCTGCTTTGACACGAAATTGTGTTCTAATTCGCAAGATAATTTCATCTTCATTTTCGAATGCTGTATAACCCGATACTTTCTTTCCGATATCAATCAGAACACCTCGCCAAACTGATTCTTTAACAACTGGTAAAAGTTCTAAAGCTGTATCGAATAATTTCAAATAGGGAAACAAAATCTTGAGTATTGCTCGATCTTTTAATAGTTCATGTTCATTTGGATAATGACAATGGTCATAGGCTATTTTAATATAATGAGATAGTTCTTTTTCGAGTGGAACAAGTTCTACACTATGAAAACCCTCAACAACTGAAAGCTGTTTGAATGAAGAGTCGATATCACCGAAACGATTCATCGTATCATACGCTTTGTTAGAAAAAAAAACAACTGAAACTAAGAGAAAAGAAACTCTTTTTATTATTCATTCGCTGATGAATCACAATGTCCAGGTGGATAATGTAGAAGTATTCCATCTTGTTCTAATGCTCGTTGAATACTCTTAACATCGACATTTTGAACATCAATATGACCATGACGAATCGAAAAACTAGCGAAATGACCGGCTACTTCACCGAGTAACATAAACGTTGGTTCCATACGTGTTGCACCGTAAGCTATATGCGATGCAGCATGACAAACAGGAACGAGAAGATTGGTAACTTCGCTTTGTTTTGGTAGAAGAATCGACGCAGGAATTTCAAAAGCTGAATCACTTTTCGATCCATTTAATTTCGCAATATTAAAATCGACACTTCCTTCATTATTCGCATGTGATTGATTCAATGTTCGAGTTATCATATGTATATCATGTGAATAACTTCCCAGAGCAATTGTATCATTACGGCAAAGTCCACTAACGACATGATTCTGCGTGAAAACATTTTCGTTTACTAAACGAATCGCTTCACGAACGTACAATTGCGGAGGTATATGATTATTCTCAGGCCATTGATCATTGCATAGACCGTAGTTTCGTAGATCATTTCTTGTAAATTCTGGAACATCAGGCGATGTGAGAATATACCAAACATAACCGAGTAAATAATCCAAGATTTCTCGAGCTATTCGACGACGATCTTCGTCAGTTCCATTGACATATCCATTACTCAAACCAACAGCATCGAATGTAAACGCACTCTGAAAACTACCATTCATATCGTAAACATCCGTTCGTGGACAACCTCCTCGACTATAATGATTGATCTGTAGCAGTGCTAGTATAGGTACACCCGATGGATATTTTCCTGAAGCAACGAGTGAATCGATATATCGTTGTAGGAGAATGAAATTATTCGCATTGTAATTGTCTGGTTTCGGGAAAGGTACTTGTTTTTCTTTTGTTGTTGTTGCACATAGACGATAGTTGTACGATTGAAGATTGAAATCAGACGATCCTGTTGGATTTAATTTCTCAGGCGAGATAAATGGGACCAAAGATCCATTGTTGAATGTTCCGTTGACGGGGTGATTTGGAAGAAAATTATTGAAAGTATCGTAAGAATGAACACCTGCAGCTGGTTCGTTGTACTGTTCGTTCGATTCTCGACCCCAAGTGTACGAGGCACGAGAATATCGAGTAAGATCGCCTTCGTAACTAGCATCGATGAATACAGACGCTCGCCATGTTCGATGATCGTTCGCAGTTGCAAATTGAACGATACGTGTGCCGTTCATTTCTAAACTTTGACCGATGATGGGTCCAGTTCGTGTAATTAATTCAATATTTGAATAATTCGAAAGGAGATCATGAAAACTTCGAGTTCCAATAGGCATATCAGCTACATAGACTGGATGAGTGATATTCTCATAATATTTCGCATTATTCAATGCCCATTTATGTGCAACAGAATTATTAACTAGAATTTATAATTTTAACAAAAATGAGAAGAAGAAGAAAAATAAAAACGTACGAACAGCGGCTAAATGCGTATCACTCAAACCAATTCCACCAGCAGTTGCCATTCCGCCGATATATGCCGTTGGTTCGATGAGAGCAACCGATAATGATGCACGAGCTGCACTAATTGCAGCAGCAATTCCACTCGGTGTTGCTGCATAAATAACTATATCATATCCAATAACGAATGGACAACGAATCAACAGTATAGTTAAAGCAAAGAGCAACATTTTTATTATCAAAATTTATGCAAAGTAAAAAGAACTAACAACGAGGTACGTTTTACATATCTTATCTTTTTACAGTTAACTAATAGAGCAAACATTTTCTTTTTCTCTTTTTTCAAAATATATTGTATTACACTTGAACCGATAGGTCTGAATTAAAACGAAAGGTAAACAAAATAATACGTCATTGAGTGGAGATAACTGCGTATTTTTAATATTGACTTCATATGACTCATTGATTAACGTAAATAGCTGTATTTATAGATGAAAATACGATATATTTTTTCTAATGATGAATAAATCAAGAAATTCCTTCAAGGAACAACTGATTCATATTGATACTGATGAATTTAAAGAACTACAACACGATCCAACAAATCAAGCAATTTATAATATTTTTATCAATGAACAAAGCAGTCGTACACCAGCAGTGACTCCAACATATTTGTATATATTCATATTTCGAATAATCTATCTACGTAAATCTTTTCTAGACGAGAAAAATTTTGGTTGAGACATCGAACTCAAAAGATTATCGGCCTCTCTGCTTTCCTCACTGCTCTAACGATGAGTATTGGCATTGTAACAGTTCTTCTGACTTCACCAAAACCTATAGGTAAGTAAGTTCTCGTGTTTTTTTCTTGGCAGAGTAGATCACTGAAATGTTTAGATAAAAAATGTAATTTCAACTTTGAATTAATGTCTGAAAAGCCAGTTGAATATCAATATAATCCACGATCTGTTGCAGTTGGTGATTTTAATAATGACACTATTTCAGATCTAGTTCTTGCTGAAGCAAAAGCAAATAAAATAACATTATTTTTCGGAGTTGGTGATGGGACTTTTACTAATCGAACTGACTATTCAACCGGTCTCTATTCAAGTCCTTGCATGGTTAAAGTTGCTGATTTGAACAACGACTATCAATTGGATATTGTCGTAGCAAATTTTGGTAATAACAGAATTTCTATATTCTACGGACATGGAAATGGATCTTTCATAGAACCTTTTGAATTTTCAACGAATTCTTCTCGTCCAATAGCAATAATCATTGCTCATTTCGATAATGATTCACTACTTGATATTGCAACTGCTAATTGTGGTACTCATAGTGTTAGTATTTATTATAATCATGCACGTTTCAACTCATTCGTTACGTATTCAACAGATTATGATTCTTTTCCCATAGCATTAGCAGCTGGAGATTTTAATCATGATAAATATATCGATATAGCTATTGTTAATTACGGAACCGATGATGTTCATGTACGTTTCGGTACGAATAATGGAACTTTTGATAAACAAATTCGTATTTCAACTGGATTTAATTCTCAACCACGTTCTATTGCTGTTGGTTATTTTAATGCCGATGATTTTCTCGATCTGGCAATTGCTAATTGTCGAACACGCGAGATCAGCATATTTCTTAATAATAGAAATGAAACTTTCGTTCATCATGCTTCGTACTCAACTGATTTGTCTTCACCTTACGCTCTGGCTACTGGAGATTTCAATCAAGATAATTTATCTGACATTGTTGTTACTAGTAAAGGTACATCAAACATTGCAATGTTTATTGGAACAGGAAATGGTAGTTTTCAAAATTCAGTTTTATTAAAAACTCGATCTTCATCTTCGATTGCACTCGAAATCGGTCAGTTCAATGCCGACCAACGATTAGATATGGTCGTTGTGAATGAAGACACTCGAAATATTGATATTTTTCTTGGTACATATGAAGGTTTTTCAAATCAGATCATCTATTCGCTCGATTATTCTCCCAATTTCATTGCTGTTCAAGATTTGAACAATGACAATCGATTAGATATGGTTGTTCTTAATGGTGCTGGTTATGATCTGACTATTCTTCTCGGTTCTTTTGACCAACAGATCAATTATTTAGTTGGTTATATTCCAACGTCAGTTGCCTTTGGTGATTTCAATAATGACAGTCGAATAGATATCGTTGTCAGTAATAAAGGCTCGTATAGTATCAGTATTCTTCTTGGCAATGGTAATGGTTCGTTTATTCTGCAGACAAATTATTCATTTGGATTTGGTATTCAACCACAATATGTTGCTGTTGCTGATTTTAACAATGACGATCGATTGGATATCGTTGTTACACTTCTTTGGGAGAGAAAAGTCGCTGTTCTTTTTGGTCATGGTAATGGTTCGTTTGAATCAGACATAAGATATTCAGTAGGCGATTATCCATATTCAATCGCTATCGGTGATTTAAATAACGATACACAACTCGATATCGTCGTTGTCAATTCAAATGACAATAATATAAGTGTTCTTTTCGGTCAAATTCATGGAACTTTTGAACAACAGATAACGTATTCAGTTGGTGGTTCACCATGGTCTGTTGCTCTTGGCGATTTTAATAATGACAATCGACTCGATATCGTTACTGCTAATCACGGTAGTGATGATGTGAGCATTCTACTTGCCAATGATCATGGTTCGTTTTCACAACAACGAAAATATTTAGTTTCCGAAACTCCAACTTCGATTGCTGTTGGTGATTTTAATAATGACACTCAATTGGATATTGTTGTTTCGAACGAATGGACCGGAACTGTATCCGTTTGTCTTGGTGATGGTAATGGTTTTTTTATGGAACAAATAATGTATTCCGTCGGTGATTCACCAAGTTCGGTTGCTATCGGTGATTTTAATAATGATAATCGATTAGATTTTGCTGCTGCTTCAGCCGGTAACAATTCGGTCAGTGTACTATTACAATCCAATCGAGGAATGATGAAAAATGAGATTGCATACGCAGCTGGTGATGGATCGAGTTTACGTTTTATATCGGTTTATGATTTCAATAATGACACATATTTAGACATTCTTTTGGCTAATTACGATACTGATAATTTGGGTATTGTGTTCGGATATGGAAATGGTTCTTTTGAAAAACAAACAATCATCAGTACAATGCCAAAGTCTGGTCCAAGCTTAACAACTATCGGTGATTTTAATAATGATAATATTGTTGACATTGTAATAGCTAATGAGGGTGCACGGGAACTATCATTAATGTTTGGAAAGGGCAATGGAATGTTTGAAGAACAAGTAGGTATAAAAAACAGTCTCAATTTACATCCTTTAGCAATGGTTTCTGGCGATTTTAATAACGATAATCGATCAGAAATTGCGATTGTTTATGATGAAATCGATAGTGTAGATATATTTGTCGTCATTGATCCTGGTTTTTTCGCTGAATCAAGCAGATATTTAGTCGGCAATTCTCCGTATTGCGTTGCTACTGCTGATTTTAACAATGACAAACGATTGGATCTCGTTGTCGTTAATCTTTGGGGTTATGATATCAGCATTCTACTTGGCGATGGAAATGGTTCATTTATCGAGAAAGTTCGATATTCAGTTGGTAATTACGCAGAATCAGCTACTGTCGGTGATTTTAATAATGATAATCGATCGGATATCGTTGTTGCCGTTCGAGATAACGATACGGTTAGTATTTTTCTCGGCGAAGGCAACGGCTATTTCGCAGAACAAATTGTGTATTCAGTTGGCGATTCACCGAAATCGATTGCTGTTGAGGATTTTAATAATGATACTCAACTTGATATCGTTGTCGTCAATTACAATAGCGGCGATGTGAGTGTTCTTTTGGGCATTGGCGGTGGGTCTTTTGCACAACAAATTGTTTATCCAGTTGGCTACAATCCAACGTCTGTTGCTGTTGGGGATTTCAATAATGATAATCGACTCGATCTTGTTGTTACGAATCAAGGTAACGATTCTGTGAGCATTTTACTTGGCAAAGGCAACGGTTCTTTTGCAGAACAAATTATGTATTCGGTTGGATATTCTCCGAGATTCGTTGCTGTTGGTGATTTTAATAATGATACTCAACTGGATATCGTTGTTGCTCATTACTATAGTGACGTTGTGAGTATTCTTCTTGGCGATAATGAAGGTTCGTTTAAACGACAAACAGTATACACAGTTGGTGATTCTCCACAATCGATCGGTGTCGGTGATTTCAATGCTGACAATCGATTAGATATCGTTGTTGCTAATTATGGTAGCAATGATGTAGATATTTTTCTCGGTGATGGTCATGGATTGTTCATGCAACGGTTAAGCTATGCTGCTGGCTCGTATCCATCGTATGTTGCCGTTGGTGATTTCAACAATGACAAACGATTAGATTTTGTTACGGCGAATTTTTATAGCAACGATGTGAGTGTGTTCATTGGTTACAAAGAACTAGTTTTTTCGAATATTGTAACACAACTTTCGATTGGAAATGAATCAAGACCGAGATCGTTAGCTTGTGCAGATTTGAATAATGATAAAATCATGGATATTATCACAGCTAATTCAGGTACAAATAGTATCGGTGTTTTTCTCGGTCATGGAAATCTGTCTTTTACAAGTGCGACAGTTTTTTCTCGATCACCATGTTCGATCGCTGCGGGCGATTTTGATAATGATACTCGAGTAGATATCGTCTTTGCTAGTTGCAATTCAGATTATATTGGTGTTCTTCTCGGAAATGGCGATGGTTCTTTTAAAACTGTTATGAATTATTCAACAGGTTTTAGTTCTTCATCTCATCGGTCTCTATCTATAAAAGATATGAATAACGATACAAAACTCGATATTCTCGTGACGAATTTTGATAGCAGCACCATTGGTGTCTTTCTTGGCTATGGTAATGGCACATTTTCTACTACAATGATTTCATTTCAATTAGGTTATCAATCAAATCCAATCTTTGCTGCTGTTGGTGATTTTAATAGTGATAAAAAATTAGATATAGCTGTGATTAATAATGATACTGATAGTTTAAATATTCTCTTACAAACATGTTAGTTCTTTTATCAAAAATAAATGTCAAAATCTGGTCGTTTTTCTTTGAAACTACGAAGAAATTCCATCTGATAAAATTCAATTTGATTATGTCCAAGATTGAGCTTTTTAAGTGTCTATATGAAAACAATTAGATTTCGATAGAAAAGAAACAAATCGATACTGTATTATGTTCTAATGCTTGAATAATATATTGTCCACCCTCATCCTGAATAGAGTTACCCCAAAGACATACTTCTGTAAGTGTCTATTAGAAATAGACAAAAGTGAATTTCTTGAGAAAGAATTAATAAGAATGTTTTGCTTTATTGTATTTTAATGCTTCACTGAGATATCGAGCACCTTCACTTCCAATCGCATTATTTTCAAAGCTCAGCTGTGTAAGTGTCTTTTAAAGAAGCAAAACGAATGGCAGAAACAACCAATAGAATATTATACTTCGTTGTGTTGTAATGCTTCGCTAAGATATCGAGCACCTTCAGCTTGAATTCGATTATATCTGAGATTGAGTTCCTTAAGTGTCTTATAGAAAAATGTGCAAAACACAAGAAATATTCACACGAAAGAGGATACTTTATTGTGTCGCAATGCGTCACTGAGATATTCAGCACTTTTATCTTTCATTTCGTTATTTCCGAGGCCAAGGTATGTCAGCGCCTATATGAGAAAGAAGGAAAGAATAACAACAACAACAACAACGATAAAATATTACTGTATTCAGTTTCAATGCGTCGCTGATATATCGTACACCTTCATCTGTAATATTATTGTAAATAAGTTCAAGTTTCCTAAGTGTCTAAAGAGCGGGTCTTATTACGAAAGAATAAATCAATAGCGAATTTTTCTACATTATTGTATTGTAATGCTTTGCTGAGATGTTGGGCACCTTCCAGTCCAATACCGTTGCCAGCAAGACTAAGTTCTGTGAGTGTCTATATAGAAAGTATAGAGTAAAAGCATATTTCAATTCTGTGATATTTTATACTCTGTTATGTTCTAATCCTTGACAGATATATTGAGTGCCTTCAGCTTGAATTTCATTATGATTCAGTTCAAGCTCTGCAAGTGTCTAATAGAAATCTTGATAGAGACAAAGAAAAGAACGAATGGACAGGTGATATTACTGTATTATGTTCTAATAGTTGACTGATATATTGTGCACCGTCGATACCAACGTAGTTGCCATCCAGATTTAGGTGTATGAGTGTCTATATATAGAAAATAACATTAAAAAATTCATCTTCGTCCGGAAATATTACTTTGTTATGTTCTAATGCTTTGATAAGATGTTTTACACCTTCAATTTTGATATCATTACCACCAAGATGAAGTACTGTGAGTGTCTATATGGAAAATAAAATTTTTAAAAAAATGCATCTCATTTCCGAGATGTTTTACTTTATTATGCTGTAATGCTTCGCTGATGTATTGAGTACCTTCAGCTAGAATTTTATTATGATTGAGCACAAGTTCTGCAAGTGTCTATAAACAACAACAAATAGTAAATCTAGTTGTAAAATATGTTTGATTACTTTATTATTTCGTAATTCTCGGCTGAGATTTCGAACGCCTTGAGGTCCAATTCTCTTATTATTGAAATTAAGTCGTGTGATTGTCTATATGAAAAAAAATAAACGATACACAGAGAGATATCTCAATAGTAAATCTACTTGAAATCTTCGGTAGCAATTAAGAATAGCATTCAATCGCTGACATGTATTATTTACTGCTAGAAATAGATCGTTGTCGTTTACATGATCAAATATACGAAAAACGATTTCGATCGGAAGAGTTTGCAATGCTAAAGACATGTATAATTATGTTGTTAAAAACAAATATTGGTTGCTCCTGACATTTCTTCTTCTTCTTTTTTTCAAATGATGTCGCTGCTTTCTTTTTCTAGTAGGTAAAAACACGTGTCAAAGTTGTGCATTGAGAATTTGCCTAACGCTTTTATTTTTGTTCTCTTATAGGAATTTCCTATTAAAGATTTTCAACGTATTAAATATCTTCAATTGATCTATGACAATGATTTCGATGAATCATTGAATCTAACAAAACATTTTACATTATTTTCAAATCTTGTTTCATTATGTCTCGCAGCTAATAGTGGTTGGCATGGAGGTAGTCCTGATTTTCAAATGTTTATCTATCTCCGACGATTGTTTTTAAATGGCAATGTTTTCGATCATGACATACACATTTCCTATCCGGAATTTAAATCAAATTTTCCATTATTAGTCTATTTACATATTGGTAAACTTCATATTAATTTTGCTCTTCAAATTTTCGATGAATATCGTCAATTACGTTCGTTTTCAGCTCGAATCTATTGTGATAGAACAACAGATACGATCACACCGTTTCACACATATCTTTCCGCCTTAAAAGAATTAGGATTTCGAGGTGATACAGATTTCTTGCCCTACTGTCCAAATATTCAGAAACTTCGAATCAAAGTTCATTGTCATGATATTTGGAAGAATTTTCTCGAAGCCGATTGGTGGGCACATGTTTTAGTTTCAAATAGGAGATTAGAGAAAATTAATTTTCATTTACAATGGACAACACGTACAAATTTCTACAATTGGAGAAGTGGACTCGAAAGTTTATATATATAGAAAACTGATTAAAATAAAGCGTTTGTTAAAAAGCATTGAGTTTGTTTATGATTTGTCAAAGGTCCGACAAGTAATCCGTCGTCTTTCCATTGATTATTCTCGTCGAGATAATAACAACCCGATGAATAAACTCTTAGTTTATAATTCGACGTGAAATTGTATGTTTGATTAATCATTGGAAACGATGAATCCGATGAATTCAATTCTCGTACGCCAAAGACTAATGACTGATGATTTCGAGTTTGTTGATTATCGAGAAAATAAGTCGAATTCCAAGGACGAAGAATTGTCCAGCCATCCATCTGATTCACTTGTGGAATTCCATCGAATTTATAAATTAATAAATAGGAAAGATTGGCAATCAATGGTTCAATTTCAATATGAACTGACATCGATAGACTACTGCTAAGATTAACATAATGTGTATAAAATAATTGTTGATGAACTGTTGAATTATTTGTAACATTCTGTAAAATCATTGGCGAAATGATTAAATTAGGATCACGAGGAATTGTTATTTCAAATGGTATTTGAGTTTTTGTAGTTGAATATGAAATAGCTCGTGATACATTCGTATTTGCTGTTGATTTTGAATTACCAAATGGTGCTAATGGTTCGATGAGCGTTTGAATTGAAACATTCGAATGTATTTCTAACGACATGAATACTTCTGACGTGTTCATTATTGATTTTTGTCCAACATTTAATTGAACATTTAAAACTGAAGTTAATTTCGAAAGAATTTCATTCATTTGAATTTTAAGTTGATTGGCTAATTGATTTTGATAATAGAAATTTTTATCATCTAATAAATTGATTTTCGACCATTGAGATTCTAAATCTGTATCATAATCATCGGGAAATGCAGATGCTTGTTGAGCATCGGAATCTAAAACATTCGTACGACCTTGTAATGGTCCGTTAACTGCACTGAGAACATTCGAAGCACATTGAATCAGTTGTTGTACAGCAATTTCTGCATCTTCTTGGGCGATTTTCATTGACATGGATTGCAAAACTGTTGCTAATTTATAACATCGTTGAGCTGCAATCGATAGAGTTCGTCGAGTTAATTGATTTGTTGATTTTGTTAGTTGTGCCAACGATGATGATTGTAATTTGATACTATTCGATGTTGTTATTTGAAGATTTTGAGTAAAAGAAATCAGATATTCTCGAAGATTAGCTTGTGAATTTAATTCTTTGTTATATTCGATGAATGCTGACTGATTGAATTCGTCTGTTGACGGTATACTTTGACTTGTTAATGATGAAATTGAAATCGCTGCAGCTGGTATGCCACTTGCTGCAGCTCGATTAATACTTTCTGTATTCATTTTATTGAATTCTTGTGAAATCGAAGTTAAAACTTGTCCAACAACATTCTGATTTCCACTTGAAAGTAATTCAACAACTGGATTATTAGTCATTGAACTTTGTAGACTTTGAAGGATTTCTAAATCAACTTGAACGGAAATAGTCGATGAAAGAATATATTCAGTCAAACAATTTAATTGATCACGAATATAAACGATTAAATGTTGATTCATTTCTGATGATAATCGAAATTCGATTGAAGATAAACTAGAAAATGTAATCATTAGTTTGCTTGAAATATCATTTGTATACGAATAAACTGTATAATCTTTAATTCCGTCTTCATCGAACCAATTCAAACAGGAAATTGTAAATAAAGTCATGGTTGTACCATTCAATGGTGAAATCGAACAAGAACCATTTGAAGGCGGCTGATTGATGAGAAAATTGAGTGCACTGACACTTGTTTCAGTTGGAAATGAATAAACAACTTCGAATTTCCAGAGTTTAATTTGTGAATTATTGAGAAACAATTGATTTGTTGATGTAAAATTACTTGTTCGTCGTCCGAAAAACCAAATATTTTCGAATCGATTTTGATCGAATAAATTCCATTGAGAATAATTCGCCGATGAATTCATTTCGCCTGAATAAATATTCCAAGTTATATTATCAATTCGTGAATAATTTCCAATTGGAACTGAAAATAAAGCTACTTGAGTGGTTGGATTCACAAATTGATATTCGAGATTTGCAGCACAAAGTGTTGTGATCACACAACCGATAGCAATGATCAACGGTCGAGTATTTTCTATTTTAACAAGAACATAACCGGTTGCTTGTTGAGAAAGATTTCGACGATGTTGCATTTGAACCATAAATTGATAGGTTCGATTTGATTGCAGTGATTTCGAAAGAATGATTAGAGATGAGTGATTGGAATTACCAAATTTCAATGCTGTTCGATTTAATAAACAAGATGGATTCGATGAATCGTTGGCTGGATCATCAATAGTTAATAATAAACCATTTAAATTCGGAAACATATACGTCGGATAAATTCGACAATAGTATTTGTAAGTCCATTGCTAAAATATATAGAGAAAATTAAAATAAACGCGATTGAAAACTCAAACTTACAGTACTATCAAACGTATTTTCATCGGGATTATTTGAATATGTTCCCGGATCTAATTTCAAATCTTGTTCATATCCACTTGTAATCATTGATGTTCCTAATTGAACAAGATTTGCTGTTATACCCGATGGTGTAATTCGAACATAGACAGATGAACTTGTTTTTAATGTTGGATATTTACTCATAGTTACAGTTAATTGAAGTTCATAGATTCCAAATTCCAATTTTCGTGCAGGAATATACAATTCACTGAATGTGGTTTCAATAGTTGAATCTAATAGAATTTGAGACGAACAATTCATTGTACAATTGTTAGTTATCCATTGTTTTGTTGTTGATAATGAATCATTACAATTGACTTCAATTAAAGAAACGATGTAAAAATCTTGACTTCGACGAAATTGTAATGGATTTGATAATGTTGAACCACCAGGAATTAAGATTAGCCGAGGAGGATGACATGCTGAAATAAATAGAATAGAATATTTTAATTTAATTTGTAGATTTATTTAGAATTTCGTACTACTAATATTTATTGGAGATACACTGGTTATTGGAGTTTGTACTGTTGTTTCAATTGGATTTGATAACAAAGTAAATTTTTGAATACGATTGTTACCTTGGTCAACAACATATAAATTGCCAAAACTATCAAAAGCTATACTTCGCGTATAAGATCCTCCAGAACATCCAATAATACAACGAAAACCATTTTCATCTGAGCCAATTATTCGATTGTTAAGGCTATCAGATATGAAAAGATATTTATTTCTATCTAAAATCACATTTGATGGACCATAAAGTGAAATTGTTATAGTTAATGATGTATTTCCTGCCACCGTAATTCCATTTGATTGTCCTAACCGAAATAATTGAATTCGATGATTCCAATAATCTGCTACATATAAATCAAAGTTCGTATCAACAAAGATTCCATTTGGATTATTTAATAAATTCGAAGCAGAACCCTGAGAACCAGTTCCAGCAATTCCTGTACCGAGAGATGTATTATCATTTAACCATTTTTTAAAAACTTGATGTCGAACATCGATTGAACAATAGAGACTATTAGTAATATCAACGAATAAGCCCATACACGATGAAGAAATATTCATAACGGATATGCTAATATTTGAATAGGATACGGATTTAACAAAGACATTAACTGAATTTCCATTATCTGCATAAATATTACCATTGCTTGTCACAAATATAGATCTTATTCCCAATAAATTACTATATAAAACTATATTTGGATCAATGTTATTATTCGGACAAGTCAGTATTTGTCCTGTGTCTCGATTGGCCATATAGATTGTATTGTTAGTATCAACATACAAAGAGAAAGGACTCGATCCAATTAAACTACTATTTGCAAATGTCGTTCCATTGGAGATCCATGTTGCATTTGGCTGAATTGTTGGTTGATTATACGATGGAACTGAAATCGAAAAATTAAATTTTCAGATTCAAATATTCAGTTGAGAAATATTTACCAAGAGTATTATTCAATCGAATGAACTTTTGAATACGAGAATTCCATTGATCAACAACAAAAATATTTCCAAAAGTGTCAAAAGCCATACTCGATGGATTGTTTAATGTATTAGATAATGAACCTGATACACCAGTACATCCAATTATACATCGAAAACCATTTGGTCCTGATCCAATAATACGATGATTATAAAAGTTCACGATAAATAAATATTTATCAGCATCGAGAACAATTTCTATTGGTGTGTTTAATGAAATTGTAACGTTGATTGATCCACTTCCTGCTATGGTAGTTGCATTTAATTGTCCAAATGGAAAAAGTTGAATACGATGATTATCTGCATCTGCAACATATAAATCAAGATTCGTATCAACAAATATTCCATGAGGACGATTAAGCATATTCGGCGCATTCCCATTTTGACCTGTTCCAGCAACAATTGTTAGAACATTCGAAGAACTACTTAATGGTTTCGATACAACTTTATGTTTATCGCGGCACGAGAAGTATAAAGTATTGTTATTATCAATAAACATACCATAAGCTTCACCGTCACTATATGCAATAGTACTCGTACTATTACTTCCATTTGATGTCCACTTATTGATTGAGAACGGTGAATTGTAGTTACTCGTATAAATATCACCGTTACTGCTGACAAATATATCATCTAGATACATTGAATTCGTAGAAATTGTTTTTGTGGGAGTGAAACTATCATTCCTCCAAATGAAAATACCAAGCTTGTATCGGCCAGGTACATAAATTGTATTATTTTTGTCGATGAAAATACCATGAGGAAAGCTCCCAATTATACTGCTATCAGCAATTGTAATTGCATTTGGATTCCAAACAGTATATGGATCAAAGTTTGGTTGATTGTAAGAAATACTATTCGTAGTATTAACTGAAATAATATTTGAATCTCTCGACGATGAATACATTGTTACTGAAAGAAAATTTATTCGAAAAAACAAAACAACAAGACAAATAGTTGATTACCATTGTTTTTTATTGTTGCATCTAAATAAATTGAGTATGGCTAATTCGTGATTTTTAAATATAATTATTTATATACGATTGAACTTACTACATGAATTTGTTATCAATTGAAATTTTTGTATTCGATTATTCTTGGCATCAGAAACAAATATGTTGCCAAATGAATCAAAGTTCATTGATCGTGGTTCATTCAATTGATCAGCTGTTGAACCTGATCCATTACATCCGATTATACATTGAAATCCATATTGATTACTTCCAACTATACGACTATTGTAAGTATCCACAATGAAAAGATATTTATTAATATCCAAAATAACTGTCATTGGGTAATTCAATGTAATTGTTGGTATTGATGAAGTAGCTCCTGCCACTGTTATTCCGTCCGTTATGTCCAAAGGAAACAGTTGAATTCTATGATTCAGACAATCGGCTACATATAAATCAAGATTTGTATCAACAAATATTCCGTTTGGATAATTAAGCGTGTACGATGTTGAACCAATAATGCCTGTTCCAGCAATGATTTTAACTGGATTTGATAGATTAGTTAAAGTTTTTTTAACAATTACATGATTATTATCCAATGAACAATAAATATTATCAAGAATATCGATGAATATATCAAAACATCTTGAAGGTGTTTCCATAATGACTACTGAGAATCTCAATATTCTATTTATTGTATTTGTTACCAACGTATAATACATATAATCATCTTCAGTTGTAAAGACAGATACTGAATTAGAAGGACTCAATGAGATATTTCTTATTGGTGTTGAATTCAAACTAGACCATACAATCATATAATTAGTATTTTTATTTGGAACATAAATAGTATTATTTGATGTGATGAAAATATCCCAAGGATCTGAACCAATGACACTAGAATCTGCAAAGGTACTACCATTTAAATCCCATGATGCATTGGGACAAAAGTTCGGTTGATTGAAAGACTCAATTATCACTGTCAGATTAATTAACATCAAAATAACCCATATATTCACCTGACTAATCGAAGTCATTCTATAAAAGAATGAATGACATAAAGTAACAAAATTTATATATTTATTCTTTTTGTTTGTTCGTTTTTTAGGACATCAAACAACTTTTTTTTTAAAATATAATTTTTTCATCTCTGATAAAAAACAGACGAAAAATCAATCAAACCATTTGATCAATTTTTTTGACAGTGACATAAAAATACATAATAATACATGATATATCATTAAACCTACTTATAAACTACATTTTTACCTGTACGATGGGGACATATATGTACAAATATAATTGATAACATTTGTCCATCATTATACCTTGCATGATGGGGACATATATTTATATCGATAATATCTGTTTATCATTATATTTTGTTTTTTTTCTTGTTTCTATTACTGTGTAATCGATTTCATGGACGAATTTAATGAAATAATTGAAACTGATACTGATGGAGTCGTAATCTACAGAAAAAGACACATTCGTGGGAGAAAATTATCGTTAATAATTATCGGTGTAGTATTTGGTGGAGCTTGTGCTTTGATATTAGCATTGTTGCCATTGTATTTATTAAAAAATGATCCAGCTCGATCCGATCAAAAGAGTATTTGTTTGATTTTGTTTTTTTGTTAAATAAATAAATGTTTATTCTTCTTCTTCTTCTTCAGCGACTGATTTATGGTTATTGCAATACATGACAAACTATTCTTTGGGAAATACTCGAGCATTGGCAGCAATTTCAAGAACAGGACTTGCGACCGCTGTAAAAGAGATATTGAATTCTAATAAATATCGAATTTTATATTATAGATGAGTAAAACGGTTTCTCTTGGTAATAATACAATCATTATATCTGAAGCTTTTTTTATTTCGTCAAGAAATATTCGAAAAAGACAAACTGTGAATGGTGCATTACTTAATGTATTTCTTCGAGGAGTTTATCCAATTGAATGTCAGAGTGTTGTTTCATGTAATAGACAATTTCGGCAATCATTATTGGATAAATTCAAAAACGTGGGCAAATCCTGGTTCTGGCTTGAAGTACCTCTAGAAGACGAGCAAATTTTAGAAATTGAAGTTATTCTTTTATCTCTGCTTGAGTACATGGGTAAGTACGCATTCAGTCGATTCTTTTCCAAAAAGGAGTTAAGTGAAGTTATATTGTATTTAATTTTAGATTCAACAACAACAACTACAACAACCAATATAATGACAGTTTCATCTACGTTGACAGCTACTGCTAGTATAACGCTTCAAACAACCTTGCCAGTCTTGACATTAGCAACAGTGTCAACAACAACAACAACAACAACAACAACAGCAACGAGAACGACAGCAACAACAACAACGAGAACGACAACGACAACAACGACAATAACAATACCGACAACAACGACAACATTAGTACTAACTAGTACAACTACGGAAACAACAATCTCAATACCAACTATACCAACAACAACAACAACCACCACAACAACAACTACAACAACAACTACAACAACAACTACAACAACAACTACAACAACTACAACAATAACAACTACAACAACAACTACAACAACAACAACTACAGCAACAATTACAACAACAACAACTACAGCAACAATTACAACAACAACAACCACGACAACAACTACAACAACAACTACAGCAACTACAACAACAACAACAACAACCACAACTACAACAACAACCACAACAACCACAACAACGACTTTAACAGTATTAACATTAGTAATAACTAGTTCAACCACTGAAGCAACTACGTTTATACCAACTATAACAACAACTACCACTATCACGACAACAACTATTACAATGCTTACAACGACATTGACAGCGTCAACGCTGATAATAACTAGTACAATGACTGAAACAACTACATCAATACCGACTATAACAACAACAACAACAGCCGTGTCAATATCGACATCAGTAACAATTGATCAAACAGCTGAAGTAACTACGTCAACAACAACAACGCTTACAACGACATTGACAGCGTCAACGCTGATAATAACTAGTACAATGACTGAA
>ERZ778023.2485-NODE-2485-length-22198-cov-70.904078_pt1 | contig 22198 bp, 18 predicted proteins | sample MGYA00375753_ERZ778023 | MGnify/ENA primary metagenome ERZ778023 (study PRJEB29350, sample SAMN05389822) | bioreactor metagenome | isolation source: Ammonium sulfate bioreactor | place: South Africa: University of Cape Town | collected 2014-04-04 ... | reverse complement strand
AATCAGCAAGTTAAGTTGGTTTTGGCGAAAAAAACCGTAATCCCGGCCGGACCTCCATTCGGGTTGATGGCTCGATGCGACAAGATGAGACCACTTGATACGCAGGTATTTGACCGCGCAAGAATCCGCCTTGAAAAGTACCTGGTGGCCGGGTCTGTCTGCGCCAAACTGGCAACCTTGGAAGCGGCAACCCATGCTGCTCTTCCCGGCCCACAGCACAAGATGAATTTCGAACAAACAACAATAGGTTCTGGCCAACGCCTTGCAAAAAATCAACTTTTCGGAATGCCCGGATCTGAACTGCAGCGCCGCCCCGTGGTGGCGCTGCTGCTCTACGAGAACATCGGGCCCTTCCATCTGGCGGGCCCCTTGCTGGTGTTCGGCTACAGCGGGTTCGGCACTTCCTGCATCGACATCAGGATGTGCGCGGTCGCCCCTGGAATGATTCATACCCTGGCTGGTTTCGACATCAACGCGACGGGTGATCTGGAGGCTCTGACGAAAGCGGACGCGGTGGTGGTGCCCGGCTGGCACTCGGTGGATACCCCCGTACCCGCGCCGCTCAAGCAGGCACTGCACAAGGCGCACGCGCTAGGCGCGCACATCGTGGGGCTGTGCCTGGGCGTGTTCGTACTGGCGGGTGCGGGACTGCTCGCTGGGCGGCGCGCCACCACGCACTGGGCGCGCGTGCCCCTGCTGGCCGAGCGCCATCCCGACATCCGGCTACAGCCCGACGTGCTTTACACCGTCGAGGACCGCCTCTGGACCAGCGCCGGCGGGGCGTCGGCCATCGACATCTGCCTGCAACTGCTGAGAAAATTATGCGGCCCCGCCGTGGCCACGGAAGTGGCGCGGCGGATCGTCAGCGCGCCGCAGCGCGAAGGTGCGCAGCAGCAGCGCCTGGGCAGTCCCATCGTGCGGACGGACGTCGACCGCAAGGTGCGTGGCACGCTCGATTGGGTGAGCTTGCACCTGCATGAAGCCATCGGTCTGGAGGCGGCAGCCGCCCGGACCGGCCTGAGCGTGCGCGCCTTCACGCGGCACTTCCGGCGGATCACCGGCACCACGTATGGCCAGTGGCAGTTGCACCAGCGCCTGCTGCTGGCCCAGCAACTGCTGCACGGCACCGATCACACGGTGGAGGAAATCGCCGAAAAGGTGGGCTTCGCCACAGGCACTTCGCTGCGCCAGCACTTCAGGCGCCGCTTCGGCCAGACGCCGGGGCAGTACCGCGAGGCCGCTCCAAGCCACGGGCAACACGGACCCGACGGCGGTTCGGGCCGGAGGGCTGCGTGAGCCACCCCCCTCAAACCGGTGGATCCTCGACCCGGATGTGCCCCCACATCAATCGGCCGGCCACCACGAGGCTGAGCACCAGCCCGATCAGCAGCAGTACCTGCCCCAGGCGTTGCTGGTCATCGAGCAGGTAATTGCTGCACAGCCGGCTGGGCGTGGCCAGGTAGAGCCAGCCCAGGCGAAACGCCGTGGCGACGGCCTCCAGCAGCAGCACGGCGCGCAGCACAAAACCCGCGCGCGGCCAGCTCAGCGCCAGTGGTGCGCCAAGCAGCAGGGGAATGCTGGTGAACTTGGCCAGCGCCGCCCAGGGCTGCTGTACGGCCTCGTCGAGCATGCGCGGCACCATCCAGAGCATGCCGACGAACGAGGCCAGCAGGAAGCCGTTGATGCCACGCTGGTTCCAGCGTGCCAGGCGCTCGCGCCAGGGCGGCGGCAGCGGCGCTACCAGCCATACGCCCGCCAGTGCCAGCAGGGGCATCTGCACCAGCATGTGCAGCGTCATGCTGGCTTCGAGTGGCGCGCGCAGCGGCGGCAGGGCCAGCGCCAGCCACAAAGCCGCGCCCAGCCACGCCTTGCGCGGTGCGGTCAGGCTCATCAAGCGATGCGCTGGCGTACCCATGCCTCGGCCTGTTCGTGGGCATCCCAATCGACGATCCGCACCAGCCGGCCGCGCGGATCGACAATGGCGATGGCGGCGTTGTGCACATATCCGCCCAGCCGGTCGGGCACGGCGACGACACCAAAGGCGCGCAGCAGCAGCGCCAGGTCCGAAGCCTGCAGGGGCCGCGCGGCAATCCAGCCCGTGCCGTGGTCACCCGAGCGCCGCTGGTAGGCCTGCAACTGCTGCGGTGTGTCGTAGCCTGGATCAAAGCTGATACTCAGGAGCGCGACCTGCCCGCTGGAGATCGGCCTGGCGAGCCGCTGCTGCAGTCGTGCGAATTCGTTGCCCTGCACCGAGCAGTAGGTCTCGCAACGGGTGTAGATGAAATCCACGAGCAGCCAGCGCCCGCGCAGTTGGGCCAGGCTGACGGTTTGCCCCTGCGCCGTTTGCAGCGCCACGGAGGGCAAGGGGCGTGCCCGAGCGGCGATGGACAGGCGTCGCGCCGTCTCGGAGGTGAAGGCGCGAAAGCCATCGGTGGCCGCGGCCAGCGCGGCCACGCCCCCCAGCACGATCGGCAGGCTAGCGAGCAGCGTTCGCCGTGTCGACACGGGCCGCTCCCGCGCGGGGCGTCTGCAGCAGACCCGCCGTGAGCTGCGCCGCGAAATACAGCATGGCCAGCAGCACCAGCAGGCCGCCGACAGCGCCGACCTGATCGGTGAACAGCCAGGCGTCCAGGTGCTCGGCCATGCGCCGAGGCACGCTCACGCGTCCGCCATCGAGGAAGCCGAAGAGAAAGACAAGCGCCCCCGCCAGATAAAGCGCAAACATCTTGTGGCCCGTTCCCGAACGGGTGGCGTCGGGCGCACGATCGCCGATCACGTGGTAGATGAAGCCCAGCGTCATCGCCACCACGCCCAGCAGCAGGTAGAAGTGGAAATGCCCGGGCACCCACTGCGTGTTGTGCATGGTCAGGTTCACGCGGATGGTGCTGTCCAGCAATGCGCCAAAGCCGCCCGTAACCCAGCCGAAGAGCGCAAGCACCAGCAGCATGGGCGGAAGGCTCCACTTGAAATCGGCGCGGTAGAGGTTGCTCAGTGCCCCCCAGGTGGTGACGATGACGACCGGAAAACCCGAACCCCAGGACGCGATCTGGCCCATCACCAGCATCCAGTGCGGCATCGCGTAATCCATCAGAAGGTGATGGGGAAAGACGATGATCACCAGCATCGAGGTCGCCGCCCAGCCCCAGAGAAACGGGCGCGAAAGCGCATACGGCCGGTGCGTGTAACGCGGCAGCAGTTCGTAGATGGCGATCACGCCCATGTAGATCGCCGCATTGATGTACATGTGCCCGAACCAGTAGATCAGCGTCTTGATCATGACCGCGTCGAGCTTGACCTCGGGAAAGAAAATGCTGACCAGGCTCATCACCAGCGCCACCGCGCCGGCCAGGATGCCCAGGGTGTTGGCGATGACCATGCTGGTGCTGGCCACCACCGCCTTGGGATGGTCGGGGTCGATGACGCCCCTGAAGAGCCAGTGCAGGCCCAGGGCGCGCGCGAGGTTGCCGTGCACCTTGATGATGCCGGCGGCGGCGTCCATGTAGAACACGAGCGAGCCGACGCCGATCAGCAGGTAGCCCAACATGAACAGCGCCGAGGCTCCCGGCGACCACAGGCCCATGCCCTGCATGGGCAGCGGGTAGAGGAAGGTCCATAGCGCCGCGTAGCCGCCGCCGAAAATGGCTCCGATGATGCACAGTGCGCCCAGCATGAAAAGCACGTAATTGGTGGCGAATGCCCACAGGTGCAGGGTCACGTACTTGCGCAGGAAGAACCACATCGTTGCCGTCGTGATCATCACCGAGGTGCCGACCATGCCGGCGCCATGCATGGACAGCAGCTGGTAGAACCAGTCGGACGGCACGCCCAGCCAGCGTGCCTGCGTCATGCGCATGACCACGCCCAGCAGCATCATGAGCACGAAGAGCAGCAGCCCCGTGACGAGGTAGAGGTTGAAGGTGAGGCGTTCGCCACCGGCGAGACGCTCTTCCTGCGGGTAGAGGGTGAGCGAGGCCATGGTCACTGTCCTTTCGCCGCGAGAACTTCAAAGGTGGCAGTCATGGGTCCGTGCCCGACGCCGCAGTATTCGATGCACTGCACGGTGTAGATGCCGGGCTCATCGAAGGTGTAGAGCAGGTGGTTGGTGTAGCCGGGCATGGCCTGCGTCTGCGTGACGATGCGGCCGCTCGGCGCGTAGATGGCGAAGCCGTGATTGACGTCGTCGCTCGTGACGCGAAATTCCACTGCGCTGGCTGCGTTCACCTTGTCGGGCTTGAGCTCCCACGACCACATGCGGCCGACGGCCTGCACCGTCTGTGGCGCGCCCAGCGCCCTACCCTGCGCGGGAATCGGGAAGTGGCGCAAGGTGGCCCAGGTGCCGACGATGAATGCCACGGCCATCAGGGCGAAGAGCCGCGCCTGCCAGGTGTGTGACGCGTGCATTCGCGCCGCGGCATCACCGGCGGGCTTGCCCACCTGCATGATGACGAAGATGAACCCCAGGGTGATCAGCGCAGCGCCAACCAGCCAGACCGTCAGGATCACGTCTTGATTTGTCATGCGTCTCCTCGCTTCCCGTGAGTGCACCAGGGGATACCGGCAGCTTCAATTCGCCGCGGCAGTCTAAAGGGAGCGGCTGGAGAAAGCTACAACTATTTGGAGGCGGCGCCAGGGCGTGGCCTGCAAGGCCCCGAACCCGCCCGACCGAAGCTCACGCCCAGGGCGCGATCCAGCCACCCCCCAGCGCCTGCACCAGCGCGACCACGGCCTGCTGGCGCTGCAGTTGCAGCTGCATCAGCGAGCGGCGCGCGCCGAGCGTGGCGGCCTGCGCCGTCACCACGCTGGTGTAGGCCGACAGGCCCGCCTGGTAGCTGTTGAGCGTGCGCTGCTCGGCGCCCGCGGCGGCCTCGGCGGCGGCCTGCTGGTGCGCGATCTGGCGCGCCAGCGCATCGAGCGCGGTGAGCTGGTCTTCGACCTGCCCCATGGCGGTGAGCGCGCTCTGGCGGTACTGGGCGCTCGCGGCCTGCTGCGCGGCGATGGCCTGCTGCACGGCGGCGTCGCGCGCACCCGCGTCGAACAGCGTTTGCGCCAGGCTCGCACCCAGCGACCAGGTGAGCGTGGGCACCGAGAGCAGATCGGCGAGGTTGCCCGCCGCGCCACCCACACCCGCGCTCAAGGAAAGGCTGGGAAACCACGCGGCCTGCGCGGCGCCGATGCGCGCGTTGGCGGCGACGACGGCGCGCTCGGCCGAGGCCACGTCCGGGCGGCGCAGCAAGAGTTCGGACGGCAGCAGCGGCGGCACGCTGGGCACGACGCTGCGCCAGGCGGCGGTCTCGAGCGTGAATTGCGCGGGCGCCCGGCCCAGCAGCAGCGCCATGGCGTGCTCGGCCGTGGCTCGGCTGCGCCGCAGGCTCTCGCGCGTGGCGCGGGCATTTTCCAGCGTGGTCTGCGCTTGCAGCAGGTCGGTATGTGCGGCGATGCCCGCGCGGTAGCGGTTGTCGGTGATCGACTGCGCGCGCACATAGCCCGCGATGATCTCGTCCATCAGCTGCGATTCGGCATCGAGCTCGCGCACCTGGAAGTAGGCCTGCGCCAGGCTGGCCTGCGCCGCCAGGCGTGCGCCGGCCAGATCGGCCTCGCTGGCCTCAAGCTGCGCCTGCTGGCTCGCCACGCCGGCGGCGATGCGGCCCCAGAGGTCGGGCGCCCAGCTCGCCGCAAGGCCGGCGCTGGCGCTGCCGTGCGCGGGGTCGCCGGACCGCTGCGCCGCTGCCTGCACGCCCAGCGTCGGGAGGCGTTGCGATTCGCTCTGGCGCAGCAGCGCCTGCGCCTGCGCCACGTTGGCGGCCGCCGCGGCGATGTTCTGATTGCCCACCTCCACCTGCGGCGCCAGTGCGTCCAGCATCTCATCGCCAAAGAGCTGCCACCACTGGCCGCCTTGCCACTGCCTGTAGGCGGCGGTGCTCACCCAGCCTTCGGGCGCGGCGCTCTTCCAGTGCGTGGGCAGCGGCGCATCGCTCGCCTGCGGCGGCGTGACGCTGGAGCAGGCCGCAAGCAGCGTGACGGAAAGTATCAAGCAAAAAACGGCTCCAGCGCTTTTCTGTAAAGCGTTAGCAGCTATCAAAACAGGTTTATTCATGCTCCCTCCATGGCGGGCAGCGGTTGGCTCCCCGCCGCTGGTTTGCGGCGGCGCAATTTGTCCAGCAGCACGTAGACCGCCGGCGTGGTGAGCAGCGTGAGCAGCTGGCTCGCGATCAGGCCGCCGACGATGGTCACGCCCAGCGGCTGGCGCAGCTCGGCGCCCTGCCCGAAGCCGATGGCCAGCGGCAGCGCGCCCAGGCCCGCGGCCAGCGTGGTCATGAGGATGGGGCGAAAGCGCAGCAGGCAGGCCTCGCGCACCGCCTGCACCGCCGTGAGGCCGCGCGCACGCTCGGCGTCAAGCGCGAAGTCGATGATGAGAATGGCATTTTTCTTGACGATGCCGATCAGCAGGAACATGCCGACCAGCGCCATGATGGAGAACTCCATCTTCAGCAGCATCAGCGCCAGCAGCGCGCCAAAGCCCGCGCTGGGCAGCGTGGTGAGCACGGTGACGGGATGGATCAGGCTCTCGTAGAGCATGCCCAGCACGATGTAGATCACGACAATGGCCGCGACGATGAGCAACCCCTGCTGCGACTGCGTCTGCGCCGCCTGCGCCAGCGCACCGCTGAAGGCGCCGCGCACGTTATTGGGCATGCCGATGGCATCCACGGCCTGCAGCACGGCGTCCCTGCCCTGCTCCACCGAGACGCCATCGCCCAGGTTGAACGAGAGAGTGCTCGACAGCTCGCCACCGTCGTGCCAGACGCTGGCGGGCACGGCGCGTTCGGAAAACCGCGCGAATTCCGAGAGCGGCACCATGGTGCGGGGCGCGGTGGAAATCGGCGTGCCGGTGGAGCCGCTCCTGAGCGCCGGGTTGGCCGAGACACCGGCGGCCGCGCCGCCCGCGGCCACCATCACGTCGTGCAGCACCACGGGCGACTGCGCATGGCGCGGCGCCCACTCCATCACCACGGTGTACTGGTTCAGGTCGCTGTACATCGTGGTCACCTGGCGCTGGCCGAAGGCGTTGTACAGCGCGGCGTTGATGGCCGATGGTGCCACGCCCAGGCTCGCGGCCTTGGCCCGATCGATCTCGATGAAGGCCTCGACGCCGTTGTCGCTCTCGTCGTCGTCGACGTCCGTGAGGCGCGCATCGAGCTTGAGCTGCGCCGAGAGCCTGCGCGTCCAGGTCTTGAGGTCGGCCTGCGTGTCGGCCTTGAGCGTGTACTGGTAGGTGGCGTTGCTGCTCCTGCCGCCCATGCGCAACTCCTGCGCCGGGTTGAGGAACACGCTCAGCCCCGTGATCTTCGACAGCTGCGGGCGCAGGCGGTTGATGACGGCGCGCGTCTTCTCGCCCTGCGGCCGCTCGCTCGCGGGCTTGAGCGCGGCGAAGAGAAAGCCCCCGCCCGCGCGCGCGCCTCCGGCAAACGCCACCACCGTGCCCACGGAAGAATCGGCGCCAATGATGTCCGCCGCCTGCTGCAGCTTGTCGCCGAATGCGCCGGTGGAAATGCTCTGGTCGGCGCGCAGGCCGGCGAAGAACTGGCCGTTATCCTGCTCGGGGAAAAAGCCCTTGTCGATGTGCACGAACAGATAGGCGCTCAGGCCGATCACCACCGCCAGCACCAGCATCACGAACCACGGAAAGGCCAGCGACCAATCAAGCGCATGCTCGTAGGCACGCACCAGAGCGCGCTGGCCTGCGGCCAGCAAGGCGCGCAGGCGACCCGCGCCGCTGCGGCGCATGGGTGCAGCGCGGTCGGCGTGCACCGGCAGCAGCTTGACGCACAGCATGGGTGTGGTGGTGAGCGAGATGACGAGCGAGATCAGCACCGCGATGCAAAGCGTCATGGCGAATTCACGGAACATCGCGCCGACGGCACCGCTTTGCAGCAGCAGCGGCAGAAACACCGCCACGAGCGAGACGCTGATGGTGAGCACCGTGAAGCCAACCTCGCGCGCGCCCTCGAGCACCGCCGTGCGCCGCGCCACGCCCTGCTCCAGATGGCGCGTGATGTTCTCGATCACGACGATGGCGTCGTCCACCACGAAACCCGTGGCCACCGTGAGCGCCATCAGCGTGAGATTGTTGAGCGAATAGCCCAGCAGCGCCATGAACGCGAAGGTGCCCAGCAGCGAAACCCCCGTGGCCACCGCCGGGATCAGCGCGGCGCGCAGGTTGCGCAAAAAGAGCCCCACCACCAGCACCACGAGCAGCACGGCGATCGCGAGCGTGATCTCCACCTCGTGCACCGAGCCGCGCACCGGGCCGGTGCGGTCGATCGCCACGTGCAGCTCGACGTCCTGCGGCAGCTGCGCGCGCAGCTGCGGTAGCAGCGCATCGATGGCGTCGGCCGTGGCGATCAGGTTGGCGTCGGGCTGCTGCGTGATGTTGACGACGATGGCCGGCTGCCCGTTGAACGAGCCGCGCGTGCGTGTGTCCTGTACGCTGTCGATCACCTGGGCCACCTGCGACAGGCGCACCTCGGCGCCGCCGCGCAGGCCGACGATGAGGTCGCGGTAGTCCGCCGCGCGCAGGCCCGGCGCGGGCGTGAGCACCTGCAGTGCCCGCCCCTGTTCGGCGCCGCCGAGCTCGATCACGCCCTTGGGCCGGTTGGCGTTGCTTGCCTGCAGCGCGGCGCGCACATCGTCGCTGCTGATGCCCAGCTCGTGCAGCGCGAAGGGGTTGAGCTCCACGCGCACCGCGGGCTGCGAGCCCCCGCCCAGCGTCACGTCGCCCACGCCCGGCACCTGAAGCAGGCGCTGGCTCATGATGTTGTTGACCGCGTCGAAGATCTGCCCCGGCGTGCGCGTCCTGGACGTGAGCGCAAGGATCATGAACGGCTGCGCCGCCGGGTTGGCCTTGCGGTAGGTCGGGTTGGTGCGCAGGTTGGCCGGCAGGTCGATGCGCGCGGCGTTGATCGCGGCCTGCACATCGCGCGCGGCGCTGTCGATGTTGCGATCGAGGTCGAACTGCAGCACCACGCGGGTCGAGCCCGTGCTGCTGGAGCTCGTCATCTCGTTGACGCCCGCGATCGTGCCCAGCGTGCGCTCCAGCGGCGTGGCCACGGTGCGCGCCATGTCGGCGGGGCTCGCGCCCGGCATGTTGGCGCTCACGAAGATCACCGGGAAGTCCACGGCGGGCAGGCGCGAGACCGGCAGCGTGAGAAAGGCGGCGATGCCGGCGAGCGCCAGGCCGATGGTGAGCAGGACGGTGGCGACGGGGCGCTGGACGAAGGGGTGCGAGAGGTTCATGTGGCGTCTCTCGTGTGCCCTTGGACACCGCAGTGGGCTTTGGCGATGACGTCAGTGCGGATGCACCGGAGCCGGGTCTCGCCCCGGCGGGCGAGGTTCTTTTCTTTGCTTCGCCAAAGAAAAGTACCCAAAAGAAAGGCGACCCTGCTGTCCGTGTCCCTTCGCTGCGCTACGGGCAACCTGCGATGCTCGCGCGCGGGACGTGCCGCGTAACTCACTGCGTGCCCTGCGGGCACTCCGTTCGGACAGACGCGGCAAGTCAGTTCACGAAGGCGTGCGTCCTGCGGCGCACGCCCGCCCCGCGCACTGCGCTTCTCGGCACGGCCAGAAGGGAGTTGGAACCGGGAGCGGGAACCCGGGACACGAGGCCGAGCGCAGCGATGGCCCGTGTCCGGTCTTCCATCCCCTTGGGCTGCGCCTGCGGCGGGGTGTTTGCGGCGGGCGCATGCGCGTCGCAGCGCGCATGCTTCGTGAACTGACTTGCCGCGGCTGTCTGAGCGGAGCGCGCCAGCGCGCAGCGAGTTCCGCGGCACCCGCCGCAAACGCGCCGACGCAGGTTGCCCTGAGCGCCAGCGAAGGGTCGCAGACCGTGGGGTCGCCTTTTCTTGGCTTACTTTCTTTTGGCGAAGCAAAAGAAAGTGAGTGCGCCGCCGGGCGCATATCCCGGCTCCCGCCGCGTGCGAAACGCAGGGCAACGCAAAAGCTCCAAGCCCCCCACAAAGGGGCGAAGGATCCAAGAAGAGGCACTGGCCGTTCATTGCAGCGCCTCCCGCCGCTTCGCACCACTCCCCAACCGGTCAAACCACACATAAATCACCGGTGTGGTGAACAGCGTGAGCAACTGGCTCAGCACCAGCCCGCCGAAGATCGAAATCCCGAGCGGTCGCCGCAGCTCCGCCCCATCGCCCCAGCTCAGCATCAGCGGCACCGCCGCCGCCAGCGCCGCGAACGTGGTCATCAGAATTGGCCGAAAGCGCAGCAGCGCCGCCTGGTGGATCGCCTCGATCGCGCTCTTGCCCTCGCCGCGTTCGGCCTCGATGGCGAAGTCGATCATCATGATCGCGTTCTTCTTGACGATGCCGATCAAGAGCACCAGGCCGATGATGCTCACCACATCGAGCGCGTGGCCGGTGAATTCCAGCGCCAGCAGCGCGCCCACCCCGGCCGAGGGCAGCGTCGAGAGGATGGTGAGCGGGTGCACGTAGCTCTCGTACAGCACACCGAGCACGATGTAGACGCAGACCACGGCCGCGAGGATGAGCCAGAGCTGGTTGGCGAGCGACTTCTGGTACGCGCCCGCGGCGCCGGTGAAGCGCAGCGTGAGGCTGGCGGGCAAGGCGGCCTCGGCGGCGGCGGTGCGCACGGCCTCCACGGCCGCGCCCAGGCTCACGCCGGGGGCGGTGTCGAATCCCACGGTGGCCGCCGGGTACTGGCCCACGCGCTGCACGGTGAGCGCGGCGGGTTCCTGCTCCACCTGCGCGAAGGAAGACAGCGGCGTCGTGCCCCCGCCACTGGTCTTGATGGGCAGATCGCGCAGCGTCTGCAGGCTCGCGGCGTCCTGGCGCGCGGCTTCCAGAATCACGCGGTACTGGTTGGTTTCGCTGAAGATGGTGGAGACGATGCGCTGGCCGAAGGCGTTGTAGAGCGTGTTGTCCAGCGTGCTCGTGGCCACGCCCAGGCGCGCGGCGGTGTCGCGGTCCACGCGCACCATGGCCGAGGGCGCAGTCTGCCCGGCGCTGGTGGTGGCGTGGCGCACCTCGGGCAGGCGGGCGATCGTGCCGACGAGCCTTTGCGCCCACTCGTCGACGAGCTTCGTGTCCACGCCTTCGAGGTCGAAGCGGTATTGCGTGGGCCCGGTGTCCGAATCGATGGTCAGGTCCTGCGTGGGCTGCAGGAACAGATCGGCGCCCGCCACTTCGCGCGCCACCTGCTGGCGCAGGCGCTGCATGACGGCGTCCTGCGATTCGCCGAACAGCGTGCGCGGCGCGAGGTTGATGACCAGCCGCCCCGAAGACAGCGCCGCGTTGTTGCTCGCATCCACGCCAACGACCGAGCTGAGCGAGACCACGGCAGGATCGGCCAGCACGAGGCGCGCGACCTCGCCCTGCAGCAGCGACATGCGCGCGAACGACACGTCGCTGGCCGCCTCCACCCGGCCCTGCAGCTGCCCCGTGCTCTGCGTGGGAAACAGGTCCTTGGGGATCAGGACGTAGAGCAGCGCCGTCACCGCGAAGGTGGCTAGCGCCACCCAGAGCGTGAACACCTGGTGGCGCAGCACCCAGGTCAGGCCCGCGTCGTACCAGCGGATCAGGGTGTCGATCACGCCCTGCAGCGTGCGCGCGATGCCGCCCTGCGCCTCGTCCAGGGGCTTCAAGACACGCGCGGACATCATCGGCACGAGCGTAAGCGAAACCAGCGCCGAAAACAAAATGGTGATCGCCAGCGTCACCGCGAACTCGCGGAACAGCCGCCCGATCACCTCCTGCATAAACAAGAGCGGAATCAGCACCGCGATCAGCGAGACCGTGAGCGAGATGATGGTGAAGCCGATCTCCCCCGCTCCGGCCAGCGCCGCCTGCATGGGCGGCTTGCCCATCTCGCGGTGGCGCGCGATGTTCTCGATCATCACGATGGCATCGTCGACGACAAAGCCGGTGGCGATGGTCAGCGCCATCAGCGAGAGGTTGTTGAGCGAATAGCCCAGCAGGTACATCGCCCCCACCGTGCCCATGAGCGAGATCGGCACCGCGATGCTGGCGATCAAGGTGGCGCGCAGGCTGTGCAGGAAGGCGAAGATCACCAGCACCACCATGACCACGGCGAGGATGAGCTCCATCTCCACGTGCGCGACCGAGGCGCGGATGCCCAGCGTGCGGTCCGACAGCACCGTCAGGTGCACGCTCTGCGGCAGGCCCTGTTCGAGCAGCGGCAGCTGGCGCTTGATCGCGTCCACCGTGGCGATGACGTTGGCGCCGGGCTGGCGCTGCACGTTGACGATGATCGCGGGGTTCAGCGGTGTTTGCGAACGCTGGAGATCGCTCTTGATGCCGGTCCAGGCGCCCAGGCGGTCGTTCTCCGAACCGTCGATCACCTGCGCCACGTCCTTGAGGCGCACCGGCTGGCCGTTCACGTAGGCGACGATCAGCTCGCGGTAGTCGCGCGCCGAAAGCAGCTGGTCGTTGGCGTTGATGCTGTACTGGCGCGTGGGGCCGTCAAAACTGCCCTTGGCGCCGCTGGCGTTGCCCGCGGTGATGGCGCTGCTGATGGCCTCCAGCCCCAGCCCCATGGCCGCCAGCGCCTGCACGTTGCCCTGCACGCGCACGGCGGGGCGCTGCCCGCCCGCGAGCGTGACCAGCCCCACGCCGTTGATCTGGCTGATCTTCAGCGCCAGGCGCGTGTTCACCATGTTCTGCACGTCGGTGAGCGGCAGGCTGTCGCTCGTCACTGCGAGCTGCAGGATGGGCGCATCGGCCGGGTTCACCTTGGCATAGATCGGCGGCGTCGGCAGGTCCGCCGGCAGCAGCGAACTCGCCGCGTTCATCGCCGCCTGCACCTGCTGCTCGGCCGCGTCCATGTTCAGCTCAAGATCGAACTGCAGCGTGACCATGGAGACGCCCGCGCTGCTCACGCTGCTCATGCGCGACAGGCCCGCCATCTGGCCGAACTGGCGCTCCAGCGGCGCCGTCACGGTGCGGCTCATCACGTCGGGGCTGGCGCCCGGATAGAGCGTCTGCACCTGGATCGTCGGGTAGTCCACCTGCGGCAGCGCCGCCAGCGGCAGGAAGCGCAGGCCCACCAGGCCCGCGAGCACGATGGCCAGCATGAACAGCGCCGTCGCGACCGGGCGCTGGATGAAGAGGCGCGAGACGTTCATGCCCGCCCCTTCGCCTCGGGGCGACGCTGAATAAGTCCTCGCGATGCAGCGCGCCCTGCATGGGGAAGGGATGCAAGGCGCAAAGCGCAGACATAGCCGTAGCTATGGCGAGCATTTGCAACGCCGCAGACCGCCCCAGGCAGGGATGCGATGCGCGCGAGAGGCTTGTTCAGCGTTGCCCTGGCACTCACTGCGCGGCTCCGCGCTCGCTGCGGCGCTGGGCGAAGAAGGCGCGCCGCTCCTCGGGCGTCATCTTTTGCACCTTCTCGCGCAATTCCGGGGGCAGGCGACTCAAGTCGGGTACTTTGTTTTCCGTAACTGCTTGCGCTTGCCCACTCTGCGTTTGAGCCTGTTTTTGTCCATCGGCCAGGCGCACCTTGCCGCCATCCTTCACGCGGTCGCCGCCTTCACTCACCACGCGCTCTCCCGCCTTCAGGCCCTGCGTGAGCAGCACCTGCTCGGCGTTGGCCAGGCCGCGCGTCACGACGCGGGTATGCGCCGTGTCTTCGGTGTCGATCACGTAGACGTAGTCGCCTTGCGGTCCGGTCCGCACCGCCGTGACGGGCACCAGCACGCCTTCGGCCTGGCCCAGCTGCAGCCGCGCATTCACGAACTGCCCCGGAAACAGCGCGCCGTCCGTGTTGGCAAAGCGCGCCTTGGCACGCACCGTGCCGGTGGCGGCGTTCACCACGTTGTCCAGCGTCAGGAACTGGCCCTGCGCCAGCGGCTGCGCGCGCGCACGGTCGAGTGCCGCCACCGGCAGTTGGCCCGCCTTCTGCGCTGCGGTCACCGCGCCCACGCGTTCCTGCGGCACGGAAAACACCACATCGATCGGCATGACCTGCGTGATCGTGGCGATCCCACCCGCGCTGCCGCTCGTCACCAGATTGCCCGGATCGACAGCGCGCAGGCCGATGCGTCCGCTGATCGGCGCGCGCAGGGTCGCAAAGCCCACATTGAGCTCGGCCGAGCCCACGCTGGCGGCGTCCGCCTGCACCGCGCCTTCGAGCTGCTTGACCAGCGCCGCCTGCGTGTCCACGTCCTGGCGCGCGATCGAATCCTGCGCCAGCAAGGTCTGGTAGCGCGAGAGCGTGAGCCGCGCGGCCACGAGCTGCGCCTCGTCGCGCGCCTTCTGCCCGCGCGCCTGCGCGAGCTGCTGCTCGTAGGGGCGCACGTCGATGCGCGCGAGCACGTCGCCCTTCCTGACCATCTGGCCCTCGGTGAACAGCACCTCGGTCAGCACGCCCGAGACCTGCGGCACCAGCGTGGAAGTGATGGGCGGGGTCACCGTGCCCAGCGCATCGACCACCACGGGCAGCGTGCCCTGCTCGGCCACAGCGGCGCCCACCGTCACGCCGGCCCCGCCTCCGCCGCGCCCCGGACCGAAGCCACCGGCCCCGGCCGCGGGTGCCTTGCCGCGCTGCGCCAGCCACCACGCGCCACCCGCGAGCAGCGTGATCACCACCAGGGTCAGCACGAAGGCAAGGCCCTTGCGGTGCGGGCGCGTCGTGGGCGCGGCGGACGTGGGGTGTGATTCGGATTCAGCCATGTTGGAAGGGGTGTGCTCTCGTGCGCCCGCATCGTAGCCAACTCGCGCAAGCCGGCGGTATGGCCTCCTTGAAGAAATGTAAAGCGCCCTGGACGGCGCTCGCCCACCCATCTCCGGGCCTGTGTACGCTTTCGTGCGCAAGCTCAGAGGCAGGCAAGCCGCCGATCGATAAGAGGTTCGCGCACACCTGTCATTTCTACGGGCATTGCGGCGGCGCTAGGATGGGCCGTACCATTCACCCGCCATCAAGAAAAGGAAGCACCGCCATGAGCGACGACGCATTGCAACTGGGCACGATCACGACACACGGCGACGGCCATCAGGGGCGCCTCACGCGCACTTTCGAGCACCCGGCCGCCAAGGTCTGGGGCATGCTCACCGAACCGGCCTCGATGGCGCAGTGGCTCAGCAGCGGCACCATAGAGCAGCGCCCGGGCGGCCACGTGCGCATCGATTTCGTTGACAGCGGCATCGTGATCGACAGCCACGTGACGGCGTTCGAGGCAGGCAGGCTGCTCGAATACTCCTGGAGCAGCGGCAGCGAGCCGCAGCGCCCGCTGCGCTGGGAACTGGCGCCCGTGGCGGACGGCACGCAGCTGACATTGACCGTGGGCGTGCCCGCCGGGGAAGACGCGGCCAAGGCCTGCGCCGGCTTCGAGGGGCACCTGCAGATGCTGGCTGCCGCGCTCGAAGGCGTGCCGATCAAATTTCCGTTCGAGACCTACATGAAGGCGCGCCAGGGCTACAAGGACAGGCTGGGCGCCTGAAACACGGCGCGCGGGCGGCGCCTCATCGGCGCAAAATCAGCCACGAAAGGCGAGGAAACGAATCCATGAAACGCCGTGATGATCTGCCCGACTGGATGTGGTCGGATGCGCTGGCCGCGCTCGACCGCGCGGAGCGCCTGCACCGCCAGCTCTTTCAGCCCCGGCGCGCCAGCACCTGGGAGCCGCCCGTCGATGTGCTCGAAACCGCGCACGAGGTGCTGATCTACGTCGCGCTGCCCGGCGTGGAGGCGCACGACGTGGATGCCGCCATCGAAGGGGCCGCGCTCGTCGTCTCGGGCCGGCGCACGCTGCCGCGCGCGCTGCGCACGGCCGCCATCCACCGGCTGGAGTTGCCGCAGGGACGGTTCGAGCGGCACATCGCCCTGCCGCCCGGGCGCTACGGCGCGGTAGACGTGAGCAACGAGCAAGGGTGCCTGGTCATACGCCTGCACAAGATGCCATGAGCGAGAACACGCTGCCCCCATCCGACGAAGCGCGCGTGGCGGCCGCCGCGAGCGCCGAGCCCACCATCCCCGGCGTCCCGGCGCAGGCACCGCCCGCCGTGGCCGATCTGCCCGAGGACGCGCTGCTCATCGTCGCCATGCCCGACACGGTGCTGTTCCCCGGCACCGTCTTCCCCATTCTCGTCGGGCGCGAATCCTCCGTTGCCGCGGCCGAGCAGGCGCTGCGCGCCGAGCGCCCCATCGGCATCCTGATGCAGAAGGACACCGAACTGGCCGAGCCCAGGGCGGCCGACCTCCACGGCATCGGCACCATCGCCCAGATCCTGCGCTACATCACCCTGCCCGATGGCGGGCACCACGTCGTCGTTCAGGGCCAGCAGCGCTTTCGCGTGAAGGAATTCATCAGCGAAACGCCGGTGCTGGCCGTGCGCTTTGAAGCCATCGACGAGCCCGAGGCCCATGGCACCGACATCGAGGCCCGCGTGCTGCATCTGCGCCAGCAGACGCTGGAGGCGCTGCAGCTGCTGCCCAACGTGCCGCCGCCGCTCGTCGCCGCGGTGCAGAACACCGCGGGCGCCGGGGCGCTGGCGGATCTGGTGGCCGCCTACATGGAGCTGGAGCGCGCCGACCGGCAGGCGCTGCTGGAGACCATCGATGTGGCCGAGCGCATCGACAAGGTCTCGGCGCTGCTGGCCAAGCGCATCGAGGTGATGCGCCTGTCGCAGGAGATCGGCCAGCGCACCAAGGCTACGTTCGACGAGCGCCAGCGCGAAGCCATCCTGCGCGAGCAGATGGCCGCGATCAAGCGCGAGCTGGGCGAAACCGACGACGACGGCAAGACGCAGGAAGTGGCCGACCTGACCAAGGCGATCGACGAGGCGAAGCTACCGCCCGAAGCCGACGAGCTCGCGCGCAAGGAATTGCACCGCTACCAGCGCATGCCCTCGGAGGCGACCGAGGCCGGCATGGTGCGCACCTACCTGGACTGGCTCGTCGCCCTGCCCTGGGCCGAGCCCGAGCCGCGCGCGATCGACATCACCGCCGCGCGCCAGGTGCTGGACGAAGACCACTACGGCCTGACCAAGATCAAGCAGCGCATCATCGAATTCCTAGCCGTGCGCAAGCTCGCCCCCCAGGGCAAGGCGCCCATCCTGTGCTTCGCCGGGCCGCCCGGCGTGGGCAAGACCTCGCTGGGCCAATCGATCGCGCGCGCCATGGGGCGGCCGTTCGCGCACGTGAGCCTGGGCGGCGTGCACGACGAGGCCGAAATCCGCGGCCACCGGCGCACCTACATCGGCGCGATGCCGGGCAACATCATCCAGGCGATCCGCAAGGCCAGGGCGCGCGACTGCGTGATGATGCTCGACGAAATCGACAAGATGGGCGCGGGCGTGCAGGGCGACCCATCGGCCGCCATGCTCGAAGTGCTCGACCCGGAGCAGAACGGAGCGTTTCGCGACAACTACCTGGGCGTGCCGTTCGACCTCTCGCGCGTGGTCTTCATCACCACCGCGAACATGCTGGAGAACATCCCCGGGCCGCTGCGCGACCGCATGGAAATCATCGAACTGGCGAGCTACACCGAAAACGAGAAGTTCGAGATCGCACGCCGCTACCTCGTGCGCCGCGAACTTGAGGCCAATGGCCTGCTCGAGACGCAGGCGGGCGTGGCGGACGAGGCGCTGCGCCACATCATCCGCGACTACACGCGCGAGGCCGGCGTGCGCAGCCTGCAGCGCGAGATCGGCCGCGTGCTCCGGCATGTGGCGGTGCGCATCGCCGACGGCTCGGCCACGCAGATGCAGATTGCCACGGCAGACCTCGCCGCCATCCTCGGCCAGCCGCGCTTCGAGAACGACGTGGCCATGCGCACCGCCCTCCCCGGCGTGGCCACGGGCCTGGCCTGGACGCCCGTGGGCGGCGACATCCTCTTCATCGAGGCCACGAGCTACCCCGGCAAGGGCGGCCTGATCCTCACCGGGCAACTGGGCGACGTGATGCGCGAGAGCGTGCAGGCCGCGCTCTCGCTGGTCAAGCACCGCGCGGCCGAACTCGGCATCGACCCGAAAAAACTCTCGGAAGTGGACATCCACGTGCACGTGCCCGCCGGCGCCACGCCCAAGGACGGGCCGAGCGCGGGCGTGGCGATGTTCACCGCGCTGGTCTCGCTGCTGACCAACCGCAGCGTGAACAGCGACACCGCGATGACCGGCGAGATCAGCCTGCGCGGCCTGGTGCTGCCCGTGGGCGGCATCAAGGAAAAGATCATCGCCGCCGCCTCGGCCGGCATCACGCGCGTGATGCTGCCCGCGCGCAACCGCCGCGACTACGAAGACATCCCGGCCGAGGTGCGTGAGAAGCTGCAGTTCGTCTGGCTGGAGCGCGTGGACGAGGCGATCGCCACGGCGCTCGAACCCGAGGCCGCGCCCGCCGCTAGCGCCGGTTGACCAGCCAGATCCCCGGCAGGATCAGCAGCAGCCCCACCACGTGATAGACGTGGATGGGCTCGCCCAGGATCAGCCAGGCCATCACGGCCGCGTACGGCGGCCCGAGGTAGAGCACCACGCCCGCGCGCGCCGCGCCGAGCTGGCGCAGCATGAAGGTGTAGCCCAGGTAGGCGGCAAAGCCGGGCAGCACGGCCGCGGCCAGCGCCAATATCACGCCGTGCACGCTCCACACCGGCAAGGGCACGGTGGCGGCCTCCCAGGCGGCAAAGGGCAGGATCACGAGCACGCCCGCGAAACTCATCACGCCCAGGCGCGCGAGGTCCGTGAGCGGCGTGCTCCAGCGCCTGAGCAGGATGGTGAAGAAGGTCCACGAAATCATCGCGCCCAGCATCCACAGGTCGCCCGGCTCCCACTGCAGGTGCGCCAGGTCTGCCCAGCGGCCCTTGAGCACCACGTGCACCACACCCGCGAGCGCCAGCGCCACGCCGCAGCCCTGCACCGCGTTGAACGACTCCTTGAGCCACACGCGCGAGATCACGGCGATCATCACGGGCGAAATCGCGTAGATCAGCGCCATGTTGGTGGCGTTCGTGCTCTGCCCCGCGATGTAGACCCAGGCGCCGCAGATCCACATGCCCAGCGCGCCCAGCACCAGCATGTGGCGCCAGTCGGCCAGCACCACGCGGCGTTGCGCCCACAGCTCGCGCCAGGCCACGGCGCAGAACAGCACGCAGGCGAACAGCCAGCGCTCGCCCGCGAGCGCATGGGGCGCAATGACCCCCGGCGCACTGCGGGCAATCAGGAAGTTGAAGCCCCAGAGGATGGGCACGACGAAGATCAACGCAATGGCCAGTTGCGTGCGCGTGAGGGAAGGCATGGATTCAAATAGAAAAGGCTGCAAACGCTTGTCCAACAAGCGCGAGCAGCTATCGAAAGAGTAATTTTTTGCCGGGTGTGCGGCGACGATTACATCACCGCCATCCCATTGATGCCACGCGCGCGGCCATTGCCCCCGCCCGGGGCTCAACCCTTCGCCCATGCGGGTTGCCCGGCGGGGCGGACGGCGGCGGCGCAACAACGGCACAATGGCCGCATGACCACAGGCAAGCGCGCTTCCATCGTCGATTCCCGCCGCATTGGCCAGATGCCGCCTGCGCACAGCGGCTCCCTGCAGGCGCCCACGGGGCTGCTGACCGACCTGCGCGGGCGGCCGCTGCGCGATCTGCGCATCAGCGTCACCGACCGCTGCAACTTCCGCTGCACCTATTGCATGCCCAAGGAAATCTTCGGCAAGGACTACAACTTCCTGCCGCAGGGCAGCCTGCTCACGTTCGAGGAAATCACGCGCCTGTCGGCGCTCTTCCTCGCGCATGGCGTGCACAAGATCCGCCTCACGGGCGGCGAGCCGCTGGTGCGCAAGAACATCGAGAAACTCGTTGCGATGCTGGCCGAGCTGCGCACCACCGAGCAGGCGCCGCCCGAGATCACGCTTACCACCAACGGCTCGCTGCTCGCCAGGAAGGCTCGGGGCCTGAAGGAAGCGGGCCTGTCGCGTGTGACGGTGAGCCTGGACAGCCTGGACGAGGCGGTGTTTCAGGCGATGAACGACGTGGGCTTCCCGGTCTCCGGCGTGCTCGCGGCGATCGACGCGGCCAGGGAAGCGGGCTTCGAGCGCATCAAGGTCAACATGGTGGTCAAGCGCGGCACCAACGACCAGGAAATTCTGCCGATGGCACGGCACTTTCGCGGCACCGGCATCACGCTGCGCTTCATCGAATTCATGGACGTGGGCAGCACCAACCACTGGCGCATGCAGGAGGTGGTGTCCTCGAAAGAGGTGCTCGCGCGCCTGCAGGCCGAGTTCCCGCTGGTGGCGCTGGAGCCCACCGCCCCGGGCGAAACCGCCGAGCGCTGGGGCTACGCCGACGCCAGCGGCCAATACGATCCCAAACTCGGCGAGGTCGGTTTCATCAGCAGCGTGACCAAGGCCTTCTGCGGCACCTGCAACCGCATCCGCCTCTCGACCGAAGGCCAGCTCTTCACCTGCCTGTTCGCCACCCAGGGCTGGGATCTGCGCGGCCTGATGCGCGGCGACGCCACGGACGAGCAGCTTTCGCAGGCCATCGCCGACATCTGGCACGGCAGGAACGACCGCTATTCCGAACTGCGCGCCAGCCTGCCGCGCAAGGACGACGATGGCGACGGCCCGCGGCGCATCGAGATGAGCTACATCGGCGGCTGACGCGCGGCGCAAGGATCCTGTTCATGAATTACCAAGCCACGCATCTGGCCGCCACGCCTTCGCGCGAGACGGTCGATCGTTTCAAGGGCGCGGTGCTGCTCGAATTCGGCACGCCCTGGTGCGGCCACTGCGCGAGCGCACAGCCGCTCATCAAAGGCGCGCTGCGGGCACACGGCGACGTGGTGCACCTGAAGATCGAGGACGGCCCCGGCCGGCCGCTGGGGCGCAGCTACGGCGTCAAGCTCTGGCCCACGCTGGTCTTCCTGAAGGACGGCGCCGAGGTGGCACGCCTCGTGCGCCCGCAGGGCCAGGCCGCGATCGGCGAGGCGCTGGTGCAGATCGAGGCTCAGTCGTCTTCGAGCGGCACGCCCGGGAACAGCACGTCCGTATAGCCCAGTTGCGTGAGGTCGCGCATGCGCATGGGGTAGAGCTTGCCGATCAGGTGGTCGCACTCATGCTGCACCACGCGGGCGTGAAACCCCTCGGCCTCGCGCGCTATCGGGTCGCCATAGGGGTCGAAGCCGCTGTAGCGGATGCGCGTGTAGCGCGGCACCCTGCCCCGCAGGCCGGGAATGGAGAGGCACCCTTCCCAGTCGTCTTCCTGCTCGTCGCCGAGCGGCGTGATGACCGGGTTCACCAGCACGGTGCGCGGCACCAGCGGCCGATCGGGGTAGCGCGGGTTCGCCGCCTCGCTGCCGAAGACGACGACCTGCAGGTCCACGCCGATCTGCGGTGCGGCCAGGCCCGCGCCGCTGGCGGCGCGCATGGTGTCGATGAGGTCGTAGACCAGGCGGTGCAGGGCCTCGGTGTCGAACTCGCGCACGGGCTGCGCCACACGCAGCAGGCGCGCGTCGCCCATTTTCAGGATCGTGTGTATGGTCATCGTGCGGTGCAGCATACATCGCGGGCACAATCGCCGCCGTGAGCGAACCCACCGATCCGGTCGAGCTGCCCGACCTGCCGCCTCCGCCGCCCGCGCCGGTGCGCTGGCTGCTGCTCGCCCTGGCCTTGCTGAGCCTGGCCACGGGCATCGTCGGCATCTTCCTGCCCGGCCTGCCCACCACGGTCTTCATCCTGATCGCCGCCTGGGCCGCCGCGCGCAGCTCGCCGCGCCTGCATGCCTGGCTGTGGCGCCACAAGCTCTTCGGCCCCATGCTGCGCAACTGGGCCGACGGCGGGCGCGTGAGCCGCCGCGCCAAGGTGAGCGCCACGCTGGTCATGGGCAGCACCGCCCTCATCCTGGCCGTGGTGAACGCCCCCAACTGGGCGCGCTGGTTCGCCTGGATCAACATGGCCTGCGTGCTCGCCTGGCTGTGGTACCGGCCCGAACCCGAAGCGCAATGAGCTTCTTGAGCAGCCGATTTTCACGTTAGAATCGCGCTCTTGTTCCTCGATAGCTCAGTCGGTAGAGCGACGGACTGTTAATCCGCAGGTCCCTGGTTCGAGCCCAGGTCGAGGAGCCAAGATTTCTGGCGACCGCAGCCGTGCGCGCCCGCCACACCCCCATTCCTCGATAGCTCAGTCGGTAGAGCGACGGACTGTTAATCCGCAGGTCCCTGGT
>ERZ778023.2463-NODE-2463-length-22410-cov-55.503825_pt1 | contig 22410 bp, 23 predicted proteins | sample MGYA00375753_ERZ778023 | MGnify/ENA primary metagenome ERZ778023 (study PRJEB29350, sample SAMN05389822) | bioreactor metagenome | isolation source: Ammonium sulfate bioreactor | place: South Africa: University of Cape Town | collected 2014-04-04 ... | reverse complement strand
AGAGATCAGGATCTGTCAGAGCTATTGAATTTACGGTCATAATCTTAATTCAATATTTCTGCATTCATTACGTGTAGTTCAAGTTTATCATAGGAACATATCCGACAATATATGTAGGATTTCATCATCAAAAGATTTTTGGATTGCTTTCGTTAAATCCTAAAGAGTAAAGAGTCACATATCAACACCAAAGGAACTCAATAAACATGTGCTGACACTTTCTTCCTTTTCATCGCGAATTCAAATGGTTAAATACCATTGTCTACACTTTGTAAATGTTCTCAACTCCCTTTACATGCAATTTACTTATACTAACGATAAGTTTTTAAAGCCGATGGTATCCCATCTTTATCAGTACAACTACTTGAGCTATTTCGATATTTATTGTGAATTTTTGCAATCTTCAACCCGATACATAATTAAAATACTGTATAAATTACCAAAGAATATTATTGATTCACATCCTAAATCGTGACCCTCGAGGCTAAACAAACTTTTTCGATTAAACCACGCAAAACGAAACGAATAAAAATAAATATTTGATTTTCTCCAATATAAGTTAGATGGTTCTATAATTTTATCTTTTACATTACGAACAGAGTTCGTAATAGGACTTAATGAGGAAGATAATTTCAATAGAAAAATAAATTGGCAATTTCATTTATAGAAAAAAACCAGTAACACCCGTCTATACTAACGGTCCGCATAATATACTTTTTCATAGCTGAAATTTGATTAGTTTCGATAGACAAACAGGCAAACTTTATTGATTTTTTAAAGCGATTTTTTTATTATCATAGCAGAGAAATATATTATTTATTTGCACAATATTTTACTACATAATCTGGTGTTTGGTTTCGGCCATATAATCAGAGTCTTTCACCATGCAATAGTGTAGATTTTTCTTAGTAAGGATATCACTTTAATAGCATTGTAATACGAACCGTCAAGGACAAATCCCTTGTATCATGTCGGTAGAGAGAAAAATGTTCTTTTTTGTTTTTATTTTTAGCTCATGATCTATTCATATATGACTACGGATGGATTAATGTTCATCGTGACAGGTCGTCGTATTTTTTAAAGTTTTTATTTCAATTCAAACAATTTTCAATAGCAAACATAATTATTTATTTTAAATAATGTGAATCTATAAAAGCAACTAGTATCTATTTTAAAAATAAAATTAGAATTTTATCCTCTTATCGAGCACTAATATAAGCGGATTAAAATTTTTTTTTTCATTTAAACAAAATAGTACTCTACGCAAAATGTACAGAAATAGGACCGTCTTGGATTTTTTGGACCGGTAACCGATGCTGGATTTTTGTTTTTTTATTTGGTTGAGGGTCTAAAATTCGTTTGCGTTTTGAGGATTGTGTCATAATTGTACGGACTTCCTCTGGCAAAGATTTTATTTCAGGTCCTTCGAATTCTTCAATCGGATTTGTTTGACAGTGTAAATCTGTCGGCCAGATTAGCCCTTCACGATTAATCATGCATATTCGAAAATGTAAAACTGACCAACGAAGTTGATAGGTTTCAATCAGTTTATTTCTTCTATCATGATTTATTGCGCCAGTATCTGAAAATAATGAGAATTTCAAAGAATTCAGATCTGATGTTTTCAATGTACCGATGAAATTTAAGACATTTTCAGAATAGATTGGTAGATGATCAAGATGTTTAATCTCAGATTGTTTAGCCCGTTGCATGATTAAACGATCGAGTCTAAAATTCCAAGATAAAATATTTACGTTTACAATTTTTTCAAAACAAATTACTTGATCGTTTGAGATTTAACAGGAATCAATAAAGTGTTATTGTATACGATTGCATCTTTATCGTTTAACCATAAAGGATATGGATGAAGATACATCGAATGATTCGGACCAATCGGTCTCGTAGTACGAAAGATTTGTAGATAAGGAGTATATCCTCGATAAGTACATGCTAAATGACCAGGATCGACAGACAACTATTTGAAATTAAATGCATAAAATAAATTTGTTGGCAATAAATAATGGAGATTTACCTCCAATGTCAATAAGCGGTTATTGGCAACAAATATGTATCGCGGTGCTTTATCTAACTCTTTTTCATATCGAGCTCTTTGACGTTCCATTGGCGGTGTAGTTAGCTTGAATTCAGCTTCGGTACCCAAACAGAAAAACCCTTGACCATCACTAAAGCCATCTGTGTTTGTTGATTTCTAATTAAAAATCAAAGTAGTTTAATTAAAGAACTTTGTTTCTCGGAGAATATTTACTGATTTTTTAATGTTTGCTTGTTTAGCTAGATTTTCAGCTGTTGTTTCTTGTTGAATGGTTTCTCTACCAGTTCCAAATGCTATTGCTGCATTTAGTCTATCATCGTCTGATGTTTGCGATGGACCTTGGTCTTAACATAAAATAGAACATACAGGAAATAAACATTCAAACACTATACCGTAGCTTTGTCCATCTGGAACCATATATTCATTTACATGTATTTCTTGTTCATGCTCGACATTATAAAGATCTAAACGAATTCGTATAAACAATAAAATAAAATGTGATTAATATTTTCTAAACTTACTCAAGAGATCATCGACATTATCGCCTTCACTTCCATATATATCTGAATAAAAAGTGCAATTACAATAAATCAATTATTATCTTGCAAAGCTTACGTGCCGAACCAAATTGTGGATCAATACTAATATTGAAACTCGATTGAGTCTCTATAAAAGTAACGAAATATTAAATAAACCAATCGTTATGTTTGTAAGATTTACCTAGTGTATGATATTGTTGATTAGTGTGACTGGGAGACGATTGGGAATCTAGGTAAAAATAAAGTTTCAATAAATCGATTTTGTTTTACACTTACTTGATTGAAGGATCGCTGGCAAATCATCATCGTTGTTAAATAAACGGGGATCTAAATCGTAACAAAGATTGCATAATATAAATTACACTTTGTTCATCTTACGCTGTTGGCTGAATTCTTGTCCATCGAAATTAGAAATATCGCCAGATAAGTAGACACCTAAATAAAAAAGAGAAAAACATCACAAGACTGTTAACTTATAAAGATGAATTGAATTTACTTGGTGATATTGATGAATAAAGCATACCATCGCTCAAATCAACATTAATTTGAGTAGAGTCTCCGCCATTGAAGGCAAGAGCGTTATCGTAGCAGCTACTCGAATACATCAACGTTTTCAAATGCAGAACGATTGTTTTTTTTGTCGTTCTTTTTATATAAAAAACGATGTTGTTTTTTTGTTTCTCTTCGCCTCCATCAATGTCTACTTACTATCGTAGACGGCTGTGATTTATTAGGAGAAAAGGTAAATTCTAATGAGTCAATAATGAAAAAATGAATGTATATGGTTTCCCGACAAAAAAGAATCTTATATGACGAAGCATTACATTTAAATATATGCTTAAATATAATGTGCACAGCATTAGTTACACTTTTTCGTACTCAAATGTCTTGGAGGACTCGTTTTCGCTTTTTTTTAACCAATAAAATTTCATGTGATGATTTGATATGAAAAGAAAATACCAAGAATACGATTTCACAAGAAAAATGAAATGCTATTAATGGTTATTTATATAGTGATACATTTTTCTGGCCTCCGCTATCGTAACGTTACATTTGGCCATATGAAAAGCTTCTTTTTTTTCGTGTCAAAAAAACAGTGATTGGACTGACTTCGTATTTTCACATATGCTACTGACTCAGCATTGAGCAATTTTTATTTTATAGAAACAGAATACATATTACTACTGTTAACACTTATGTGGAAGATATGCGTATTCTAAGACATCAATGAGAGAGTCTCCTTGCTGTAAAATAATATTGACTGGCGTTGATTGAGAGATTTCATATGGAAAGATCGGTACACGAAATGATATCATACGATCTTGAAGATCGAAATTCGTCACATGATGTACCCATTGATCATTGGCAATATCACATTTAAATATAATACACAGATCTAATGTAACGACATGAAACAATCGAATGTTTTGATAGAAAAGTGAGTTTTATTTCTTACTGCCGTGTTTTTTTAAATCTATTTTTTTCTGAAGAAATATTAACATTTCATCGTTGCTTCTGCATGTACTACTCTTGGGTGCGTATTTCGAAACGGAATTTCCGAATTTGCATGGTGGTTGCTCTTCATTTGAATCACCATCCGATTGTTTTTCTTCATTTTCAATCATTTCTTCCGAATAAATTGTCGTATTCGTATACAATGTCAACCATATTTCACCATTAATTATTTTCTTTTCAGCAATCGTAAATGCTAAATGACTTCTGTCTAAACTATATTCCTTTAACACATCAACATATCGACGAACAGGATGTTCAGTTGTGAGATTATTGAAAGATGCTTGAGCTAAATATATTTTCAAACTACAGATTATTAAATCGAATCGATTTGAATATACGAACGATGACAATCGAATACACGAAGAGAAGCTATTCCTTGAACGTCAATTCCTCTTTTTTTGACAATTCGTAAAAATGGAAAACTAGAAATTTCGAAACAAAAATTAAAACAAAAAAACTTCTTATTGATATTTATTTACTGTTTTATCGGATCCTTAGGATCAATACGAAACCAAACTGAATTGCTTCGTCGATCATTGCAGGATCCATCTTTTGCATGTTCAAATTCGTAAGGATGAAAATAATGAATATTTGCTTGTGGATGTTTCACTGTGACGAGTGACACACGAACATAATATTGATCTGATGATTGACGGTAACATTGTGGAATCTAACGAAAATAACTATTTTGAAAAGATAATTGAATAAAACGAATTCTTACAAGTATGGCTGGACCTTTGAGAGGTGTGCGTTTGACTTTATGACTAAGTGAACCGGCTCGTCTTGGTTCTCGATCGTAATCAGCTCGATAGCGCAATTTAGAACTTTGAAATGGTTCTTGAACAATCTGCAGCGATTCAATTGGCATTTGATCGCTGTATGATACATGTATGTGGGGGCGAATCGTAGCTAGAAGAATTGAACACATGAATGAATTCGGAGAATAATTTACGAAATATCTACTTACAATTTTCATCAGAACTAGACGATGTTGAGACAGTATTTGAATGTCCTACAAAAGAAGATATGTCTAACGAAATCAATCATCTTTTACAAAAATAACGAACCTTCGTTGCTTTTGAATGGTTCAAGGAATTCTTCTAAAAGAACAAAAAAAAAGTCAAAATGATTATCAACGATTGAAACAAGAAAAGACATACCTAAACTTCGGGGTTGAGTTTCCATTGAATCATCATTATCATTAAGAATATCATCTATATCTACAGATACGAATACAATGAGAGAGAAATGTTTTATTCATCTATGCTTCTACGTACCATCGAGTAAATCATTGATGTATCGATCGCCCATCTCGACCGTTTTATATGTATGGAAATATGTCAAATGAATATGCAAAACCAGACAGAATTCGTATGGCTTATATATGTCGTAGAGTACCACGCGTTATATACAATCGAGACATCACCTACGCATGCAAGTAGATAACTACCCTGAAGATCAATTCACCTGTGTCTCACATGTTTAAATTTGTGTGAAAGAGTCCCTCTGCATTAAAATATCGATGTTCGCCTCCGCTTGTTTATGTAACGGTATACTTATCAAGTAATTTATGTGCAAACGTATTCATTAACCAAAAAAAGGAAAAAAACAAATGAAGAATACCAATATCGGCTAGGTTTTGTTGCTGTGCATACAGTTACGGTTATTAATGTGAAAAGTTTATGCATTTTCAAGGGCATATTTGCATAAGAAAACAGTTCTCTCTATTTACGCCTATGCATACAACTATATTACCTATCGCCCAGACAAGAACAAGACATACTCCACGACATTAGAAATGATAAAAAAATATTTGCTTCATTGGTAATTAGTATTTTGAATTTTTGCGAGAAACGGAAGGTCAAGTTGAATATATAACATTATTTTGACATCGATTTTATCGTCTATTCTAAACCAAAAAAGCATATTACAAGCGAAATATTTTATGAAAGCATGATACGAATAAAACATTGGTATTTTAAACGTCAAATGGAAGATATGTGTATTTTAATCGATCTAAAATACGTTTGTTTTCTTTTAGAATAATGTTGACTTTTGTTGGCTGAACAATTGGATATGGAAATGATGGTATTTTAAATGATAATACATAAGGTTTGATATTCACTTGTTTGATCAGAAGTTTACAGGAGACATCGTTGACATTACTTTGAATTTCAACAGTTAACTCTAATCAACGTAAAAAAAAAGTTTGCATGAAATCAAATCCAATCATTTTACAACTGTCTTACTTGAATGTTTGCTCAATGCCATTTTTTTGCGAAGAACAGCTATTATTTTATTACCACCTTTATGAGATCCATATTCAGGTGCATATTCAGAGACATACTTGTTGGTTGTTAACGGTATCTTTTTTTCAGATGTATGAGAGTTCGATCGTTTTATTATTTTCTCAATCATTTCATCTGAATAGATCGTCGTATTTGTATAGAATTTCATGGTTGAATTGTCATTATCGAATATTTTTTCTGCAATAGTAAATGCTAATTGATATTTATTGAGAGAATATTCTTTGAAGAAATCGAAATCTGGATTTGTAGCATTTGTTCTAGCAAAGTTGAACGACGATGATTCTTCTTCTACGAATCAGAAAAATTCAAGAAACTATCAAATGAAATTAATTCGAATACGAACGATCATCACAATCAAACACTCGTAAATTTCCATTTTTTTGCATTTTATTGAGTTTATTTTTCACGATACGTAAAAACGGAAAGCTAAAAGTAAAACATATTGTACCAAAAACGATTGCCATTTAAGTTTATTTACTTTTTAATCGAATCTTTGGAATCGATACGAAGCAAAACTGAATTGTTCTCTCGATCATTCCATGCTCCATCTTTCACATGTTCAAGTTCGTACGGATGATGATAACGAAGATTTGTTTTCGGATTTTTCACTGTGACAAGTGACACACGAATGTAATATCGATCAGATAAATGACAATAACAGTCTGGAATCTAAGAAAGACGAATGTTTTGAAAAGCTGATTGAATCAAATGAATTCATACAGATATAGCCGGTCCTTCTAGATGCGTTGTTTGAACGACATGTCTCAGACAGTCTAATCGACGCGGTTCATTGATATATTCAGATCGATAACGTAATTTTGCTTTTTGACACGGTTGTTGAACAATACTGAGCGCTTCTGATGGTATGACATTGGAAAATATGGGCTGTTTTGGAGCAGAATATGAATCTAAAATCATCAAATATAGGATTACTTATTTTGCTGAATAAATTGTTTCGTACATACCTTGAACCGTTAAATGTAATGCAAGTTCGTCTTGTACTTGATGATACTCTAAAAGAAAAAATTCTACTAATTACTGATAAAATTTATGTGATAATAACTTACCTTTGTTCAAAAACTCATTGAACACGTTATCATTCATAGAGTCTATTATATAAGAAATAGGAATTAAATGATTTTTCGAAAGAATTACATACCGTGATTTGATGATAATGTATCTGAATTAGTGCTTATGAAATCTGGTGAATCGTCGATAGAATATTGGTGAATAAATGTCGAACAAGCAGCATCATCAAATTGCATTAGACGTTGAAAGTATTGATCAGATATATTAAGGATTTCTGCTTCCTTGTTTTTCCAATCTAAATGATTTTTTTTTAAAATTCGAACTCAATAGATGATGACCCTAGATTGTATTAACCCCCCGCCCCCTGGATTTAAAAAAATAGAATTTTTTTGGGAATTTTTCCGAGTTTCTGGGTCTAAATTACCAAAAATTTTCGGTTTTCGGGTAAAAAATAAGCTGAATTTTGTCGAAATGTACTAAAAACCTGAAACTGACGCCGAAAATATGTGAGAAAACCATGAAAATCTCAAATTTTTTTAAAAATCTGCCAAAAAGTTTTTGCTGAAGCCTCCAGAGACTTTTACTATGGGGGAGGAGTTTACGATACATTGCTTTCTATTCGTACATACCTTCAAGGATTTCAGTATTATCTATTATTGACATTTGCTGTACGAACAAAAAAAAACACAGATGAAAATGATTTAAAATCACTGTATCTGTTCGGCTATATATACATCTGAAGCATGATTATTCATGCAGAACCAATAAAGTTTCTCGGCAAATTTATACGTTCATGCATTTTTTCGAGTGTAATTCGTCTGTCGATATTATTAATAAAATCAGTTATTTTCAAATGAAGACATTCTGACGTAGACATATTCTAGACTGCATCATTTAAACATGATGATCATTTTGCTAGTCATTCAAACGATCGAATATGTTTAATTTATCAAGTATAGTCGTACAGGTAAAGTTATTTGAGTGGTAGTGCAATGCAATTAAGTACTCGTAATAATGTATGGTATATTTATGAATGATTAGATATAGACACAAAAGATGATTTTATTTGTCCGATCAGTTCGTCTTTGACTTCGAATAGCTTGTAAATATTCTCTTTTACTCGCAATTTCGTTTAAAAATTAGCTTTATTTTTTTATTGATAAAAACTTTCATACGTTATAGTAATAATAATAATAATAATAATGGATTGAGTTCAAACTCAAGAACAACTCATCCATTTTCTATCTATTCTTACCCAATCGAAAAAAAATGTACGATTGGTTGAGAATAAAAGATGAAACTAAAGATACATACAGCACGTACATATATTTTCGATATATTTGCTTTTTCGTCGAAAAAGCGAGACGAGTATCTAGGTCTTATTTACGACAATATGTCCCACTCTGGGTCTTTTCACCTGACATTAATATTTCAGCGAAAGAACACAGGTTTATGTTATTGCTTATATTGAATAAATTTATCATTGGCACACAGACATAGCAAAACGAAATGAAGAAACCTTTTTCTTTAAATAAAATAAAGAAGAGAATAAATCTCGATTGAACGACATGTTTCAATACGATAAAGTGCATGTTAAAATGATAAAAGTGATAAAACCGATGTATTATTCGATGATTTCGCTATATCCATTGGTGTTTGATTTTGACGATTTTTTTCTTTGAATAATTTTATACTTATATCATCGGATAGAATTAATAAAATCTTCTCAATCAATTCAACTCCTTGATCGCCTTTGAGATTTGCCAATAAATGAAATAGATTATTTCCATTCTTATCTTTTTGTTTAGCATATTCTGGTCGTTTTTTTAATATACATTCAACGACTTGTCCTTGATTAAATTTTGCAGCAATAAGCAAAGGTGTTTCTCCATATTCATTGACTTCTTCGAATAAAACGTTTGATGCAGGTAGATCAAGAATTTGTTCGATTAGAGACATGACAGTTTTTGTTCCACCATTTGCAATTGCTTCATGTAAGAGTAATGAATTGGTTAGTTCACTTATGATTAACACTCTTGTTCGACGAAATAATTGCGAAGAATTATCCGTTCGAATGAAAGTATTAAGTGCTTGTTTCAATTGAGTGAGATATTTTTTCAAATTAATATCATCATCTAAATTAAAATCGATTGATACATTTTTGTTTTCAATATAATTTACCTTTTGATGCTGGTCGAGTTGGTTGCTAAAACGAATCGAATTTAGAGAAAAAAATGGAATTCGAACAAAAAAAATAAAACACAAACTTGTTGAATAGTTAATTGACTTATTCCATTAACAAGACTATCAGCACTGTCCGTTTCTGCAGAATTAAGATATGCTTCTGGTATACGTTTCTTGGCTGATTCATCTTTATTATCAAGCGAACGTTTTAAAACGATTTTTCCAAGTACTAAATAGATCGTATTTGTTAACATAAATACGAATCTATGCATGAAAATTGTACATACATGCAATATATTCAAAATCTATTGGCGAATGAAGTATTTCTTCATGTTGAATATGAATTTTTGCCTTGATCCGTTGAGTTTCAATTGAATACGGACATGATGGAGTTTTGCAAAGAATTGTTGTTGGTCCCGAAAGTGTAATATTCGTCGCTGAAATTAAGTTGAATGAACCAAAATCAAAGACGATTGTTGGTACTAAACCAATTCAAAGCTAGTTCACAAACACGAAACCGAAATGAAAAATTCAAACATACCTGTATCAACTGATTCTGATAGGATAATAACAACAGTTTCTCCACCTTCCCACATTCCATGATTTGGAATACATTGACATGCATATACTGTTGGTGAATCTGTGTGTTGCTTAGATTTTTCGTTCGCTTGTTTATTTTTTTGTTCTACGAGATAATTATTAATTTTCTTACAATAAATTCGAAATTATTTACTGTCTTCGGACATGGGTTCGGATTTAATCGATGTTTCAGAAAAGACTTCAAAATCACGAGGACTCGTTCGTTGTGCTAGAGTAAAATAAAATAACGATTCAGCTAATCTGTACTTTTTAATGAGTTGTCTCGGTTTCAGTGTTGTTCCTGTAGATTGAGGTTTTTCCGACGCATTTGGAGCTTATATATATAACAATAAATAAAACGAATCATTTGTAAATAATGAGGATTATTTACTTAGATCAAATAAACGTAATGGACCATATTTTTCCAGGTTAGCACATGTTAATTTGATCTTACGAATTCGAAAACTATCATATAGAGAAAATTTTATTTTTAAATAAGAACAATATGAAATTGAATATGAACCTTTTTTCTTCGTTTCGAAAATCGTTTTCATATATCGGAAAATATATTGTATTCATCGAACGATCTTGTAAAGCATTTGAATCTGGTGTATCAATCGGATAAGGATGAATATAATGATCAGGTACCTCATCACTGGTTACAGTAACTAATGTTACTCGAATATACATTTGAGAGAAATTTTGAAAATAGGATGGAATCTAAAAATGTATTGATTATTTCGACTAGAGTAAATAAAAAAAACAAGAAGAAGCAATATACTCGAATAGTAGGATACGAAGGTGATTGATCATTTCCTGAGTCACCTTGAATGAGACGCCATGGTAATCCACTTGCGTTGATTTCTCGATTAGTTTCACAACGATATCGTCCACGATCGAAACGACGTGGTTGAATGATCATTTTCAATTCATTGTCATTCTGTTGACTTGAATCATTACTCAATGGTGACAATAATGCTGATGGTTTATATTGATGATCGATAGTTTGTTGAAGAGGAGATGAATTTTCATCATAAATCGTACTATCTGGGATTTCAACTAGTTGGAAAATCTCATCACTTGGTGATAACGGTAGTGACAATTCACTTGAATTGCTGCCAGGTGAGAGTGGTAAATATGTTGTTATATTGACATTAAAACTCGGAACTAAAAAATATTCACTTGGAAAAAGAAAATAAATCGAATAATTTTTCTGATATTTACTCAGTGCTTTTGGGTCACAATTTTCTAAATAAATAAATTAATTCTAGTCTTTGTTGTCAAGAGAAACATAAATACTTACCAATATACGTGTTAATACATTGTTCGAGTTCTGGTGAAATTGCAATATCATCTTTTATGTAAAAGAATTCAATAGTAAGTTATTTTTATTGAAAAAAAAACAATCATGCCTAGGTCCAAGTAATCGCCCATTGTATTGCTTGTTAATCTTTTATTTGTGATGTTGTGTCTACGTAAACATACAGCTCTATATACGTATATATATAGCGTCGTAAGAGAAATGCGTGCGTAAAATAACAAAAAAAAAGCCGATGACGTGTAGGAATTTGTCTCGGCATCGAAGGAAAGAGAAAAACAACTTAGCTGTTTGTCCCTCGGCTTGGGATTCTCCCATCAAAATCAACCTATAGACGTCTGTGATAAACAACATCGATTATCTTTGCGTAAAAAAAGTATAGTTTGGACAATTTGTTTCTCCAATGTCATATAAAATAAATAAGAAAATTAAATTTAAGCCGATCGAATTTCACTATCGGATAAAAGTTATGAAGATAAGAAAAAACAAAATCGGTTTTCTTTATCTGTACGTGGAATTTTACGATGACTCTGTCGATCTTTCATAAATATCATACCGTTTTCTTACTCATTATTGCAAAACAGTTGTGCAGCAACCGAATGGGACGCTTCCCATACCTAGATAATACTCGTATCAATACCGAATATATATTCAAATTCGCTCGATATTGTAAACATCCTTAGTTTTGTTTTTCTTATAAGTAGTTTTTTTTACGTTTTATTGGTTGATGAATAATTTATTTTCGTTAAATAAGCTTACATCTGTTTGTTTTCTCAGTATTATTTCCTATTTTCGCTTTTTGTTTAGCAATGTAATTAGCGAGTATAGTCACAATCGTTTGTCCTTGTTTATTCATTTGAGAAATATAATTTGGCCGTTTTTTTAAGATAAATTCCACGATTCGCCATTCACAAAATCGGCCTGCAACAAGTAGCACTGTTTCACCATTCATATTTCTCGCTTCGAGCAAACGATTTGCCGAAGGTATATCGATGATTTGTTCGATAAATATAAATACTAATCGTCCATGACCATTCTCGATAGATTCGTGTAGCACAGTCGGATTGATTGTTTTCTGTAGAAGAAGAATTCGAGTACGACGAAATAGTTTCGATGGATCATTCATACGAATATATGTTTCAATAGAATCAGTTAGTTTAGTAAAATATTGATCCAATTGCGTTTGAGTTTCTAGACGAAAAAAATAAAATAAACATGCCAAGAGAAATGAATATGTATATCTACCAAATTTCGATGTATTTTCAAGTGTTTTCTTCGTACATTTACTGACTAAAATAAATCACAATGCGATTGTTTTTTTTTTCTTTCTTATAAAATCTTATCGAAGAACATACGTGCGAAATAGGAGAAGTCAATTGTTCGAAATAGAACATTGTTTTCTTGAATGTGAATCCAAACTTTGACGTGTTCATTGTCCGTTGATCGATACAAACATGGAGGTATTTGAAATAGAATTGTTTTTTGATCGAATAGTTCGATATGATCGATCATTGTCAAACCATATTGTCCGAAATCGAAATAGATTGTGTATCCTACGAAGAAATAATAGAAAAAGATTTGTTAATCAATGTAAGATCAACTTTTTTGTTGTATGTCATCGGGAAAATTGATGATCATCTGTTCGCCTCCATGCCATCGGCTTTGCCGAGGAATGCATCGTATCAATTCATTTGATGGAAAAACAGAATTAATATTTTGTTCTAAGATAACTTGAGATTTAACTGTAGTATAAAATAATAGGGACGGAAAACGCGTTTGACTGTTTTGATAAGCAAGAGTAAATACAAGTTGAGATTGATAGAATTGATGAGAAGTAGAGTTATCTTTTAATTGTTGACAGATTTGAGCGGCAATGTTTTCATAATAGATTGCATCTTTACAAAAAAAAAATAGAGAGATTTCTATGAAATGAGTGGGTTTTCATTTACCATGATCGAATAAACGTAATGATTTTTCATGATCGATTTTCTTTGTAATAGAAATTTGAAAACTAGAATTGATTTTAAAATCGATTCATGTCGAAAAGAAATGTATTATATCAACCTTTTTTCTCGTTGTTTATAATCGTTTGATTCAAGATGAAAGTAAATTGAATTATTTTCTCTATCGACAAGTACATTTTCATCGATTGTGTCGATACGATAAGGATGAATATAATGATAAGGCATTCGATCATTAATGACAGTCACTAACGTTACTCGAATGTAGAGTTTACTATCTTGTTCAAGCCAATATGGAATCTTAAATAAATTGATTACTTGATAATTTATTCGAAAATCAATAGTATCTACTCGAATAGTTGGATATTTGTATTGATTCGACTGATCATTAGCAAGAATGTGGTAACTATTTTGGTCAGAATCATATGATGCCTTCGGTTGTGCTATGATATGAAGTCGTTCATTTCTAATTCGAGGTTCTATTTGAAGTAAAGTATTATTAATCGTAGAATGATCATCTAAGAAAGATGAATAAATAAAAATCGAAATAATTGAATATGAAGCAGACCTAACTGAAGTGTTGATATAATACCTAGTAATTCTTCCATAGTTTGTGTATTCAATGATGAACACGAATAATCCATTTTGATCTGTGAATATCAAAAATTTACATGATCTCAATGTCATCATGCTTATATATATATATATATATGCATACAGGGGAAGATTAAGAACGATAGTATTCCCACGTCGAAAAGTACAAGAAAGAAAACGGAAGGGAATCTGGATATTCCCATTCTTTTATTCATCTATGGGACAGATAAGAATGGAAAATATTGGTAGAGTTTGTATAACCAACAAAGTCAAATAGGTTTGAGTAGAAATCGATTACATGATTTTATATTGATTAAGTCAATTACAATATACAATCAAGATAAAAAAAGAAATCAAAATAAGCAAATATTTTAATGATTGTCGTCGTCGGAACTATTGTCTGTATCTTTAACAATTGGTTCAGGATACTTTTCCTCAAAGTATTCGACGATATCGTCGCGTTTTAACAATTGTGCCAATTGTTTTGGTGTTGATTTGAAATTGGATTGATTGGCTAGTTGATTAAAATCTTCATTTTCAACTAGATATTTAATCATATCTAAATCACCGTATCGAACTGCTAGATGAACAAGATTGTCACCTGTTAAATCTTTTGTTCGACAAATATCTCGACGAAAGTGTTTTAAATACAATTTCATGATAATTTGATTATTTTTCAAAACAGTTAATTGTAGAGGTGTGAATTGATCTTTATTGGGACGGTCGAATGTATTTTGAATTGATATTTTGTTTTGTTCGAAATATCTGATTAATAAGTTAAAGATTTCTAACGACTTGAAATGTAATGCGATCAAATGAAAAATATTATTTTCTTCACTGTCAACATCATTAATGAGTGGTTCGGATTTTGATTTGTTGAGTATTGCTTGAACAATCTCAATTCGATTGAGTCGTATGGCATGTAGTAATGCTGTTTCTCCATTGGAATTTTTCAGTCTAAGAATACTATTTAACGATAATGGAATAGATTTGATCAGTACATCGATATTGTTATTTTCAATTGCTGTATGAAGTAATTCAGGTTTTTCTCGTAATTGTCCTCGACAAAGACGATAGAAATCATCGAAATCATTATTGATAAATACAGCGCTAATACATTTCACAAGTATGTCTGAGAAATTGTCTGCAGATGGATTTGGAGATGGTGTTTCAACAGAATGTGGAACATCTAGCTGATATTCTGTATCCAGTGATCGTTTAATTGGAGTATTTTGTATTGGTTGAGGTAGATCAGGCAGTTCATTCAATAGACATTTGAAACATGAATTATCTTGAAATAAAAGTATGAAACATGTTAAGAAAAAGTATAGTTATTGATTGAAGAAATTACTTGTTGAAAGATAGAAGTATTTAATTGTTTCAATCGGTCGACTCTGTTGTTTGAGATTAATATCAACAGATTGAATTCCTTCAATTGAATCGGAAAATATCGGTGTTTTGATCGAAACCATTCGATCTTTTATTTCAATTTTATCTTTAGGAAGAGAATATACCCATCGACCATTGGCAGTATCACATTCAAATGATATTTGTAGATCTAATAATGACGAAAAATAGAGAAATTTGCAAGCAAATAAAGAAAAATAATTTATCCAACCTCCATATTTTTTTGGTTCGAGTTTATTCGTCAGAAAAATGACCATATCTTCTTCGCTTGTATCAAAACCGTATCGAGGTGCATATTTATAAACTCGGCAAAGTGGTGGTGGTGCACTTGTAACAGATTCACCATCGATTAACTGTGTATTTTGTTCAGTTTCACTCTCTTTTCCTTTTGCTTCACCTTCTATCATTATGTGTGAGAATATTGTTGATTCAGTATACACATCGGTTCGTATGTCATTATTGTTAACATATTGTCTGACAATAGTAAATGCTAATATAGTTTGATCAAGTTTAAATTCAATGACGGTCTCCTTGTGATTCTTCAATTGAGGAATGGATAAATTTGATGTTAAATCTAAATATTATGAAAAAATTAACTAAAACGAATGTATGAATTTGAAAAATGACTTACGTCCACCATCATAGGCATGAAAATTGCCGTATGCTTTTACTTCCGATGCGTTACTCTTAACGATTCTTAAAGTTGAAAAACTAAATTCAATCAAAATTAAAAATTCAAGTAATTTCATAATTTTCTTCTTTTTTACCATTTAATTCCCGTTTGACAGTCTTCATTTTCTATTGGAAAATAAACTGAATTTATGTCCCGTTGATTGAATTGCGTATGAACGGGATCCTCGAGCTCATATGGATGAATATAATGTCGATCGGTTGTGTTATGTTTAACAGTAATAAGTGTAACACGAACAAAATATTCTCCAGAATTATGTAAATACATTTGAGGAATCTAGATAATCAAAGAGAAATCTTTGTGAACAAATATTTCTGCATCTATTTACGCGAATCGCTGGCCCTTTATAATTGGATTTTTCATTGATGTTTTTAAGAACGCCCAAACGATTGTCATTTTTCGCATAATCACAGCGATAACGTAGTTTTTTGCCATAAGACGGTTGTGCAATCATTTCTAGTTGTGAATTATTTGTTTTCATATTATCTGATGCAGCAACCATTGACGGCACTATAAGAAAAAGTATTATTTCCATTATGGTTTTTATTTAATCAAAATTTACTATTGAAAATATCTTCTAAAAATTGACTGGAATCAGTTTGATTTGCTAAATATAAATTTAGTTTCTTTTATATATTGAAAAACGAAATTTAAAAGACTACAAACAGTTATTAAATGGTGATAAAGACGGCTGTAAATTTTCCGAAAAGTCTAATCAAAGGAATGATATTTATTTAAAAAAAACTTTCAATTTGTTTTCTTTATACCTGGGTTTTGATTCGATTGGGAACTTCGAGTTAGTTCTTCTAAATGAAAATAAAATGGATCTATTTAGAATAAATGAAAATTCATCTTAAAACAAATTACCCAGAATATCCGCTGGTAGTGGAGAAAGCGACATATCATCCAAGTCTAAAAGCATAATTCAATTACAAAATCTGATTCACTGTTATTATCAATCGTACTAGTAAATCCGTTGGTAATGATTTGGTCAGTCAAGTCGGCCATGAGTTTGTTTACTTTGTTAAAAAGGAAAAAGCACAGAATCTGAAGGTGAATCTATAACTTAAAAGAGTTGGTTGCTTATGAAATACTTATTATATAGTCAATGAGTCATGTGAGAAAAAAACACAGTCAGGGAAAAAGTTGGCAGGAACTATCCAACCAAATGTTACTCTTTTATTTATTCGAAAAACGATAATAATAAAAGAAAAACAAAAAAAAAACTTTACCATTTTAAATCTTCTTGACCCTTGGTGGGAATTAATAGTTTCTCCACTAGGATATTACCATTGGTTTGAGCAACGTTTATCGGTGTTTTTTCGTTCTCATTTTTGCCTTTCAATAAATCAATGGATAATTCATCGGATAGAATTAATAAAATCTTTTCAATCAATTCAACTCCTTGATCGCCTTTGAGATTTGCCAACAGATGAAATAGATTATTTCCATTTTTATCTTTGTGTTTAGCATATTCTGGTCGTTTTTTTAATATACATTCAACGACTTGTCCTTGATTAAATTTTGCAGCAATAAGCAAAGGTGTTTCTCCACATTCATCGACTTCCTCGAGTAGATCATTTGATGCAGGTCGATCGGCAATTTGTTCGATTAACGATAGGACAATTTCTATTTGACCATTTGCAATTGCTTCATGTAAAAGTAATGAATTAGTCAATTCACGTGTTATTAAACCTTTGGTTCGATGGAATAATGCTGAAGGATTATTTGTTCGAATAAATACACTTAGTGCGTTTTTTAAGTCAGTAAAATAGTTTTCGACTGATCGTTGAAATTCAACAATTGAATTATTCGATTGATTACAAGATGACGGCTTTGTTTTTGGTTTCTAAACAAGAAAAACAAAGCATGAGCTAGAAAATCAAGTAGAAAAATAAAATAAAATGTCAACTTCTTCGATAGTCATTTGATCGAACTGCATATTTAAAAAATTGGTACTGTCCGTTCGTTGTCGTTTATTATTCGCTTCATGTTTCAAGAAACAAGTTCCATCACATTGTGTATTGTGAGTAATCACTTTTCTAAATGCTTTACGAAAAATACATACTGAATAACGAGAGAAAAGAATTCGTTTCTATACATGTGAGATATGTAAATGGAATATTTTGAATATGTTTTTGATTTTTGAATATGTCAATCGAAATATCTCGATCGTGATCACCTTCTGGAATTGGACATTGTGGTATTTGAAATAGAAGAGTTCGCGTATAAATAGGAATGATATTATCAATTGGAATAATTCCAAATCCATCGATAGAAAATTGTATTGTATATTCTATCGAATAGAGTTAAAATCGACAATTCTTTTATTTAATTGAATCAAATCGTACCTTTCTTTTTGATTGAATTTGGCATGATGATAACACATTTCTCTCCTCCAAACCAACTGCCATATTGTGGTATACAATGAATTTGTTGGAGTTCATCAGAAAATGAATCTGAAAATAAACAGGAAACAAATTCAATTTTTGATCGTAAATGAATTATGAACCTGGATCATCTGCATGTGTATCTTTGAGAGCTGGACTCCAAAGTGAAGTATGATGAAAAACATTAATTGGTTCCTGTGAGTATGGAGGAATTTGATCGAATTCAACAACTTTAAATACTAAATGACATCTATTCAAATGATAAGTCGATATAATTTCTTTTGAATGTTGTTTATGTTTTATGTATAGACAATCATATTGATCTGTAAAATGAAATTGTTCAATGTTCTTTTTTTGTCTTTTTTCAAAATTTTACTTGAATCGAATTGTCGAAAGTATGTTAAATTTTGTAATTCACTTTGAAGACTTTTTATTAAGGTTATTTTAAAACTAAATGAGAAAACAAACAAAAGAATCTATCGAAAATGTTCAGTTTTCATATTTCTCACGTTTTCTCGCCAGACGATCGATCAAGCGAGGTAATCGGAAAATAAAGTGTATCGTTTACTTGATTTTTTAGAATACCATTTTCTTGTGACGTAATTTTATACGGATGTACATAGCAAACATTGTTGATTTCTATTGGCATTGTAACTAAATTAACTTGAATGTAATATCCACGATAGACATCTAACCATTTTTGTGGAATCTATGAGAAAAAGACAATGACACAGATACTTTTTTTTCTCTCTCTCTCTCGAATACTTTTATTGTTGGATGCGTATATTTTGATGAGCCAGATTTAGTTCGAAGATATCGTTGATATTGATTTAATCGATTGATTTCACTTTCATAACGAAAACGAAAACTATCATTGGGCTCAGCAGCGAATTGTAGTTGTTCATGAATGGATGGACTGTTTTGTGCAGGAGAAAATATTTGATTAATTTCATTTTCATTGAATGGTATTTCTTGAGAAATATTCTGCGTAGGTTCAACACTTCCATTAAAAATATCTAAACCATTTGTTAGTAAATCAACAGCATTCAAATGATTTAATGGACTATCCATATCTGGCGGAAGAGGAGTATTTAGATCACGTTTTTCATCGTACGGAGCTAATAGAAAATCAAATGCAAATTTGCAAATCTAAATTAGAATTACATACGCCGTAAATAAGATTCATCTGTGATGGATGTTGGTGAATCACTATTGATATCTAATCGTATGAAAAAAAGAGAAGATTTACCATTTTTTTCGAACAATAATAAATTACTTCTTTTACTGATTTCACCACAAGAAAATGATACTTTACTATTTTGAGAATTCATCTAAACATTAGAAATTAACTTTACATTTGTAATTTGCGCGTCAGAGGATAGAGAGTAGAAATATTATAGCATCTTTGTTTGAAATTTACCTTTAATTGAATGATAATGTACTTAAACTATTGAAGAAGATTTTTGATCGACTTTTGTTTTTTGGAATCAAATTGATAAAAAAACACCGTGTATATATACATATAATGCATACATACCTACTGATATTTGCATAGATAAATAAGGGATTTCCCGGTCGAAAATAAAATGTATCATTGTTCTGTTCTGTTTTTTTTTCTCTCGAAGTCATTCAACGGGCATGTTCGGTCGAACTATGACTAAGAATTTGAATTGCATTAGGGTACTCGACATCCGTCGAATAAATATGGTAAGAATGCATATTGATGCTTTGTTCGTTTTCTAAATGAGACAAGACGTGTTATCATGCATTGAAAGTCGTTTATATCTGTCTGAAGTGCGTATATATGTCTGACAAATAGCATGCCTATAACAGAAATAGAAATCGGTGGTTTAAACGTCGCAGATTATTCTTATGATCAGTGGGAAATATTCATTGTAGCCAATCGAAATCATTTTTGAGCATATGCGAGCTTTTTTTTTTTTGCACTCAAAAACAGAACACAAAATAAACGTTGAAATACATATGTAGAGAATGAAAACTGAACACAACTGGAAAATAAACGAACAGCTTTTTAACTGAGCATCGACTAGTCAGTTTTATGGAAATCAACTTTGTATTTAAAAAAAAGAGCAAAAACTGTTCTTCTCTCACATTATCGAACAGTCCTTTTCGTTTTGTCCGACTTTATCTGCTTCTGAAAAGGCTTCATCGAATAAACTCTGTTCGTTTCCACTGCCGAAACCGGGCAAACCAGGAAAAAAAACTAATTCTTTCGGTGGATCACCGAATGATTGTAATTGTTGAAATTTTTGTAGAACACGTTGAACTTGTTGACCATCATCAGCCGGCTTATCATATTCTTGACAAATATCTTTTACGCATTGATGTTGCTTCGTATAACGTTGAAGTTCTTCTTCAGTTAAATTATCTTTATTCTTAGCTAACCATTCGTCATAAGATTCGTCGACAGCTTGACATGCAGGTAGCATAACATCTTTTGATAGAATGCTCGACATAAATAGATTCAATTGTTCGATATGTGGTTCATTGGGCGGTGGTGCTGTTGTTGTTGCTGATGCAGTCGTTTGATTTGTTGTCGATGGTTGATCAGCTAGTTGTTCGAGAGCTTTTTCAATATCTTCATCTTTGATTTTTTGTAATAAATCAGCATGTTTACCCAATTGAGAAAATAAATTAAATATATTATTTTCACTGTCATTTTCAGCATTTTCTTCGCCTAAACCGAACGGAAAATTCGAAAGAATATTCGGTAATGAATCGAGTTCATTGAGAAATTTTTCGTCATTAAAACACATGGCTTCGAATGTTTTTTGCAATGGATCGGATGGCGGTGGTGCTGTTTGTGATGAATCTTTCGCCGGTTTTTTATCTTCATCTTTTTTTGTTGTCGATGATGACGACGACGCTGCTGCTGCTGCTGCTGCTACAGGCGTTGATTTATCAAAATCAGTCAAAGCATCATCTAGTAAATTATCCAAATTTTTGGATTCGTCATTCGTATTTGTATCTTCCGACATAATCTACAAAACGTTCGATTCGATTGTAATTCTTTATTGACTGTAAAATCAAATGTTTTTTTCGTTTTTTTTTGTTTTCGAGAAAAAAAATTGAAGACATATTTGTACAATTTAAAAAAAAACGAAGAAGAAAAGGAAAAACAGCAACACAGATTAGCGATAAAAGCGTCTAGATCATACGTTTCGTTTTTTGTTTTTTTTTGCTTATTTTGAAAGACAAACACAAGAAAAAACAAAAATGATTATGAAGATTCAATTTCTCGATAAGCAGCTTTAATTTAAATATTAATTATTAAAAACAAACGCATGTACAATGAATTCGAAACAAGAAGACACCGGCGCAGGATCGGGCAAATTAAAAAGAAAACAAGAAATGAAATTTATTGAGATTAGTCATGAAAATAAACAAATTATTTATTTCCAGCACCAAGTACTTCAGCACGTTCTTCTTCATTCAAACCAAGATGAAGTGTTCGACGTACTAAAAACGAAGAAAAGTCAAATTGAATGTAACGTGTTATCTATTGAATAAGAAAATAATTACATGATCGTCTTTGAGCGCCATATCGAGCTATTTTCCGTTGTTTAAGAGCATCTCTCGATGCTGTTAATGTCGCATTTTTCACGAGATCATCGAGTAATTCATCACTTGTATCGAAAGCTTCGGTTTCATTCGGATTACTGGATGATTGTTTAACACTTAATGCTGATGGAGATTGAACAGTTGGTTTTTTCAAGCCAGAGGCTCGTTCTCGTAGACGATGACCAGGCATCATAATTTCTTGTTTCGATGCATTGTTCATCGCTGCTGCTAAGCCACCTGCTTGCTGTTGCTGTTGCTG